>Ga0233365_1000253_pt1 | contig 26041 bp, 24 predicted proteins | sample ElkDunMinimDraft_27_FD_191535 | JGI IMG/M metagenome (GOLD analysis project Ga0233365, IMG submission 191535) | Fecal eukaryotic communites from dung pellets of Tule Elk in California, USA - Elk Dung C36 | ecosystem: Host-associated > Mammals > Digestive system > Large intestine > Fecal | place...
CGAGATAGTTGACCTTCTTACTGACGGTTCCGCCGATCAAGCCACCTCGCTCGGTTATGAGCGCCTCACAGTCTTTGCGCGGACCGAAAGCCATGGTGCCGGTAAACATAAAGCAGCGCCCAATTAGGACTAGTTCAGGCGCTGGATTGCAATAGGGTAGGGTGGAAGGTGCCACAAATGGTTTATCTGTCGACAGGGTTGGGCCTGTGAATTTATGCAGCAACTCGACTAGTTCGATGCTTTCTTCAGGCTGCAGGATGCCGTCGCTGAGCATGTCAGCCAACCGACGGTAGATGATGTTAACGACTGGATCATCAAAGTGGATGAAGTTGGTTTCAATCCAAGTCTTGAGGAATTCGGCTTCCCGTTGGTTGACCGTTCCGTCGGCGATCAGGCCAGCACTTAGGCCAATCAGTTCATCGGCCGCACGCCGCTCAATACGAGCTTGATGAAAAAAGCGACTGTTCTGAAAATCCTGATGCAGATCCATCTGTTTCGTCCTCCTCGTCAATATCGTTCCCTGAGCCGGCCAGTTTCGATATATCTGGCGTGAAGGTAACTATCATCCCGGTGCGCTGGCAAATGAGGGTGGGCTCATCGTTCAGGTCTATGTTAAGCGCCTCGCCGCGTAGTCCTTGCCACTCCGCCAGGTACTGCAAGGAGCCCCACCGCGTTAGTTTTTTCAAGGTCTTCAGTCCACCGCCTTTCCAACCAAGCGGTGGAAGCTCGCCCGCGATGCAGCGCGCGGAAAGCTCCGGATCGCGCTGCGCATTGCGGCGGCCAAGCTGCCAGCAATGGATAAGCCCGCGATCTTCGGCGAGCCAGGTTTTGTCCCAGCTCAAATCTTCGCGGTCTGGCTCGGATGTACTGCGGTAAATCCTCATGCGTTCCCTCGCTGACTTTTAGAGTTCGACGATCTTCCGGCGCGCCCTGGCGCAGACCATCCACTCTTCGTTGAGCTTGATGTATTTTTCTGGCCAGTCGGGATTCGTGGCGTGCAGAAAATATTCGCTGCCGTCTCGGCAGAGCTGTTTGATGGTGACGGAGTGATCGCTCAGGCGCTTCGCCAGAACTATGTGGCCTGGCGACCACTGCAGATCTGGATCGAACACGACTTTTTCGCCGGGTGCTAGCTTGGGGTACATGCTGAAGCCGTTGACCACGAGCACGAACGAACGTGGCCCAGCTGGCCCGCCGGCTTCGACCCATTCATCAGCATGGCCAGGCTGGAAGTTATCAACGGCTTCGCAAAACTCTCCGGCCTGCACTTCTCCGATCACCGGGAGCAGCCTGTGCTGGCTGTATGCCCCGCCCGTGTCTGCGATTGCAGATGAACTGGCCATCTCCAGCTGCGCTGCGGCCGAGAACGAGGCGCCACCCGGATCTTGCGTATCACCAGTACCTGGTGCGGTGAGCGTCCCAGGGAGCAGGGCAAGCTTCCTTTCCATATTCGCAGCAGCTCGCTCGCCCATGTTTCTGTGGCCGTTGAGTATCTGCGACAGGTAAGAGGCGTCGAGGTCGTGCCTGTCCGAAAACTCTTTCAGCGATGTATCGCCGATAAGCGCTTTGAGGGTGGCTATGCGGGACTGGTAGATATCCATTTCTTTATGGTGGTTTGCCGTTAGCAATCTGTAAATTACTGTTTGCTATTGCGGGTATCGTTAGCGCTTGCTAATGTGCGCCTCAAATGGAGGAACACATGACTCTTCTTGAATTCATCAAACCGCTCGATAAGCAAGCGCTGCTCGCCTTCGCTAAGCAATGCGAGACGACACCTGGCCAGCTAAAGCAGGTGGCTTACGGTAACCGTCGGGCCAGTGCCGCCTTAGCGATTGCGCTTGAGCGTGAAACTGATGGTGCGATCCGATGCGAAGACACCCGGCCCGATATCGACTGGGCTTATCTGCGTAATTCGGCTGGGCCGGGAGCTGTTCCTGTCGCTTGCAAGCGCGGGCTCCAGCGGCGCGGCGAAAGGCGGGCGGAGGAACGCCGGCAAATTGAACGCCGACATGAAGATCGACGCGCCTAACCACCCACCAAGCAAAACCCGCTGGGACACAGCACAAGGAGCAGAGCAGCGGGGTCGGCACAGGGAGCCTCAACAGCAGACCGGGGCCGGCACAGGCCGGAGGCCAAGAGCAACAAACCTGACGCCACGGCGGCAGGTAGATGTAGAGGCAGGAATCAGGGCTCCACTCACCAAGAATAGGCCCTGACCCTGCGGACCGGTAGACGGGTACCACCCCAGACTACCTCAACCCGCGACCCGAGGACACAGCACGTATCGGGAGGGTCGCGAGCTGTAGGCCAACTGTAGGGCAATTGCCCCGCGGGTGGCTACAGCGTTACCGGGGCATTAACGCTATGAGCCGCAGAGATCTTTTACCGGGCACCGGCCCGGTGCTGAATGTACGACAGGCGTTGTACCGCGCCACGCGCGACGCAACAGGGGGCCAGAACGCGGTAGCACTGACTATCGGCATGGCTCCGGATGAGCTGAACAAGCGCGTAAGCCCTAACAACAATCGCCCCCTGCACCCTGAATTTCTTGAAGAGATCGTCGCCGCCACGCGCGACCCGCGCTTGCTGGCTGCCCTGGTGCGGCCGGCCGGTGCGGTGGCCTACGTGCCGCGCGCGGTGCCAGCGACGCGCGAGGCGCTGACGTCGTTGAGCGAGTTGCTACACGCCGAAGGCGACTTCGTGGCGAGCCTGCATGAGGGCGCGGCGGACAAAGTGTGGCTGCCACACGAAGTCGAGGAGCTGCGCTACCACGCCAACCGAGTTATCGGCCATGTACTGGGCATTGTGGCCGGTGCCGAGATGGCAATGCTTGAGCATGTTGTAAGCGGGGAGGTGGGCCATGGATGAGCGCGCTTTCGAGATGGCGCAACAGCGCGAGATGGACGAACGAGAGGCGGCCATTGCCGCCCGCGTACGTTATGAGGGCGTGAGCCTGAGCGAGTGCGAGGAGTGCGGCGACGATATCCCGCCTGCGCGCCAGGAAGCGGTAAAAGGCTGCCGGTATTGCATCGCCTGCCAGGTGGATGCGGATAAGTGGAATGCGGGGGTGCGTCGTGGGTGAGTCTGTGCCTCTCACCCTGAACGATCTGGCCGAGTTGCTGACCTTCATTCATGCCGACGACCGCGACACTTGGTTGGCAGTGGCGATGGGGGTAAAGGCCGAATTCGGCGAGGCGGGCTTCGATGCCTGGGATGCCTGGAGCCAGTCCGGTGATGGTTATAAAGCGGCGGATGCGCGCAGCGTATGGAAGAGCTGCCGCAAGCGCGGTACGGGCATGGGCACGGTGATCAAGCTGGCAAAGGACAACGGCTGGAGCCCGCGCCGTGAGCCCATCACTGCCGAAGAAAAGCGCCGGTTGAATGCCGAGGCCGAAGCAAGGCGCGCAGTGCGCCAGGCGGAGGTCGAGGCGGACGAGGCGCGGTCGGCGGTGATGCGTGAAGCGGTTGCCAGCGCGTGCCAGCTGATATGGGGAAAGCACTGCAAGCCGCAAGGCACGAGCCCCTACCTTGAGCGAAAGCAGGTGGGGGCTTTTGGTGTTGGCTTTTTCCATTACACGGTTGTGCTGGCGATTGATGATGCGCGGCAGCGTTGCGATGTGTGGGTGGGCAGCGAGACGCGGGAGTTTTTCGCCAACCTGCCCAAGCCCCGGCCGGATTCGATCAGCTTTCTTATGTTCAAGGTCGGCACCATTGCGGTGCCGCTGCGCGATGCGGCGGGCAAGCTGTGGAGCCTGCAGGCGATCAACGAGCAGGGCACCAAGCTGTTTCCGAAGTATGGGCGCAAGGCGGGCTGCTACCACGTGCTGGGCGAGCTGGCCGGCGCACCGATCATTGCCGAGGCTGAAGGTTATGCCACGGCAGCGAGTGTGCGCATGGCGATGGGTTGGCCGGTTGCGCTGGCGATCGATTCCGGCAACGTGCCTGCGGTTGCTCAGGCGTTGCGGGCACAGTGCCCGGACGCGCAGCTAATGATTGCCGGTGATGATGACCCGACGGTGAAGGGCAACCCGGGCCGCACGAAGGCCGAGGCTGCAGCGGCGCAAGTGGCCGCTGTAGCGGCCTTCCCGCTGATGCCTGACAAAGGGCAGGGCGGTGATTGGAACGACCTGCACGTGAGCGGTGGGCTTGAGGCCGTTGCGGCGCAGCTGGACGCGGCCTTGGCCGCTGGTGAGCCTTCCCCGGCCCCATCCGAGGCCGAAGCCGCGGCGCCGGCCGGCTCCTCCGACACCGGGGGGCAGGGGGCGGGATTGACCGGCGAGCAGGTACTGCGGCGCTTTGCGCTGGTGGAAGGCACCACGCACGTGTGGGACCAGGACAAGAAGACCGTGATGAAAAAGACGGCTTTCGAGGCGCTGGTGACCAAGCCGCTGGCGAAGGCCTGGATGGAGGACACGGGAAAGAAGCTGATCGGCGCCGATGCGGTGCGTGAGATCGAGCAGGCGCGGCGGATGGCGGGCAAGAAGGCCACGGCGCTGGGGATGACGCCCATCGAGCGCTATGTGTACATCGATGGCACCAAGGATGTGTGGGACCGCGAGAAGAAGCGGCGCATTCCGGAAGGCGCGGTGAAGATGGCGCTGGGCGATGCCTACGCGCTGTGGCTGAACTCGGCAGAGCGGCGCACGGTGGATGTGGACCACATCGTGTTCGACCCGACGATGACTAAAGACCCGGCCACCTACATCAACACCTTCGAGGGGTTGCCGTTGGAGCCGGTGCGTGACGATGCGGCGTGCGAGAACCTGCGTTGGCTGATTTCCTTTTTGTGCAACCACGAAGCTGCGCCGCTGGAGTGGCTGACGAAGTGGCTGGCGTACCCGCTGCAGCACCCCGGCGCGAAGCTGGACACGGCGGTGCTGATGCACTCGGTGATGGAAGGCTCGGGCAAGAGCCTGCTGTTTGCCGATGCGTTTGGAGCGCTATACGGGCCTTATGCCGCGACGGTCGGGCAGACGCAGCTGGAGTCGAACTTCAACGCCTGGCAGAGCCGCAAGCTGTGGGCGGTGTTCGAGGAGGTTGTAAGCCGCGACCAGCGTTACAACCAGGTGGGCAAGATCAAGCATCTGATAACCGGCAAGACGGTGCGGATGGAGTCGAAGTTCATCAACGGTTGGGAAGAAGCCAACCATATGAATGCGGTGTTTCTTTCGAACGAGATCCTGCCGTGGCCGATCAGCGATTCGGACCGGCGCTTTCTGGTGATGTGGCCGCTGGAGACGTTGCCGGAAGAGCGGCAGCGGGCCATTGGCGCGGAACTGGCGAACGGTGGGGTGGCGGCGCTGTATGCGTGGCTGCTGGCCGTTGACCTGGGCGACTTCAACGAGCGCACGCGGCCACCGAAAACGGAAGCACGCCAACGGCTGGTGGCGCTCTCGCGCGCGGGCTGGCAGACCTTTCTGCACCAATGGCAGTGCGGTGAGTTGGGCCGCGAGCTTTGGGGCGCCTGCCTGTCGACTGACCTGTATGCGATGTTTCTGGAGTGGTGCCAGCGCAATCGCGAGCACTCGATGAGCCAGACGAAGTTCAGCCTGTTCATCAGCTCTGAGGTTGAAAAGACGCGCCCAATCCCTTGGACGGAAGGGGCTAACAGGCGCTTTGCGGCCTTCTTCTTTCCGAGTGACCCGGACTCTTCCCTGCCCCCATCTATGAATGCAGCTGCGCTTGGCCAGCATGTGGCGCAGTGGCGCGGGAAAGCGAAGCTGGCGGGCTGGGATGTGGATGGCTGGGACCATTTGAAGAAGGTGGCGGCATGAGTGCGCTTAAAGGTGTGTTGGGTTGTGTTGGGTTGTGTTGGGTTGGTTTTGCGAACCCGACACAGGTTAGAGCTCGTAACGGCGCGGTTTTGCGGGGCGTGTGTGGGGTGTGTTGGGTTTGGGGACGCGCGTGCGCGTATGCGTGCGTTTACGCTCGGCAATTGAACGACCGGGATGATGAGAGAAAAAAAGGCTATGCGAGGTCTGAAAAACCCAACAAACCCAACACACTCAACACAGTTGCTTTGAAGGCATTGATTTATAAAGGTTTTAAGTGTGTTGGGTTTGTGTTGGGTTGGGGTTTTTGTGTTGGGTTGGGGAGCGCAGCATGATCGAGGCCATGGAGGTGCTGTTGCAGGCGTGGGGCCGTGAGGTTGTGGACCCTGCTTTGGATGTGGCCATCGCTTCACCGCTGGGGCGGATGGGTGACGATGCGCCGGGCGGCGTGGGCGGGCATCGCTGCCTGTCGCTGGTGGAGTGCGCGGTGGCGATAAGCCGGGCGAGCGAGGCGGTGAGCATGGCGCTGGATGGCATGGCGAAGGATGCGCCGCTCGGGCTTGGTTCGCGGGGGCGTGTGCTGCAGCGCTTGGCGCACGTGCGCTACTGCCAGGGGCCGCAGGCGGTTGCCGTGACAGCGCAGTGTGCGCGGCTGGGTATCTCGGTGCGGACGTATCGCACCCAGGTGGACGAGCTGCACGCCGAGCTGCAAGCGGAGTGGCCAGTGGCGCTGGCCAGGCTGCAGGCGGCAGAGCGTGGCACCGATGCCCATGTCGCTGCGGTGAAGCGTGCGCGGCGGGCAAGGGATGCGGCGCGTGATGCGGTGCGTACGGAGCGCCGGCGGGATGCTGAACGCAAGGCGGCGGCGAGGGCGGTGAAGGCTGCTGCGTGCCGTTCGTCGTGAGCGAAAAGAGCATTGCGGGAGGATTGCCGGAGCATTCGGCGAGGATTGCCGAGGGGCGTAAAACGGGGGTTTACGCCTTTGCATGTCGGCTGTAAAAAGTCCCCATGGTTGTAGAGCTGCGCCCGCAGAGACAACCCCCAAGCGACGTGCTGTGTCGCGGTCTGTTCCCTGGCAGACCAGCCCTCGAAAGAGGGCACCCATTTCAAGGCTCACCCGCAACGGTGGGCCTTTTCATTTTCTGGCAGATGGTGCCGCCATCGCCCTTTGCCCGTCGCCATGCGGGCTTTTTTATTCGCTATCCGGAGAGCCACGCATGTCGACCGAACAGCAGGTGCAACAGTCGCTGGCTGACCTTCCTACCTGGTTGCTGATTCTGGTTGCCCTCGCCGGGCTGACCGGCGAAATGTGGCGGGCCGATGCGGCAGGGATGGCGGTGGGCGAGTTGGTCAAGCGGGTGCTGCTGCGCTTTGGCGCTTCGGCGGTGTTTGGCTTGGCCACGGTGCTGCTGGCTACGGCTTGGGGTTCCAGCCTGTTGACGGCTGGGGCGTTGGGTAGCGTGGTTGCGTGCCTCGGCGCCGATGTGGCCAGCGGGTTGTATGCGCGGTGGCTGGCGAAGAAGGCGGGTGTGTGTGATGTGCAGAGTAACCGAGGCGCTGAGTAGTGCGTGGATCAATCCATGCGCGTGATCTGGATGATGCATTGGCTGCGCTCGATAGGCTCGGAAAGGGCCTTGCGCCTCGCGCGCTAGCTGATGCGCTGAACCATACGGCCAACCAAGCGCGGCAGGCGCTGCGGGTTGAGATGCAATCAGTATTCAAAGACCCGACGCCTTGGACGTTGGACGCCACTCGCATCCGCTACGCGAAGCCGTCGGCTGAACCGGAAGCGGCGATTTGGGTGAAGGATGAGTCCGGCGGCAAGAACCCTTTCAGCGCCGAAGATTACCTGACGCCTCAGGTCGAAGGCGGTGAGCGGATCACTCGGCGTTCCGAGAAGTACTTGCGAGAGGCGGGCATCTTGCCCGCTGGGCGTTTTGTTGTACCTGGTGCGGGCGCTCGCCTGGATGCCTACGGCAACATCCAGCGTGGGCGCATTATGCAGATTCTGTCGGGCTTGAAGGCGTTGCGTCGCGATGGCTCGGATCACAGCGCCACCAATAGCATTCGCTCGCTCCGCAAGGGCCACGCGCAGGCCTACTTCGTGATGCGCCGAGGCAAGACTGCGATCGGCATCGCCGAGCGCCGTGGTAAGAGCCTCGCCATGGTGCTGGCGTTCGTCAGGCAACCGCAGTACCGCACCCTCTTCAAGTTCCATGATGTGGTGCGCCGCACTGCTGAGAACGATGCACAGCTCGAAGCGAATATAGACAAGGCCATCGCTGATGCATTGGGCGGTCGCCTCCCTGCCTTGGGTCGCCGTCGCTGACCCTCTCGTAAAACTTGCCGGGCAAGGGCGGGCCCCAACCCATGGGGGCCCCTGGGGAGTCGGAAGGGTCAAGGGTAATTCGAGCCGCGTTCTCGCCTTAGCGGAAGGGCTGCCAAGTTAGTTAACAGCGGTGAACTAGTTAACCGCCCCGCGTTATTCGGTTAACAGGTGGTGTCATGGAGCTATTGAGCAAGTCAAAATTCGCTGCCCGCAAGGGTTGGTCAAAGCCCTACGTGTCGAAGCTCGCCAAACAGGAACGCCTGGTGCTTACTCCGGATGGTCGAGTTGATGTGGCAGCGACCGAGGCGCTGTTGAAGGAAACCGCAGACCCAAGCAAAACCGGTGTTTCTGATCGTCACCAGCGCGATCGGGTAGAGAAGGGCGTGACCGCACACGTTACGCCAGACGCAGCAGTCAGCGACCCTACCCCGCCGCCAGTACCGGCCAGCTACGACTTTCAAAAATCACGCGCCCAGCGAGAATTCTTTCTCGCCCAGCTCGCCGAGAGCGAAGCGCGCAAGAGCAGCGGTGAGCTAGTCGAGCGCAAGGCTGTTGAGAATGCGGCTTACGCCTCCGGCCGACTGTTACGCGATCTGCTGCTGGGCCTGCCAAAGCAGATTAGCCCTGGGCTGGCCGCCATTAACGATCCCTGGGATCTAGAACGTGAACTCACTGGCCATCTTCGTCGTGTGCTGGATGACGCCAGCCGGCTGAGCGTGGCTGACTTGGAGCAGGCGCTACAGCCTTCGAACTGAAGCCATGAACCCACAGTATGCCGACGGTGCCGAGCAGTACCGCTCGGCATACATGCGTGGCCTGCAGCCGGATCCAGAACTTTGGATCGATCAGTGGGCCGACGAGTACATGCGTATCCCGCGCGATACGGGCGCCGCGGAGCCCGGCCCGTATCGCACCGACCGCACGCCATACGCCCGCGAGCCGATGCGCTGCCTGTCGCCAACGCACCCCGCCAAGCGGGTAGTGACCAAGGTCGCGTCGCAGATGATGAAGACGCAGATCGCCCTTAACTGGATCGGCGGCTGCATCCACATGGCACCGGCCAACATCCTGATGCTGCTGCCGAGCCTGGGCTTGGCCAAGCGCGTCAGTGGCCGTGTAGACAAAACTATCAAGGCCACGCCAGTGCTGCGTGACCGCGTCGCCGGCTCTCGCTCGAGGGATTCGCGCAACACGCTGGACACCAAGGAATTCGAAGGCGGCACGCTGTTCGCTACCACCGCCGGCTCCGCTGCGAACCTCGCCGAAGTGTCGGCGCGCTTCATCTACGGCGACGAGGTCGACCGCTGGGATGTCGACGTCGACAACGAAGGCGACCCAATCGAACTGGCCGAAACTCGAGGCACCACCTTCGGGCGCAACGCCAAGTTCTACTTCTCCAGCTCGCCGACGATCAAGGGCGTCTCCCGGATCGAGGATCTATTCCAGCAGGGCGACCAGCGACACTACTACGTGCCGTGCCCCCACTGCGGCGAACACCAGGTACTGGAGTGGACCAATCTCAAGTGGCCCGATGACTTCAGTTGGGCCGGCTATCTCTGCTGCAATTCGGAGTGCGGCGCGCTGATTGAGGAACACCACAAAGGCCAGATGCTGGCAAACGGTGAATGGCGCGCCCATGCCGAAGGCGACGGAGAAACCGTCAGCTTCACACTGAGCGCGTTGTACATGCCCCCCGGCTGGCTCGCCTGGGTCGACCTGGCCAAGCAATACGCCAAGGCGCAACTCGCGGCATCCCGCGGTGACCTCGAGCCGATGCAGGTGTTCTACAACACCCGCCTGGCCCAGGTCTGGGATTCGGCTCAGGAGATGACCAAGGCAAGCGAACTCAAGGCCCGCGCCGAAGAGTATCGCCTCGGTACCGTACCCACTGGCGCGCTGATCCTGACCGCAGCAGTGGATACCCAAGGCGATCGCCTTGAGCTACTGGTCATCGGTTGGGGGGAAGGTTTAGAGCGCTGGGTGGTAGATCACCAGGTGATCCAAGGCAACCCAGCCGATGAACGCACCTGGGCGGCGCTGGATGAAAGGCTGAAGGCGCGGTACCGACACAGCTCGGGTGTCGAACTGGCCATCTGCGCGACGGCAGTCGACTCCGGCGGTCACCACACCGACGAGGTGTACCAGTTCTGCCGGCTTCGCCGGTGGCGAAACGTGTTCGCGATCAAGGGAGCCAGCAAGCCAGGCCGCCCCGTCATCGCGCAGCGGCCTTCGAAGGTCGATGTGACCTGGAAAGGCACGACCGAAAAGCAGGGCGCCGAACTCTGGATGATCGGTACCGATACGGCGAAGGACTGGATCTACAACCGCTACCCGTTGCACGACGGCCCCGGCGCGCTGCACTTCTCCATCGACCTGGCTAATGACTTCTACGACCAATGTGTGGCGGAGCGGAAGATCACTCGCTACGTGAAAGGCCACAAGCGGATCGAGTGGGTGAAAGGCAAAGCCGACCGCAACGAAGGCCTCGACCTGCTGGTTTACAACCTGGCAATGGCGCACTACCTCGGGTTGCACCGCAACAAGGAAGCGGAATGGTCCCGGCTACGTGCTGCGGTTTCGCAGGGCAGCCTGTTTGCCGAGCGTGTTCCAGCGGCACCAAAAGAGACCGAATCGGAGCCAGTCAAAAGCAATGACAGCCCTGTGTCTTCGCCAGTACCGCCACCGAGGCCATCGCCTCAGCCGGTTGGCCGGCGCCGAACCAGCAGCACATACCTGACGCGGCGCTGACCGCACCGAGAGGCATACATGAGCGAAGCCCAACAGCGCCTGGCAGACGTCCGGGCGTCGATTAAGGACATCCTCGAAAATGGACAGTCCGTTCGCAAAGGCGATCGTCAGCTGGACCGCGCTCAGCTGGCGAGCCTGCGCATGCTCGAAGAACAGTACGCCAAGGCGGCTGCGGCCGAGCAAGCCGCTGCTCGCGGTCGACCGCGAATCACGCGGCTTTACAGTCGAGGCAAGGGCATCTGATGACACGTATCCGAGCGGTTCCCAAGCGCATCCGCAACAGCTACGAAGCCGCCGGTACGGGGCGGCGTGCCGAAGGCTGGGATGCACCTTCAGGTGCCTTGAACGCCATTGCACTGCCGGCCTTGCCGGCGCTGCGCAAGCGCTCTCGCGCCGCTGTGAAGAACGACCCCTACGCTTACAGCGCGATCGACAAACGAGTCAGCAACATCATCGGCACAGGAATCACGCCACGCGCCTCGATACGGGACGCCACGGTGCGCGCCGCCCTTCGGCAACTGTGGGAGGACTGGACGGACGAATCCGACGCCGACGGGCTAGCTGACTTCTACGGCCAGCAGGCAATCATTGCTCGCATGGTTGAGGAGTCCGGCGAATGCTTCGTGCGTCTGCGGTACCGACGCCCAGAGGATGGTTATTCCGTCCCTATGCAGCTGCAAGTGCTTGCGCCTGAGTACGTACCCCTCGACAAGAACTTTAAGACACGCGCCGGCAACATCGTCCGCGCAGGCATTGAGTTCAACGGCATAGGCCAGCGGGTGGCGTACTGGATGTACAGCACCCACCCAGGTGATGCGTTCACAGCGGGTATCGGGTTCAACACGCTGAACCGGATCCCGGCCGACCAGGTACTGCATATCTTCGAACCCACCGAAGGTGGCCAGCTGCGTGGTGTACCCCGCCTGGCTCCGGTGCTGCTACGCCTCAAGTCGCTGGATAACTACGACGATGCGGTGCTGTTTCGGCAGGAGGTGGCCAACCTTTTCGCCGGCTTCATTACTCGCAAGGCAGCAGAGGGCGTGCCGCCTGCCATCGATCCTATAACTGGCCAGCCGATCAACGCCGACACAGACGGCTCGCCGCTTGTTGGCCTCGAGCCTGGCTCTATGCAAGAGCTGATGGAGGGCGAAGAGGTCACCTTCTCCGACCCGCCAGACGCAGGCAGTACCTACGTCGACTTCATGCGGCAACAACTGCAAGCCGCTGCAGCGGGTGTCGGTCTGCCGTATGAGCTGTTGACCGGTGACATGGGCGACATCAGCGACCGCGTGTTGCGAGTCTTGCTCAACGACTTCCGTCGGCGCATCGAGCAGCTGCAATTCGGCGTTTACGTGTTCCAGCTCTGCCGTCCGGTACGTATCGCCTGGCTCGACGCAGCGGTGTTGGCGGGCTCAATCGCGCTACCCGATTACACCGGGCGACGTCGCGAATATCTGCGCACCCGCTGGGTACCGCAGGGCCACCCATATATCCATCCAGTGCAGGACGTGGACGGCAAACTCAAGGAAATCAAAGGCGGCTTGGCCAGCCGCAGCGAGCACGTTCTACGTACCGGCTACGACGCCGAACAGATCGACGAAGAAAACGCCCAGGACAACGAGCGTGCCACGCGCTTGGGCCTCACCTATAGCAGCGATACGAGCCCGGCGCTGCCAGCACTAAGAGAGGAAGACGAATGAAATCGCTAGGCAAATATTGGGCGAGCCTTTGCCTCGCCTTGGTTATGCAGGGAGGCCGCGCGCTGCCTTTCCCGCGCATCCAGAACCTTGGGCCCAACGAGGAGCAACGCGAGCACTGGTACAGCGTCCGCGCGGCGGGTGAGGGCAGTAATCGGGTAATTGAGGCCATGGTTTACGGCGAGATCGGTTACTGGGGAATCACCGCAGAGCAGTTCGTCCGGGACCTGAAAGAGCTGGATGACGGCGTTTCGCGAGTCGTTGTCAGCTTTGCCACCATCGGTGGGGATTTGATGGATGGCATCGCCATTCATAACGCCCTGAAGGATCTTGGCGAGCGCTGTGAAGGGCGCGTGGTTGGCGCCTGTTACAGCGCCGGCACAGTGGCCGTGTGCGGTGCGCATCGCGTCACGATGGCTGAGAACGGCCTGTTCATGATTCACAACCCGAATATCGACTGGTTGTCGGGAGTTGAAAGTAGCGAGCTGCGAGCCTATGCGGACCTGCTCGACAAAACTCTCGAGCTGATCATCACCTGCTACCAGCGGCGTGCGCTGACCATCAGCGATGAAGAGCTTCGATCCATGATCTCTGCCACCACCTGGATGACAGCCGGCGAGGCCAAGGCGGCGGGCTTTGTAGACGAGGTTCTGACCGGCGTCACGGTAAAGGCCGCGCTCGGCAATCTCAAGATTCTGAATCGATACCAGAACGCACCGCCGGAGGCGCTGGCTTTGGTAACCAACCGGCTCGAGTCCGATCCGGCTGCGGAACCTGAACCAGATCCGGCGCCCGAACCTGAGCCGAGTCCCGATGATGAGCCGGACGCCGCATCTCTCGCTGCCCAACTCACTGCTGACTGTACCGCGGCCGGCCTCGGCAATGTCGCCTCGATCCTGATCAAGGCCAGCGGCCTTAAGAGCCGCGCTGTTGTTCAGGAGCATCTGGTGCGTGCGAAGGCAGTGCGTGATTTGTGCGTGCTGGCCAAGCTGCCGAACGAGGCTGAAGCGTTGATCCAGGCAGGCCTCACCGCCGACCAAGCCCGGGCCAAGTTATTCGAAAAAATCGTAGCCAACAGCAGCCAGGTCGAGATCGATAACAAACCCCCGTTGCCGGATCACCAACCGGCTCCTTCCACCAAAGCGGCAGACCCTGGCGCGATCTACGCCAGCCGTAAACCCAACGCCTCGAAAGGAGCGCATAAATGAGCATCAAAACTGAAGGCGTCCATGCCGGCGAATTCCTCCTTTCGGAGGCCAACGGTACTCGCAGCCGGGAGGAAATCACGCTGGCAGCCACAGCTGTGGATCTTCCGGCCGGCCAGTTACTGGGCAAGCTGACTGCCAGTGGTCTTTACGCAGCCTACGACCCGGAGGCAGACCCGGCTGACGGCAGCGAAACCGCAACCGCCATCCTCTGGGCGCCCGTAGGCGCATCCACCGAACCCCAGCGCAGCGTCGGGATTGTGCGTGATGCCGAAGTGATCGAGCGCCTGGTCACCGGTCTCGACGGCGCCGGCGAAGCCGACCTGCTGGCCCAAGGCATCGTGATTCGCCCTTAACCGCCACCGCAACCCGACACCCTTAACCCCGCCGATGCGGGGTTTGTCGTTTCTAGGAGCCCACCATGGCCGAGATTTCCATTTTTGAAGACGAGGCGTTCAGCGTCCCGAACCTCGTTGCAACCATCAACGAAGAACACCCGGTACCGGGCCAGATCGCTGCGATGGGCCTGTACAACGAAGAGGGCAGCCTCACCGTTACCCAGCAGATTGAAAAAGACGGCGACGTCCTGGCGCTGGTCCCAGCAGCACCGCGCGGCGCCCCTGGGCACGTTGTCATCGCCAGCAAGCGTGAGCTGATCCCATTCAACGCAGTGCACCTGCCGCAGACCTTCACCATCACCGCTGACGAGATCCAAGGCATTCGCGCCTATGGCTCCCGGACCGAGCTGCAGGGCGTGCAGGATGTAGTCAACGCCCGCATCGAGAAGGCCCGCAAGCAACTGGAACTGACCCACGAGTTCCAGCGTATCGGCGGCATCAAGGGCCTGATCGTCGATGCCGATGGCACCACCCCGCTGGTGAACCTCTTTCAGCGCTTCGGCATTACGCAGCAGACGCTGGCCATGCAGTTCGGCACAGCAGATGTCAGCGAAAAGGCCGGTACTGCTTTGGACATGCAAGACGATGCCCTCGGTACCGCAACAGGTGTCGGCGCCATTGCACTCTGCGGCAAGTTGTTTTGGGCCAAGTTGATCGCTGATAAAACGGTCAAGGATGTCTACATGCAGTCGACCCAGGCCGATAGCTTGCTGGGCGACCGCCGTCAGGCGTTTACCTTCGGTGGCGTGCTTTGGGTCCGTTATCGCGGCAAGGTAGGCAACAAGGCGTTCGTTGCCGACAACGAGGCCTACCTAGTACCTGAAGGGGTCGAAGACCTCTTCAAGTCGGTCTACGCCCCGGCCAACTACATGGAAACGGTCAACACCCTAGGCGTGCCGCACTACGCCAAGCTGGAGCGCCTGCCGTTCGACAAAGGCGTGATGGGCGAAGCGCAGTCCAACCCGCTGCACATCTGCACGCGCCCGCGCGCAGTGATCAAGTTGACCGCCTGACAATGGCCGGTTTCGGCAAAGCATTGGAGGCGATGGATTCGGCCATCGCCGCCAGCCTCAACGATGGCCAAGCCGACTACCTCAACTACGCCGGCGCGGTGCTCGCCGAAGGCGTTGCGGCCATCCTCGGCCGCGACGTCGAGCGGCTCGATACCGTTAGCGGCATGCTTGACAGGACGGTGACCCTCACCGTTCGCAAGGGCTTGCTGCAGCCATTTGACCGTAAGGGCGCGTTCCGGCTCGACGGCAAAGCCTGGCACATCGACGGCATCGCCGCTGATGACGGCCACTGGCTAACCCTCTACGTGGTGCCCTGACATGCCCATCGATATGCAATCCGCCATCGTCGCGGAGCTCCTGGCGCGCCTAGGTGCCGTCCCGTCTTTCGGCGCCCTGGTGTTCGAGGACAGCGTGCTTCGCGTAATCGACTCCGCCGACGAGGCCTTGCCCGATGACTTCATCGTTATCCAGCCCGGCCAAACCGAAGAGCTTGAGCGCGCCGGATCCGGCAGCGTTCGCGAGCGCGTAACCCTCAATGTCACCGCCATTACCCGTCGGCGTGATTTTGCGCTGGCGCTGCGTTCGGCTCGGCTGGCGGTCAAGGTTGCGCTCTCAGGCGTCAAGGCCGGCCTAGGTTCACAAGGTGTTCAGAGCGCAGCGTTCCAGCCGGAAACGCCTATGCCTCCGGGCGAGGGCCGGCGCTGGGCATGCCATGTGCTGCCGTTGCAAATCACCTACCTGCAACCACTCAAGTGAGGCTATCCATGCCCAAGGTCACCATCAGCAAACCGTTCAACTTCCAGCACGGCCGAGAGGTCAAGCGCTACAAAGCAGGCGCTCAAGACGTCCCGCAAGCCGTTGCTGATCACGCCAAGGCGAGGGGCTTTCTCGAGCCACAAGCCCAGGCCAAGCCCGCCCCAAAGGGTGAAACCAAACAGTAAGGAGCGCCCAATGGCCCAAGTAGACCGCAGCTTCATCGGCGAAGGCATCATCTACGCCCGCAAATACGGTTCGCAGGATCCGTTTCTGGACATCGGTAACTGCGATACCTTCAACGTCGCGTATGCCACCGAGAAGCGTGAGCTGAAAAACTTCCGCGGCGGCGGTGGTAACCGCAACGTCAAAGAGCAGGTGTCCGGTGTAACTGCCGCGATCGGAATGTATGACCTCACCCCCGAAAACATTGCTCGCGTAACCAATTCGGCGATCGTGTCGGTACCGGCCACTGCCATCGTGAACGAGCAGCTGATAGCAGGTGGTGTCATTGGTGAGCTTATTCCCTTCAACCACCTGCCAGATACCACGAAGCCCGTTACGGTCAAAACCGTGGGCGAGGGCTCCGAAGAAGGTGTCGAACTGGTCGCCGGCACCGACTACGTGCTGACCCCTCACGGCATCATCAGCAAATCAGCCGCAGTCACAGCAGCAGGTGTCTCGGTCAGCTACACCCCGCTGAAGGCCAGCGCCCTGCATATGCTTGCCGGCGCCCCGGTCGAACTGGAGCTGTACATCGCCGGCTTGAACGATGCGCAATCTGGCGAGCCGTTCAGCCTTCGCCCGCGCCGCGCCAAGTTCGGCCTCACCAGCGAGCTGCCAGTGTTCAGCCAGGAATACGTGAAGCTGGCCAGCACCGTTGAACTGCTTGCTGACGACTTGGTGCAGGGCGCTGGGATAAGCAAGTTCTGCCAGATGGATGTGGTTGATAAGGCGGCATAGGCTCAGAAGAAGCCCCTTCATGCGAGGGGCTTTGTATTGCAGGGCTGTGTTCGCTTTGCATTCGCCGCAGAGGTGACCCGATTAACCACCTCTGTCAACTCGCTTATACGGGGCAGAGGCTCTGGGCCGGTTGTTTTTGCGGGCTTCGCGATCCTTTACACGTGAATCGGATTGCTTTCGATAAGGAACGACCCGCTTGAAGCCAGGCCCTATACGGCTAGCTTCTTGTAGGAGCACTGTCACGAACTCCTTTTGGATCAGCCACCATATCTCCAATACCAAAATAGGCGCCATGAAAAAGAAGAAGTACACAAGTAGTACTGGTGTGGTGGCGCCACGATTAACGGAAACCATGATTGCCAGCGAAACGACCGTGCACACGATAAAAGCGCCAAAAAGGGCACCCTCCTTGGCGATCTGGCGCTGGATAACGAATGGGTCCACGCGAAAGCGCTTCGCAAATTTTAACTCACGATAGCGAGACGATCGCAGGTACTGCGCCATGGTGCGGATGATTGAGGATCCGGCTTGTTTGATGAGCCAGAAAATTGCCGCAACGATTGCAGGAGCCGTGAGGTCTTGGAGAGTTGGCAAATAGTTTATTAACGTTTCGAACATGGGCCTTCCATAGCTAGCGTTTACTCTGGTGGTATCTCGTTTTCAAGCGACTATAGCGGTAGTGCTGCAACGACGCTGCCGCTGCCCTGGTGAAGATTCAAGTGCGCTCTCCGGGAGTTGTAGCCTCGATTTAGAAGACCCGCCTCAACTGCTGCTTTCAGATCGCTCCCGAGGAATCTTGGTTCTGAGGTATCGATTCCGTTGCTATTTGCGTGCAATGGAAAAAGCGCCGCTCTACCGTCCCAGTCCTTTGCAAGTAAACCTGGCTAGCCTCGATGTCATCAATCTGTTTGAGGATGGAGGCGAGGGCGCTGGTGGTGCTGAGTAGTTCATGATCGCACCTTCATTCCTGTGGCTGTTGGAAACGCTTGACCATGTAGTCCAGGGCCTCCTGCTCGGTAGCGGTGATGGTGCTCTGAGTATTAACGATGGTGCGGCAAGCGATTATCAGGCGCTTCATCATGCCAGGGTTGCAGCGCTTGGCTACCAGGCCAACGGCGACCTTGAAGCCGCGGAGGCTGGGGATGTTGATGGAGTCGATCAGACCTGAGGCCAATTCCTCGGTGATTCTGACGTCGCCCGTAAGTACCCTGCATGCGGCGGTAATGACTTTGCGTTCCGCGGCGCGGAGTTGCCCGTCAGCCTTGCCGACGTACAACAGCACCTGCAGCGCTTCGAGGTGGTTGCGGTACAGCACGTCAAGCGTGTAGCGCGGAGTCTTTTTGTAGAGAGCGTACAGGTGCTTGGGGATGTTCGCTTTCTCTACTACCTCGCCAGTTGCTGTGTTGTGGCAAGCGCGAATGTCACAAATGCGAAAGGTGCGGTATCGACCGCGAAGGTGACAATGGCCAGAGATTGTGTGGGGGTCGAAGTTCGTGACCGAGACGTCACGTTCCGTGGGGTCGTCAAAGCCACGCTGGTAGCGGATGTGCAGTGTTGCGATGACGTCGGCTGGGTCTGCCATGGCGCGCTCCTAGCGTCGTGCGGCTGAATTCCTTTTATAACAATATCTTGCTGCCGGATAGTGGCACAAAGCCCACATCAGCAAGATCAAAGGTTCTTCAGTAACCGTTCGTCCTGGGGCGCTGCGTCTGACCACGACAAGCCGTCCTTCGCAGCCGCGAGGCCTCGGCGAAGCGCTTCAAGAAGTGGGTGACCGCGGAGGTGCTGCCGAGCATTCGCAAGCACGGCGCTTACGTAATGCCGACCGCTGAGCCGGAACAGGACAATGTGCCGATGGCGGCGCACGTAGCAGCGAATGAAATGCGAGATCCTGTAGGTGAACCCGCTTCGGCGGGTTTTTTTTGCCTGGAGTAATGTATGGCCGGCTTCAAAGATCGCCTGATTCAGTTCGTACTGCGCGGCAAGGACGAACTGTCCCCCGCTGCCGAAAAGTCTGGCGCGGCGCTTGATGCCTTGCGGCAGGAGGCCGAACAGCTGGGGCAGGCACTGGACAAGGCCAAGGATGCCCAAGGCCTGAGCAAGTCCCTGCAGCAGACTGAGCGCGCCGTAGAGCAGACCGAGCGCAGCCTGGTGCAGGCCGACTTGCAGATCCGCGAACTGCGCGATGCGCTGAACGCAACCCCTGAAGGCGCTGGCCTGCAGCAGTCGCTGAAAGAGGCAGAGCGCGAAGCGCGCAAGTTGCAGCGCGTGCTCGATACCCTGCGTACCAGCCTGGGCGATCAGCAGCAGGCCGCCAAGGCCGCCGGCATCGATACGGACAACCTGGGCGACGAGCAACAGCGCTTGGCAGGCGAGGTGACTAAAGCCCAGGCGGCGGTAAAGGACAACAACCAGGCGCTGAAGGCCGCCCAGCGCGAACACAATGCTGCGGCCCGCGCCACTGCCGAACACAGCTCACGCATCGACAGCGCCCGCGAATCCATGGCGCGTGGTGCGAAACAGGTCCTGGCCTTCGCCGCCGCCTACATCTCTTTAAACGCCGCGTTCAACCTTGTGCGTGGCGGCTTGAATCTGGTGCGCGACGGAATCCGCGCTGTGATCGCGGACGGCAGCAGCAATGAGCAGGCGCTTGCTCAGCTGGAGTCGGCGCTGGTCTCGACTGGAAATGCCGCCGGGCTGACAGCGCAGCAACTGTTGGACATGGCGGACAAGTTCAAGGCCTCGTCCATGCTCACCACCGAGCAGATCCTGGCTGGGCAAACTCGCCTGCTGTCGTACACCGATATCGTTGCCAGCGAGTTCCCGACGGCGATGCAGATTGTCATTGATCAGCAGCAGCGCCTGGGGATCAGCGTCGAGCAGTCCGCGGAGATTGTCGGGCGGGCGTTGCAGTCGCCGTCAGAGGCCATCGCCACGCTGGGCCGGCAGGGGTTCAAGTTCGAGGCGGACCAGAAACGCCTGCTAAAGCAGCTGGAAGCGACCGGCAAGAAAGCCGAGGCGCAGGCCGTCATCATGGACATGCTGACCGAGGCCTATGGCGGCTCGGCTGCAGCGGCGAGGATGAACACTTTTGCCGGCCTGCTGAAAACGGTCGGTGATCAGTTTGGTGATTTTGCTGGTCGGGTTGCAGGCAGCGGCGCGTTTGATTTTGTTCGGGGCAAGCTGCAGCAGTTGGCCGACCACTTAGATGCAATGGCGAATGATGGCCGCCTCGATCGTTTGGCGCAGAGCTTGTCGGATGCTTTCGTTAAAGGAGCCGAAGCTGTTTCGCAATACGTCGAGCGGCTGGCAACGGTCGATTTCGAGGGGCTGGCTAACCGGGCTGCCAACGTGGCAGCAAAGGTTGGTCCAGCGCTCGAGCAGACTGTAAGCACTGCCCAGGTTGTAACAGCCGCGTTGACGACCGTATGGAACACCTTTGCGGGTACGGTAAACGCTGCGGCGGCGTCCCTGGTGTTGATTGTCCAGCAAACGGTTGGCCGACTCGCGCTAGCGGTTGGACAGATCGCTGCTTTGTTCGGCGGCGATGAAATCCGCGCCAAGGCTGATGAGCTTTATAGGTTCCTCGGTGAACTTAGCACAGCCTATATCGAGCAGGCGAAAACCGATTTTGGCCAGGTGGCTGATGCCTGGACCACCACAACCGAAACCGTAAAAACCAAGGCCGCCGAGCAGACGCAAGCCGTAAAGCAGGAAGCTGACGAACAGTTCGAGCACATCGTCCAGCGCGTCACCGACATGAACAATGCCTTGGCGCAGATCGATGCCGCAAAGGGTGCCGCCCAGCTCAAGCAGCTGGGCGAGGAGATGTACAAAGCCTACCAGCGCGGCGACCTCAGCCAGCAGCAGTTCGCAGCCGGCGCAGCCATACTCCAGGCCAAACTGCGCGAGACCGGCAGTGCTGCAACTGGCATGGCCAAGGCGGTAGGCATAGCGGCGGACAGCCTGAAAAACCTGGCTGATGTGCAACGTGCGATTGGCGATGCCAAAACCGACCGCGACATCACCGCGATCACCACAGCCCTGCGGCGGCTATATGACGACGGGCAAATCGGCGCCGCTGAATACAACGCCGAACTGGCCAAACTCACCGCCCGCCAGAAGGAGCTCAAGCAGGCGCTGGAGGGAAGCAAGAAAGCCCAGGACGAAAAGAACAAATCCGACCAGGAAGCCATCGTCACCAGCGAACAGCTGCGCCGCGAATCCGGCAAGCGCATGGAAGCCGAGCGTCGTGCCGGCGACCAGGCGATGCAGGACCGCCGGCGGGGCAGCGAAGAAGCCAAGCGCGACATGGGCGCGATGGAGGACTTCTTTGGCGGTGTGATGAGCCGGGCACGTGAGCCGCTGGCAGCGCTGAGCGGGGCAGCCCTTGAAGCCTTTGACCGGCTCAACAACATCAGCACGGCCAACGTCCAGATGGACACCAGCAGCCTGGATGCGACCACCAGCTCGCTGAAGCGGGCGACCGAAGCGCTGGGTGAGATGCATGCTGCTGCCAACACTGTCGGCATGAGCGAGATAGGTCAGTGGATGACGCGGACAGCGCTGCAAAGCCAACAGTTGCAGATCCAGTTCCTCGGGCAAAAGGCGCGGTTGCAGAGCCTGATGGAAGGCTATGAGGACGGCAGCATCACCGTGCAGCAGTTCGTTAAGCGTGCCAGTTCCGCGCGGCATGCGATGGGCCTGCTCAACGACTCGGATCTGCGCACCCTGGAGGGCGCGATTCAAGCCGCGAAAGATCGCATGGAGCAGATGGCCAACTCCACTCGTTCCACGTTGGAAGGTTTGCAGGATGAGCTGGACAACCTGCAAGGGCGCACCGAGGACGTCGAGCGTCGCCGCTTCGACAGCCGTCGACGCGAGCTGCAGGCGCAGCTGGCCGAGGCTAACGCCCAGGGCGACAGCCAGGCGGTGGCCAATGCCGCTCGGGCGCTGGGCATGCTCCGCCAGATCGAGTCCGAATCGGCGCAGCAGCGGCAGCGTGAAGAACAAAAAAAGCGCATCGATGCCCAGCAGCAACCGCAGGGTGCCGCGCCGCAGCAGGCTCAAACCCAGTCGCCCAACAAGGTCATTCGGCTGGAAGTGCCGGGCCGTAGGCCTGTCGACGTGGCTGTAAACAGTGACACTGACGAAACCAACCTGCTCGGCATTCTCGAAAGTGCTGGGCTGAGGGCTCTGTGATGGCGCTGACCCTGGATACCGTCGACCTGGCGGATGACCCTAACCTCGGCGGCGAGCAATTGCAGTGGGTGGATGAGTGGGACTGGGATCCGGTCGAGCAGGAGCAAGAGCGCAGCCTGAGCGGAGCGCTGATCATCCAGGAGGGCGTCAAGCGGTACGGCCGCCCGATCACCCTCAGCAGCAACGGCGGCGCCTGGTTCACCCTGGCCAGGGTGCGCGAGCTTGAGGAGCTGGCAGCGCTGCCGGGCCGGGTGATGCTGCTAACCCTGCCCACCGGTACCACGCATTACGTCACCTGGAACCGCGCCGCTGGCCCTGCCGTACAGGCCGCCCCGCTGTTCCGCCAGGTAGCACCATCGCCGGACTGGCTGCACGAGCTGACCCTGCGGCTGATTACCGTGGCGCCGCCGCCCGACCCTGCACCCGAACCAGATCCCGAACCCTGACCAGCCCGCCCCGTGCGGGCTTTTTGTTGCCTGGAGATTCATGGCATGACGATTAACGTCACCGATGTGAAGCTGCTCAAGAGCCAGCGCCTGACCGATGAAGACGACGGCGGTGGCCGCGCCACTGGCAATGCCGTGGTGTCCGGCGAGGTCAACAACGTATTCCCCGACATCAGCCGGCTGGACCGCACCACCGGCCGCATCAACCTGCGCAAGCTGTATGGCGGGCCGATGACGCAGAACGCCGATGCCTACCTGGGCGCACACGCCATCGTCACCAAGGCGCCGGCCGACCCGCGAGTGAGCGTGCTGCTGTTCAACACCGGCAGCCAGACGGACGAGCGGCGCGATGCGCGCAACGCCATCGAGAGCTATGTGGCGGCCGCAACCACTGCGCAGTTTGATCTCCTCGGCACCCAGCTGGCCGGCCAGCGGGCCATTGCCTGCGTCCAGCGCGAGGAACAGCGCGTGCCGGAGATCGGCGACGTGTTCCAGCTGGTGACGGCAAGCGCTGCGCAATACGTGCGCCTGACCGGCGTGGACGCCAGCCTGGAGCAATTCACCTACGACTATGGCAACGGCAACTTTGTGAACTTCACCCGGCGCCGGCTCGATCTTTCCATCAGCGCGCCGCTGCTAAACGAATACCCGGGCGGCCAGGTCACGCCTGCCGGTACCTCAGCGATTGCGCTGGATGGCAAGGCCAAGGCCCGCGTGCTCAGCACTCAGGTGGCGGACGCCGCGCGTTATTACGGCATCAGCCCGCTTGCCGAGGCGATCGCCGCCGGCTCGCTCAACCTGCGCGTACAGTCGGTGTACAGCCAGCTGGTGCCCAGCACCACAAAAGAGTCAGCGCTGGTCGATGTGCTGGGTGGCTACCAGCGTCAGCTCTATCTGCCTGCTGGGCCGGCGCGTTCGGTGAACCTGACCGTTGCCGCCGGTGCGGTAGTGGGCGAGTCGCGCACCTTCCTCGGTACCGGCTGTGCGCCGGGCACCCTGAACATCACCGCCAACGGCGGCACCTTCGCAGACGACAACAAGGGCAGCCTGCGCTTCGTCAGTGGCAGTAATTGGATCAGCGCCGGTCGCATCGATTATCAGACGGGCGAAGTAACTCTGGTGCGCACCGGTACCAGCTGGACCGGATCGGCCACCGGCAGCTATCGCCCGGGCGCGGCGGCAACGGGGGACACTGTCACGGGCGAACTGGAAATCACCCTGGGCAATCGCGGTTACGTCTACACGCTGAACCTGTCCGGGGCTGTGCCGCGTGCCGGTACGCTCTCCGTCAGCTATATGGCCCTCGGCAAGTGGTATGAGCTGCGGGACATGGGCGACGGCCTGCTGACCGGCGAAGGCGCCGGCACCATCAGCCTGGCCACCGGCTCGGTGTCGCTCACGCTCAACGCATTGCCCGATGTCGGCAGCTCCCTGATCTACAGCTACGTAAGCTCGGCTGATAACGCCATTTCCCAACGTGCCGGTGGCAGCATTGTGCCGAAGCTGGAGGTACGGCATACCCTGCCCGGTGGCGGTGTGCTGCCAGGCTCGGTCACGGTGACGTTTACCGCCGGTACCGAACGCATCCTGACTGACAACGGGCAAGGCGTACTCAACGGCAGCGGTGGCACCGGCACCATCGCCTATGCCACCGGTGAGCTCGTTATGGAGCTGGGCGCGACCCCCGCCGGCGGCATCGCCTACACCTACCGGCAGGGTACGGTCGAGGGTGACGTGCTGAGTGTCGCCAGCGACGGCAGTGGCATGTCCACCTTCACGATACCGGGCGCGCCACTCAAGCCAGGTTCTGTGCGGGTGGATTGGATGACCACCCGGCGACAATCGGCCCCGGCTATCAACTGGCAGGTGATCGAGAGCGGGAACGCGCTGCCGATTTACGATGGGCTGCGAGATGTGGCCAACCGTGCGAACGACAATGGCAACGGCGGCTGGCAAGCTGGCCGTGCGGGTACCATCAATTACACCACCGGCCAGGTGACGCTGCAGGTGGCGCAGCTGTACGAGTATGTCGAATACACCTACAGCAACGCCCGCCGTCAGGGCCTCATGGGGCCAGTGACCGAGCCGGTGCTGATTACCACGCCGGTGCAGATGCGCGAGCAGTTCGGCGGCACGATTTCAATTGCCGCGCTGGCCGCCGGCGTGACCACCGAACCGCAGACCAGCAACCAGGCTCAGCCGCCAATCACCGTCGAGCTGCTGCCCGGTGTGGCTGAGCCCATCGTGCCCGGTTCACTGCTGTTCAGCTGGAACGGTGCGCTATACACCGACCGCAGCGGCATCCTCTACCGGGACGTGGCCAGCAACACCAACGGCGGCACCGCCGTGGGCAGCGTCGATTACGTTTCAGGCGTTGCCACATTGAATAGCTACAGCGGCAACACCACCGGCGCAGTCACGCTGCTGGCCTGCCTGACGGCTTCAGCTGGGTTCAGCGTCACCGGCGCGACCTTTCGCACGCCAGGCGCGCCGCTGCGGGCCGGCAGCATGCAGGTAACCGTGGTGCGTACGGATACCGCTGCGATTGTCACCGCGGCCTCGAACCTCAATGGTGAGTTCGCAACCGGCATCGTCCATGGCACTGTCGACGCCGCCACGGGTATTGCGCGCTTGCGTTTTACATCGAACCCGGCCGACGAGACAGGGGCCAGCGACGTGCCCGTCATCCCGTTGCTGCTGCGCTACAACGCCGTGGTGCAAACGCGTCTGCCTTTGGATGCCGGTCTGTTGGGTCTCGATCCGGTGCGCCTGCCGGCGGATGGACGCGTGCCGATCTACCGGGACGGCGACGTGCTGGTGATCCACCACACCGCTGAAACGTTGGTGACCTCGCCAACCGCTGGCGACACGCTGCAATTGGCGCGTACGCAGCAGGCGGAGATTGAAGTGGTCGATGGGGCCGGCACCGTCCTGCGCGCCGACTCCTATTCGGCCGATCGCGAGAACGGCACCGTGACCTGGGCTAACCCGCTGGTGTTGCAGGACACCGAGGGCAACCCGGTGGGGCTGCCGCTGATCGTGCGTGACCGGGTTGAGCATATGGCGCTCGTGACCGAAGTGCAGATCACCGGCGAACTGGGTATCAGCTCGCCGCTGCCCTGGGATCTACCGGCGGGGGAAGCGCAGGTCTCCAGCGCGGTGGCCTGGGGCGATCTGCAATCGCGGATCCACACCTGGTTCACCCAGCAGACCTGGAGCCAGGGCGCGCCGAACTGGACGGATGCGCCGGTCGGCAACACCACCACCGCGCAATACAACAGCCTGAGCTACCCGCCAATCATCACCAACGCCGGGGGCATCGCGGGCAAGTGGGCACTGGTGTTCACCAGCGCCTCGGCGTTCAACGTGGTGGAAGAGCAACTGGGCGTTATCGCTACCGGCAACACCACGGCCGACTGCGCGCCTATCAACGCCCTGACCGGCCAGCCGTATTTCACGATACGGCGTGACGGCTGGGGTAGCGGTTGGGCGGCGGGTAATGCAGTGCGCTTTAAC
>Ga0233365_1000254_pt1 | contig 26030 bp, 22 predicted proteins | sample ElkDunMinimDraft_27_FD_191535 | JGI IMG/M metagenome (GOLD analysis project Ga0233365, IMG submission 191535) | Fecal eukaryotic communites from dung pellets of Tule Elk in California, USA - Elk Dung C36 | ecosystem: Host-associated > Mammals > Digestive system > Large intestine > Fecal | place...
AAGTTGATTCTGATAATATGGTTTAAAAGTAGGCTTTTTATGACTCATTTATCTGATTTTTATACTATAAATATATGAAAATCAGAAGATTAATCGAAATTTTAATGAAAATAATCAAACAAAAAAAGGACTGTATCAATGATTTATGATACAGCCCCTTTGGGTAAGTAATGGGGCTCGAACCCACGACCCCTAGAACCACAATCTAGTGCTCTAACCAACTGAGCTATACCTACCGTGTTTTGTGATACAAAAGTATGACTATTCTCGATATCCTCCAAATATTTTTGACGATATAATAGGTTTATATTGCGAAAAAGCTCATTTCTAATAAGATATTTTTTCTCGAACACTTTAAAAGTTATCAAGCACCTTAGTTTTGCTGATTTTTAACTACCTACAATTCAAATATACCGATAAGGAAAGCCATCGGAAGAAACCAAGGAGGTGTACATTTTAACTGATTGCTATTTATCAATTTAAAAAAGCGCGCATAAGAAAATACGGCTAATTTTGGTTATTTACTGATTTTTCCTTAAATTGAGAAACCTAGAAGTAAGTGAAATTATAATTCTTATATTCAAATTATTAACTTAAAGAATCAAAGAAAAAGAGTAACGAATTTGTGGTTTGATAAAAGGGCCAATTGGATATTTTTTCCTAATGCATTTTTTTTGTCAGTTTTTTTTATTTCAGTAAAATAATTACTACATTTATTGAAAGTAACTATTTGATTATTAAATATTAATGTAAATTTGATATGATTTTATCAAAAAATATTTTAATCGATTCCACTTTAATTGGTACAATTCAATTCTATGCTTATGTATTTAATAATGAAGCAGGGAAAATAGGATTCGGCTTATTCCCTAATGACGGACCAAAACCTATCGTTTATCTACTGAATGATCAGGGAACCAAGATATCACTATTATTTGAAGAAGATATTATTTTGAAGATATGTCAACAAAGTCATTATTCTACTGCAGAGCGAAGGCTATTGTTTAAAGAATTTCTAGACTATGTAACCATTATGGAAAAGAAAGCCTCTAGGATGATTTTTAAAGATACTAAAATGACCTATCTTGGCGATTCAAGAGAAGTCCTCAAGTACAAAAGACTGTATGTTCATTATGAAAATTCCGCTACAAAAGCGGAAAAAAGAAGGGTGGTCAGTCGTTGATCTCTTTTAGTTTCTTTAAAGAAATTTTTAGTATCGAAATAGCTTTCCGCATTTCATCAAAATTTAAATGACCAAAACCGATTCGCATTGCCGTAATATTTTTCATTTGATATAAGAGGGTTCTTGGGATGAATAAGTTGTTTTTATACGCCAACTGACTCAATTTCATTAAATTTATGGGTTGTTTCCATTCAATCCAAATCGCTAATCCTCCGCTGGGTAGCTGGAATTCAATTTCACCAGCTAATTCTGTTGTTAACAGCGCTGCCAAGTAATCTCTGCGTTCTCGATAGATTTTTAATGATTTTTTTAAATGTCTATGGATAGCACCTTCCTCAATCATATCTCCAAGGGCCAGTTCCATCAATATGTCACCTTGCCTGTCTATAATGCCCAAATGTTTTCTCATTTCGATCATCAAGTTACTAGGTGCAACGATAAATCCGGTACGAAAACCTGGAGCTAACGACTGACCAAATGACCCCACGTAAATCACCATGCCATCTTGATCATTGCTTGCCAAAGGCATAAGCGGTTGCTTATCATATTGAAAGTCGTAGGTATGATCATCCTCCAGCAGGATAAAACCATATTTTTTTGCTAATTGTAAAACTTCCATACGCCTTTGAGCACTCAAGCTCACTGTTGTTGGGTAATGCTGATGAGGAGTTAGGTAAAGCATTCTAATGCTTGTTGATTGACAAAGTTGCTCCAATACCCTTGTATTTATACCTTCCTCATCGACCGGGATGGTCATAATTTTACTTCCTGATTTTTGAAAAATCATATTGGCCGAAAAATAACTCAATTCCCCAACCACAACAATATCATCTTTTTGTAAAAGGATTTCGGAAATTATATACAAACTCATTTCCACGCTTCTAGTAATTAGAAGGTTATCGGTGCTTATTTGCAGTCCCCTGGAGAGTTGCAGGTAATGGGATAATTGTTCTTTAAAATACTCACTTCCTTCCTGATTGTAGCCCATTTTTGATCGATTACTTTTGCGTTTCAGGTTTGAGCTATATATTCGGGATAAATCGTCAATTTGGGTAAGTCTGATATCTGGACTTCCGTCATTAAACGCAAAATCACAACTACTCAATTCAAATGGATTATCTAATAAAATGGATTTTTTGAAGGAAAATCCCGTTTGTTTAGGATAGGTTTTAAAATCTATCTTTTTAAATTTTACCTCAGGCAGGACAGCTGCAATAAAACTTCCTTTATTAGGTTTTATGTCAATCCAACCCTGGGCAAAAAGTTCGTCATAGGCAGCGGATATTGTATTGCGGTGAACATCTAATAGGACTGAGAGCGACCTACTTCCAAGAATTTTCGTGCCTGCTTTCAGGTACCCACTGGCAATTGCCTGAATAAACTGATTGGCAATTTGTAAATAAATTGCGGTGACGGATTCTCTGTCAATATGGATAAAACTGCGGTAAGGTATTTCAACCGGACTATTCATTATATAAAAACTGGTACTAGATGATGGTCCAGCAAGATAGTATTTTTGTTTCAAAATCAAAATAATGGAAGAAATTTTGACACAAATTATCGGACAGGACTACCTGCATGCCAAATGGCTGAATACACTCTCCTTTATGGAGAATGCGGGCGCGCGCAAAATTTCAGCATGCGAAGACATGGTTGAGACTAATATTATGCAATTAAAGCATGCGGCAGAAGAACACCGACATGCTTATTATCTGAAAAAACAACTAAAGAAATTACCGGTGCAAGGGTTTAACTCTTATGCGTCAAACTCATTATTGGGGGGGCGAAGTACGCAACATTATTTGCATCAACTCGATATGAACGTTTGCCGCTATTTAAAAACGCATTTTGATTTGCAAGGAATCAATCTAAAGTATGCTGCTTATTTACTGGTTACCTATGCAATTGAGGTCAGAGCAGATCATCTATATCCGATTTATCAAGCAAGTTTAGATAAATACGGGTCAAAAGTAATGGTTAAAAGTATCATTATTGAAGAGAAAGGCCATTTGCAGGAAATGGTAGACCAATTAAAGTTGTTTAATGTGGATTGGGAAATTCATGCTAATCAGGCTATCCAAATGGAAAATTTACTATTCGAAAGGTGGATGAATGCAATTCAGTCAGAAATCTTAGCAAGAAAAAATTGAGCACCTGTATGCACAGCGAATTAATCAACAGAAAAGAACTGGGAAATATTAGGCAGCTAAAGCAAAAGCCTGATGGAATTGACTTCTACTCCAATGATTATTTGGGGCTCGGCAAGAATCATCAATTCAGAGCTAAATTACATGAGCTGTTAAGGGAATACCCGGATGCTATTATGGGCTCAACAGGTTCCAGATTAATTAGTGGTAATTCAAAAATTAAAATGGAGGTAGAGGAAGTTGTTGCGGGGATCCATAAAACAGCGAAAGCTTTAATCTTTCCCAATGGATATGCGGCCAATTTAGCCTTGTTCTCTTGTATATTAAAAAAGGGAGATGTAATTATTTTGGATGAAAAGATTCATCGGTCTATCTATGATGGCTGTAGATTATCGCTTGCGACAAGATGGAAATTTAAGCACAATGAGTTAGATCATCTAGCTGAATTGCTAAAAAAAGCGTCATGTAGAACAACAGGTAATGTATTCATAGCGGTGGAAAGTCTATATTCTATGGATGGAGATATTGCGCCGATTCGAGAAATAAGCGAACTAGCCGCATTATACGATGCAAAATTAATTATTGATGAAGCACATTCCTTAGGAGTGTTCGGAATTGATTTCATTCAAACTTTGGATTTAAAACAGCCCGTTTTCGCCCGAGTACTGAGTTATGGAAAGGCGATGGGGTTATATGGCGCATCTATCCTTGGTTCTACAACACTCATCGACTACTTAGTTAATTTTAGTGCTCCTTTTATTTACAGCACTAGTATGTCCGATTTCTCTTTCCTCGCTCTCAAAGAATCCTATTCTTTTCTAGAAGAACAACCACAGTTGGTTTCCGAGTTGCAAAACGTAATCCAAAACTTTAAGGTGATCTACAACGGAAATAACAGGATCAATCCTGGTCCCATACAGCCGCTGTATTTTACTAATCTACTTGAATTAAATCAAACTGTGAAACGCTTATCTGCCCATGGAATCAATTGCTATGGTGTCAGTTATCCAGCCGTTAATATCCGATACCCTTGCATAAGGATAACCCTGCATAGTTTTAATACCCTTAATGAAATTCAGCTATTAACAACTTTATTATAAACCATATGACGACGATAAGTACGTTTTTTGTGAGTGGAATTGGTACATCAGTTGGCAAGACTATTTGTTCAGCTATCCTTGCCCAATGGTGGAACGCAGCGTACTGGAAACCGCTACAGTCAGGTGATTTGCAAGCGAGTGATTCCATGATGGTGAAAAAAATAACAACCCGTGTTTCAAAAATTTATGAACCCCAGTTTGAATTAAATACAGCCTGTTCGCCGCATCATTCGGCTGAACTGGACAAACGAAAAATAGCACTCACTGATTTCGCTATTCCTGCAAGCAAGGAAACATTAATAATTGAGGGAGCAGGAGGGCTGTATGTTCCACTGAATGAAAACGATTTTATCATTGACTTAATTGCGTATTTAAAGCTACCTGTAATCTTGGTTTGTCAAGATTATTTGGGATGCATTAATCATAGTATATTATCGATAAACGCGTTAAAACAGCGAAATATACGATTATCTCACATGGTGTTTAATGGCGAATTTGAGCCATCTAGCAAAAGAATTATACTGGCCAATCTGCATCAGCAGACAAAGGTTATCGATATCCCCTGGCTTGAAAAGTTAGATAAAAAGCAGGTGATAAAAGCAGTAAACAAATTGAAAAACAAATAAAATATAACGTGAATCAACAAAAACATAGCCCAAAAATAAGACATGATTGGCGTATCCATGAAGTCGAGCAGCTTTATCAGTCACCCTTATTGGAGCTTATTTATCAAGCTGCAAGCATTCATAGGGATTTTCATCAGCCTGATGAAGTACAAATTTCTACCCTTTTATCAGTTAAAACAGGTGGATGCCCAGAGGATTGTTCCTATTGTGGCCAAGCAGCGAGATACCATACGGATATTAAAGTACAAGCCTTACTACCTGTGGAAACGGTTTTAAATCATGCAAAAAAAGCCCAAAAGAATGGGTCTACTCGATTTTGTATGGCCGCTGCCTGGCGGGAGGTACGTGATAATAAGGACTTTGATCGCATCATTGAAATGGTGAAAGGGGTGAATGCTTTAGGTCTTGAGGTCTGCTGTACTTTGGGTATGCTCAGTGAACAGCAAGCTAAACGTTTACAGCAGGCGGGTTTGTATGCTTACAACCATAACTTAGATACCTCAAAAGAATACTACGATGAAATTATTTCTACCCGAACTTTTGATAATCGCTTGCAAACTATTCAACATGTTCGTCAGGCAGGAATTACTGTTTGTTCTGGCGGAATCATCGGGTTAGGGGAAGATTTGCAAGACCGGGTTTCTATGTTAGTCACCCTGGCTACTATGGAGGAGCATCCCGAGTCTATCCCTATCAATGCTTTGGCAAGAGTACCAGGCACACCTTTGGCTGACTTGCCTAAAATCGATATTTGGGAAATGGTCCGTATGATCGCTTGTGCCAGGATAATGATGCCGTCCGCCATCGTCAGGTTAAGTGCTGGAAGAATAGAGATGACCGAGGTGGAACAGGCCTGGTGCTTTATGGCCGGGGCAAATTCCATTTTTTCGGCAGAAAACAAAACCTTATTAGTTACACCCAATCCCGATCTGGATCAAGATTTAAACATGTTATATAATTTGGGACTCAAACCCATGAAAAGTGGAAGGGAGGTGGAAAAAACATGCAGGAAAGTTTAATGCAAAGAGACATAAACGTCAACTGGCATCCCTATAGTCAAATGAAAACAACGGTGCATCTTCCCATCGTTAGCGGTAAAGGATCATATTTATTTGATGCCAACGGAAAATCGTACTTAGATATGATTTCCTCTTGGTGGGTTACTATTCATGGTCATGCACATCCATATATTGCTGAGAAAATGTTTGCGCAGTTAAATACATTAGAGCATGTTATTTATGCCGGATTTACTCATCCGAGTGCTATCGAGCTCTCTGAGCGGTTATTGGCTTTGCTACCCGAAAATCAGCAAAAAATGTTTTACTCCGATAATGGATCAACAGCTGTAGAGGTTGCGTTGAAGATGTGCATTCAGAAATCATATAATCAAGGTGTAAAGAAAAATAAAATTGTTGCTTTTAAAAACGCGTATCATGGGGACACTTTTGGTGCCATGTCAGTTAGTCAACCTGGCCCTTGGACCATCCCTTTTGCAGACCTATTATTCGAAGTTATTTTTATAGATGTGCCCACTGCTGACAATTTATCGAACACGAAAAAGGTGATAGCATCTCACCGAAATGAAATTGCTTGTCTGATTTATGAACCATTGGTGCAGGGGGCAGCGGGTATGCTGATGCACCAAGCGGAAGATCTATCGGAACTGATGCGCTATTGTCGTGAAAATGGAATCTATTTGATCCAGGACGAAGTGTTTGTGGGGTTTGGTAGGACAGGTACGCTGTTTGCAGCGGATCAGCTAAGTCAACAACCAGATATCATGTGCTTTTCTAAAGGACTGACCGGCGGCACCTTAGCTATGGGACTTACCAGCTGCAGTCAGGAAATATATGATGCATTTTATGCTGATCAAAAGTATAAAGCGTTGTTCCATGGCCATTCTTTTACCGCGAATCCGGTAAGCTGTGCAGCTGCGCTGGCAAGTTTAGATCTGCTACTGCAAAAAGAAACGCAAAGCCAGATACAACGAATTGTTAACCAGCAAAGGGGTTTTGCCAACACACTAAAAAACCATCCTAAAGTCGTTAATGTCCGGTCTTTAGGAACCATTGTAGCAATGGATTGCAAGCAAAAAGAAGAAACATCTTATTTCAGTGATCTTCAGGAATCCCTATATGCGCAATTTATTGATAAGGGAATTTTGATTAGGCCATTAGGAAATATTATTTACCTTTTACCACCTTACTCGACCAGCGAGCAGGATTTGGATTATGTATACTCGGTTATCTTGGAGATTTTGAATGAATGAGCAGCTAAAAAGAGTTATGAATTTGGTAATGGTTATTAAAATTGATATCTTATTGAGGTATTGGATATAATATGATATCCAATTTTAATCATTAAATATTTAATATGGCGAGTAATGAAAGACGAAGTTATGACACCTTAAGTGAAGCGGTTAATGACTTACAGCGTTTGGGGTATACAGAGGATTTTCTAGTGCCTGAAGACGGTGAATGCTTATATTGTGTTACCAAATCAATGGAGCTTTCTGCTGATGAGTTCGTGATCGATGAAATTTATCGATTCGAAGGAATGACTGATCCTGGCGATGAGAGTATTTTATTTGCAATTTCTTCTAAGGATAACCTAATCAAGGGGTTGGTGATCAACAGCTTTGGTGCGGACTTTAGTTTTAGATCTTCAAAATTAGTTACTGAACTATACAGAAGATCCCGAACCGTATAATAATTTAAGCGGAAGTTGACTGTGTTGTAATTTGATAAACACACCTATTTTGATGGGCCATAATATGCTGAATGCGCTCAACTTGATATTGCTGCCCAAATAATTGCCGGAAATTCTTTAATTCTGCTTGGCAGAATTGTTGACATTCACTGGCAGCAGAGCGAATAGGACAATGGTTCTCAATAAAGTAATAGCTATTGTCTTCCTTTTTCCATTCGGCCAAATATCCTTCTTTGGTTCTAATTTGTGAGAGGATATTCAGTTTGTCCTCTAAACTAGCACCCAAAGACATTTCTTTTTCATACCGATGTAAGGTTTGACGTTCACGGTCGGAAACTAACAATTCCAAAGCATTATCACCTAATAAATTTTTTACAGATTTTAAAAGTTGAACGGATACATCAGCATGGGAATCAGGAAATTTGGATAAACCTCGTTCACTTAATGAATAATTAGTACAAGGACGACCAACACCAGAACTGACACATGCCTTTTCAACTAAACCTTCCTCTAAGAGTTTTACCAAATGCTGGCGCACGCCCTCTTTGCTCAAAGCCAAATCTTGTGCAATAATAGAGGCATCTAACACACCTTTCTTTTTTAATAATAAAAGAATATTATCTGAATTGCTTTTTCCCATAAAAGAATAAAATACTTGTTTAATTCTTGCAAAGATACTTATAATATTTTATAAGAGCTGATTTCATCAGGGGGACATAAAGCGAATATCGCCGTATAGGCAATAAGAAGAACTTTTGGCGATAATCATATATGATTTCATGACAATAATAAAACAATTAATCACTTGTTTTATTTATTCTCTTTTTTACCTTTGTTCAACAAAACAAAAAAAAATGAGAGCAATCTGATTCATACTTTAATCATAACGACCATGGAAAATTACATTATAACCTACAGAGCGACATTAAAAACATTATTAGAAAGAGATAAAGTATTTGAAATGCTGAATCGGGAATACCCGAAATTAAAACAGTTATCAATTGAGATGGATGATAAGCAATTCGTATTAAGAATGCAGTCACCTGAGCGCATAGAATCAGCGATACAAAATTCAATTTTAAACTTTGGACACCGCGTTTCTTTTGTCTCAGCAAAACACGCAATTGATCAGGCTGCGGTAAATATTTCAGCTTAAGCATTAGTTTACAGGACAGTGCAGGATGGGAGAAAAATATGAATGTTTTATATTTGGGTATAGGCTTTTGAAAAATGGCTTTAAATCAACCTAAACCCGCATTTGAATTTTATTCAACTAAACAGAATTATTCATAATTCTGTTTAGTTTTGCTTCAAGTAGAAACGCAGGTAAAAGGTCGACAATAAACTTAAAATTTAAATCATCTTTAATTCAATTGGTTCATAAGGAAGTAATTCCTTTTTTAGTAGATTCCTCGATTATATCGGGGAATTTTTTTTACCTGTCAATCAATCTTCATTAATAGAAAAAATAGGTTAACCCCTCGGTATGTTCCTGTACTTTATCGTAGCCAGTTATTTTAAAATTATGTTATTTTTGTCTATCATAATTTAAGGAAATCGACATGAATCAAAATCTCAATTTTCAAAGCTTTGACATTAAAAAGGCTGAACTTTCGCAAGCCGAGACAATTTGGTCTATTTTTCAGCAAGCCATTGAAAAAAGGAAGACCGAAGGCAGTGATCAGTGGCAAGATGGTTATCCCAATCTGCAGGTAATTAAGAATGATATTGAAAAAGGTTTTGGGTACGTAGCATTGAACGACGAGAAAGAGATTGTGGGTTACTTAGCCTTAATTTTTGAAATTGAACCAGCGTACGAATCAATAAAAGAGCAATGGTTGAAAGATATTCCTTATGCGGTAATCCATCGAATAGCAGTCAGTCAAACAAATTATTATAAGGGATTAGCATCATGGATGCTCCAAGCGATAGAGCCCATTAGCCGAGCAAATTCCTACTTAAGTATACGAGCGGATACCAATTACGATAATATAGGGATGCTAAGGGTGTTTGACAAAATGGGTTATACGTATTGTGGAGAAGCTATTGTTCGGGGAAATCTAAGGAAAGCATTCGAAAAACTTTTATAAAAAGACAACGCGCCGCAATGAGCTCCGGTTAACCTCAGCATAGGACGGAGGTGTAAACGAATCAGCTAATAAAAAGTAATTCCGTTATTATTTAGGTACTTTTCCTACACGGAGCATAATTTTCCAGCTCACACTTTTGGCTTCCGCAGGATTTTTCCAATGTTTCTCAAATTCCTGTTGTACCGCCAAAAGCGGATCCACCTGGTGTTGTTTTATATAGCGCTGCGTCGCTGACCAACTCAGCAGATGACCCAAGAGATCTTGAAGTTTGAACTTTGTATTTATCTGAAATTCCGGCGGTTCTATTTCTTTAAAAGGAAATGGAATGGTAAGGTAGCCACGTTGAATTAATTTGTTTTCTTTTTGCCAAAATTCACCCACGACATGATCATGAAAATGTTGGGTAATTTTATCAATTTCCGGAGTAATATTAGGAACACCATATGCCCAAACAGCTATGATGCCATCTGGTTTCAAAACACGATTAACCTGCTGGTAGAACACATCAAAATCAAACCAGTGGACAGCTTGGGCGACGGTAATCAAATTAACCGATTGATCTGCTAAAGAGGTTTCTTCGGCCTTTTCTACTTTATACATCACCCTATCATGGGCAAAGGCATTTTTAAGTTGAGATTCGCTGGGGTCCGTGGCAAATACTTGGTCATAAAAATCGGCCAGGTGGATTGCTGACTGACCATTGCCTGTGCCACAATCCCAAGCAAGTGTATGTTGAGTTGTTAGGCTATGTAGGTAGTTATATAATTCATAGGGATAAGAGGGCCTGAATTTAGCATAAATAGAAGCATGTTTAGAGAAATTGTCGCTAAATGTCGCCATGAGTCTTTAAATAAATACCTTGTCTATAGAATGTGAATATACAAAAAATAGTGTGAGATTAGAAAATTCTAAAATCAATTTTATGTTATCCTATTCATTAATTTTCAACCATTTTTTCGCTGTTTTCCCCAGTAGAAATAGAAAATTTAATGCGTTATTTTACTAGAATGCCAACTCAAAACCTTAACATTGTAGTGATTTATACGGTTCATAAACTGCATAAATAGAGAACCGATTTCTGATACATCCCTGTAAGGAAATCTGTTCAAACAAAATAAATATTATATAACCAGTAAACTTTTATGCAAATAACACAGTTAACCTCTGAACACCAGATTTTTCGTGAAAGTCTAAAATCGTTTATAAAAAAGGAAATCCTACCTCATATTGACTCTTGGGAGAAATCAGGTAAAATAGATAAGTTCATCTGGAAAAAGATGGGGGAAATGGGGTATATGGGGTTAAACTATCCAGCAGAATACGGGGGGTTATCGGTCGATTTTTTTTATTCGATGATTCTCTGCGAAGAACTATCACACTGCTACTCCGGCGGTTTTGCGATCTCAGCACTTGTTATTCAATACATGTCAGCGCCTTATTTATTAAAGCATGGCAGCGTTGAGATTAAAGAGAAATATTTAAAGGCCGTAATTGCTGGCGATATGGTGAGTTCGGTGGCCATAACCGAACCTGGAGCAGGCTCAGATATACAGCGTATTACGACCTCAGCCATATTGGATAATGATTATTATGTGGTGAACGGTTCAAAGACCTTTATTACAAATGGTGTCTATGGTGATTTTTTTATCACGGCCGTTAAAACCGATCCTCAAGCCAGAAGTAAAGGTATCAGCCTTTTATTAATTGACCGGAATGCCAAGGGTGTCACGGCACATAAAATAGACAAAATGGGCTGGCACGCCTCGGATACAGCAGAATTGAAATTTGATCAGGTACGCGTACCCAAGAACCAATTAATTGGTGTAGAAGGACAGGGTTTTAACTACCTGATGGGCGGTTTGCAGCTGGAACGATTAATAGCAGCTATCCACAGTTTAGCAACAGCTGAATCAGCGATTGAATATACGTTGAAATATCTTTTTCAACGAAACGCATTTAATAAACCATTAAAAGACTTTCAAGTAATACGGCACATGATGGCTCAATTAATGGCAGATATCACCACTTTAAAATCATTTATTTACGATTGTTGCGATTTACAGAACAAGGGCGTGTATGCCGTAAAAGAGTGTTCTATAGCAAAATTACAAGCAAGTGAACTTGCAAAAAAAGTCGTCGATAAATGCTTTCAATTTTTTGGCGGATATGCTTTTACAGAAGATTTTAAAATAGCCAGATTGTATAGGGATGTCAGGGTAGGGACTATTATTGGAGGAACATCAGAAATCATGCTCGAAATCCTAGCCAAATTATTTATCGATCAAGTGGCCTATGAAAACAAATCCTAAAAACCCCCATCTTTATGATCCGCGCACACAATGATGATTACCCTAGTTTCTCCATTGATGAAAAACAAAAGGGTCTATTTGAATTACTAATCCAGAGCGACAACGCAAATCCGGTGTCATTTGATTTGGAGTATTTCACCTTTGTTTTGCAAAATTCACTGGATGTGCTAACGAGGCCTGAATCAGTGGGATTAATACTGCGTTTTACCGGGACATTTAGACCGGTGGACTGGATGGAGTTGTTTGGGAAAAGTAAGGCTAAAAATAAATTTGCGCAGGAGCTTTCACAGGTAATAAACCTGATCCTTTCGCTGCAAGAAAACAATAAAATAATAGTAGGAATTTTTGATGATGCATGTTTAAGTTATGCCTTTAATTGTTTGTTATTATGTGATTACAAGATTGCCGTTGGCAAAAATACTCGTGTAGGGTTTCCCGAGACGGAATTTGGATTATTCCCAGGATTCGGTAGTACCATCATTTTGCACCAAATGATCGGTGCGCAGGAATCTTTAGAATTGCTGAGTAAAGGTAAGATCTATACGATTCAGAAAGCATTACGCGTGGGAATCATCAACAATCATGTTGATCAACTACCGCAAGCTAGGCTTGCTGCTGAAAAAATGATAAGGACCGGTGTAAAAAAACATACACTTCTTAATAGTCAAGCATCACCCACTGAGCCAGGAATAATTCATGCCATTCAAAATAAAATTAATACCCTCAATCCAGCCATTGATTTTTATTATTTGATATTTAAACATATTGATAATAAACCCTTAAAAGAGCTACTGTCACTTGAAAAAACAGCAATAACCGCCGTGTTAGAATCAAAGGCAGTCAAAGCCGTTCTGCGTTCTTTATTTTATGGCGTCCAAGACGCAAAAAGAATAATTAGCACCATGCCTCAATCTAATTTTTCACCAAAAAAGATTGCTATTATTGGCGCGGGTATGATGGGATCTGGGATTGCCTATGTGGCAGGCATGGCCGGAATGGAAGTCGATTTGAAGGATGCGAAGCCTGAGCTGACAAAAAAAGGAATGGAAACGGTTACACAGGTAGCACAAAAGGCCGTTCAACTGCAGAAAATGACAGATCATGCAATGGAGGACTTATTGCACCGGATAAACCCATTAGACCACTGGGATAAGTTAAAAAGCTATGATCTAATTATTGAGGCCGTATTTGAGGATAAGGACCTCAAAACCCGAGTCACCCTAGAAAGTATACCATTTTTGCTTCCAGATGGACTGATGGCTTCCAATACCACCTCACTGCCAATCTCCTCTTTAGCGCAGCATATGCCTGATCCAAGTAAATTTATTGGGTTGCATTTTTTTTCGCCGGTTGAACGAATGCCTCTTGTGGAAGTTATTGTTGGGAAACAAACTAGTGAAGAAACGTTGCATAAAGCATTACAATTTGTCGATCAAGTAGGGAAAATTCCGATTCAGGTAAATGATGGTCCTGCTTTTTTTACCTCGCGGATTTTTTTTAATTTTCTATTAGAAGGTATTACTATGTTATTGGAGGGGATACCTGCTGATTATATAGAGAAATCGGCTAAAAAAGCTGGCTATGCCGTCGGACCCTTAGCGGTATTGGATGAAATATCCTTACCGCTGATGATTCACGTTTATAATCAATTACCAAAACTCTCTACAAGCCAAAGAAAAGCTTGCGCTTATCTGGAAAAATTAGTTCAATATGATCGCCAGGGTCGTAAATCAGGTCAAGGATTTTACACCTACAAAAAAGAGGAACCCAAACAGCTATGGATAGATCCTGAATTGCAGTTAATGAAGGAGTTGCCCGAGGAAAAAAGTATGATGAATCGTCTTTTGTTTGTCGTTGCTTTGGATGCTTATCGCTGTCTACAAGATGGGATTTTAGGACAGCCTACCGATGGTGATATCGGATCAATTCTTGGAATTGGTTTCCCTAAATTTACTGGTGGTGTTTTCAGTTTCATTGATTTAATAGGGATCAAGAATTTTGTAAAGCGCTGTATCGAATATCAAGAATTTGGAGACCAGTGGCATGTTCCTGATAGCTTAAAAGAACTTGCAAACCGTAATTTTGAATTTTATACTGATTTTAGATCCAACTGGAAAGAGAATAAAAAAAAACCTTAATGAAGCATATTCATTAAGGCACATAAGTTAATTAGTCATTTTATGTTCACACGAGTAAATCTACAAACTCATGAACATCTAATGTAATAATGCGCTCGTAATCTAATGTGTTTTGCAGAATAAGATTTTGTTGTTTTTCAGCAAATACTCTAGCGAGATTAATTTTATATTTTTCGATTAATTTGGGAATGCCTTCCTCTCGCCGACGCTTATGACCAATTGGGTATTCCACTAAAACTTCTTCCAGAAAAGAACCGTCTTTTAATTCCACTGTCAAACCATTGGCGATGGATCTTTTTGACGGGTCATGGTAATCTTCTGTAAATCCAGCATCTTCAAAGCAAGTAATTTTAGCCCTTAATTCATCAATCCTAGGATCCTTAGCGAGGTGATCTTCATAATCTGCGGCAGTAAGTCGGCCAAAGATCAATGGAACTGCCACCATATATTGAATAGCATGATCGCGATCCGCTGGGTTGTGTAAAGGCCCTTGTTTATCAATAATCCGGATGGCTGCCTGATGCGTTCTTATTTTAATCTGTTTTATATCGTCCGCCGTTTTTCCCATTTCCTTTAACTGCAGGTACAGTGTCATGGCTGCTTCTACGGCCGTTTGTGCATGAAATTCTGCAGGGTAGGAGATTTTGAAAAGTATGTTCTCCATAACATACGTGCCATAGGGACGTTGAAATTTAAATGCCTGGTTTTTAAACGACACCGCATAGAATCCCCAGATGGGCGCGCTTAATACCGACGGATAACCCATTTCTCCTTTTTGAGCCATCAAAGCTAATCGAACGCCGCGTGAGGTTGCATCACCCGCTGCCCAGGATTTTCTACTGCCCGTGTTTGGTGCATGTCGATAAGTTCTTAAAGACTGCCCATCTAGAAAGGCAAGTGACAAGGCATTGATCAATTCCTGTTGATTAAGTCCCAGTAGTTTTCCCACCAACGCAGTAGAGGCTACTTTTACAAGAATGACATGGTCAAGACCAACCTTATTAAATGAATTTTCTAAAGCAATAATACCTTGTATTTCATGAGCCATAACCATAGCTTGTAGTACTTCCTTAACCTTAATAGGGGCTTTATTTTGAGCGGTATTATTTCGACTAATCCAATCGGCAACAGCTAAAATACCGCCTACATTATCCGAAGGGTGTCCCCATTCCGCTGCAAGCCAAGTATCATTAAAATCAAGCCATCGGATCATTGCCCCAATGTTAAAGGCAGCTTGGATCGGATCTAATTGAAACGGGGTACCGGGGACTTTCGCGCCATTTGGAACGGTCGTGCCTGGAACGATTGGTCCCAATAATTTTGTGCAGGCGGGATAACTTAAGGCTTCAAAGCCACATCCTAAAGTATCTAAAAGACAGTAATGAGCAGTTTGTAAAGCCAGCTCACTTTCTATTTTATAATGTAAAACGTAATCTGCGATATCGACCAATACCTGGTCTGTTAATGGTTTATTATTTGAAAGGGGTGTTGACATTTTTTGTATTTATACTAGTAATAAGGATGAATTATCTTTCGTTAATTGGGGGGTAGACTCTATTTTCTGGACCAATGTAATTAGCGCTAGGTCTAATTATTTTGCCGTCTTCTCTTTGTTCAATAATATGAGCGCCCCAACCTGAGATGCGAGACATGACAAATAAAGGCGTAAACATAGCTGTTGGAATTCCCATTAAGTGATAGGCTACCGCGGAGTACCAGTCAAGATTTGGAAACATTTTTTTCTGATCCCACATCACTTTTTCAATGCGTTCTGCTACTTCATACAATAGCATATTCCCAGACTCTTCCGATAATTTTTTTGCGATTTGCTTAATAACGACATTTCTTGGGTCAGCCGTTGTATAAACGGGATGCCCAAAACCAATGATGACTTCTTTAGTCGCTAAACGACTTAAAATATCTTGTTCAGCCTGATCGGCACTTGTATAGCGCTTTTGGATTTCAAAAGCCACCTCATTAGCACCGCCATGTTTTGGACCTCGCAAAGCGCCAATCGCTCCAGCAATACAGGAATAGACATCTGACCCCGTTCCAGCGATCACTCTGGCTGTAAAGGTAGAAGCATTAAACTCGTGCTCTGCATATAAATTTAGGGAGATTTGCATCGCGTTGATCCAGGAGTCAATCGGTTTTTTATGATGAAGTAAATGTAAGAAGTGACCACCCAAGGTTTGATCCTCTGTTTTTACTTCAATTATTTTATTTGTCGAACTATAATGGTACCAAAACAATAGGGCAGAGGGCATTATGGCCATTAGCCTGTCAATAATTTTGCGGGTATTTTCGCTTTTATGTGCCAGGGGTTCTTCTTCCAGCGTTCCTAGAAAAGAAACGGCTGTTCGAAGGACATCCATGGGATGCGCCTTCGCTGGAATTTGTTTCAGAATTTCTTGTAATGATTCAGGTAAATCGCGCTGGTTTATTAGACTTTGTTGGTAGTCCGTTAATACTGATTGATTAGGTAACTTTTCATGAATGAGTAAATAAGCTACTTCCTCAAAACTTGCTTTTGGTGCAATATCTATTATATCATAACCCCTATAATGCAGATCATTGCCACTCTTTCCTACGGTACAAAGACTCGTATTACCTGCTACTATTCCTGATAAGGCAACGCTTTTCTTTGGTTTAAAGGTATTGTCATTAGTATCAGTCATATTATTTTTTTTTAAATAGTTGATCTAATTGATTTTCGTAACGATGATAATCAATACTTTGATATAGTTCTTCACGAGTTTGCATGGTGTCTATGACACTTGCCTGTGTCCCTTCCTCTTTAATATGTTGATAAATAGTCAAAGCAGCTTTATTTGCTGCCCTAAATGCAGATAGCGGATATAGCACCATAGCGACATCGGCCTCTTTTAATTCTTTAACGGTAAAAAGCGGTGTTTGACCATATTCCGTAATATTCGCCAAGATGGGCAGACCAGTGCTTTGCTGAAACTTGGTGTAATCCTGTAAATTCGTCACTGCTTCTGCAAAAATAAAGTCAGCTCCAGCATTTTTGTAGGCCAAAGCGCGCACTAAGGCACTCTCAAGCCCTTCCGAGGCAATTGCATCCGTCCGGGCTCCAATAAGAAAATCAGGATCTTCGCGGGCATTTACAGCTGCTTGGATCCGATCGACCATTTCCTCAGTAGAAACAAGTTCTTTGCCGGGCCTATGGCCACAGCGTTTAGCACCAACTTGATCTTCCATATGGATACCTGCGGCTCCAGCCTTTTCTAATGATCGTATGGTTCTAATGATGTTAAAAGCAGAGGGTCCAAAGCCTGTGTCAATATCGACTAATAAAGGAAGTGTGCAAACATTGGTAATGCGCTCCACATCAATTAATACGTCATTCAGATTAGTGATGCCCAAATCAGGTATACCTAAGGATCCAGCCGCTACACCACCACCGGATAGGTAAATGGCTTTGAAGCCCGATTGTTGCGCTAATAGGGCGTGGTTTGCATTGATTGCACCCACTATTTGAAGAGGGGATTCCACTTGAATAGCCATTCGTAATCTCTTTCCTGAAGAATCTCTCATTATCTTGGAAGTTAAAGTTTAAAATTAGGGACTTAATTGCACGTAATTCCCTTAGGTTCCCTGATAATTTACAGGGTTTGCTTAAAGATAGAAAATAATAATGAGGATATATTATGCGTGAAAGAGCAACAGAGTCAAAAAGATGGACCAGCTACTTTTTTCTTGGAATAAAGCATGTATACACCATTCGTTAGTCGACTTAACCTAAAAAACAAACGGTGTCAGTTTTAGTTGACACCGTTTATTAGACTTATTAGTAACCAGGATTTTGAATTAACCCTGGTTCGACTCTAAGGCTGTTCTCGTGGAATGGCCATAAATAATTATTAGGTTTAAAGGATCTATCCTCAATTTTAATTGTCTGAACTTTTCCTGAAACTAGTCGAGAATGTCCATAAGCAGGTTTATTAAGGACGTCTTCCGCTATTTTCCAGCGAATGATATCATCGTAACGAACACCCTCGCCAGCAAATTCAGTTCTTCTTTCGTTTCTGATTAAATCAATCCATTCTTGTTTCGATCTGTTAGTCAGTTTTACATCAGCCTTGGTCATATCTAAACCAGCTCTTTTGCGCACTTCGTTGATGGACGTTTTTGCTAAATCATCCACATCGTCGAGCATAATTTTTGCCTCTGCATAGGTTAATAGAACCTCTGCATAACGGAGGATGCCAAAATGCATGTTTCCGCTACCTTTAAATGCATCCGTCTCATCGACGAACTTTCTAAACCAATATCCGGATTTACTGGCACGTTGTTTTTCAAAATACATTAAGCTATTGGGATCATAAATATTAATGGCCTCGCCATAAAATTCATCACCATGACCAAATATAGTAGCGGAATAACGTGGGTCCCTGTTTAATTTGGGGTTTAATTCGTATTCCTGTTTTTCATGCAACGGGCAATCAGCGATAGGATTCCCTTGTAGTGTCCAGTAAGAATCTACTAAGGATTTTGTAGGAACAATAAACGATTCACCATTACCGGTTCTATATTGTGGTGCTAAATCCCTAAAAGAATTAGTACCAGAATTTCCATGGCTTTCCATATCAAGTTTGATAATGAATTCCTTGTTAGTCTTATCGCCTTTGTAATTAAACAGGTTACCGTAATTAGCAAATAACTGATACTTTTCACTATCCATTATCTCTTTGGCTAATTTAGCTGCTAATTCATAGCGCTCGTTGTATAGCGCATAACGCATAATCAAAGCCTTAAAAGAATATTTGTTGAACATGTAAGCATCAGAAGTATATTCATTTTCAGGCAACCTATTGGAAATTTCCTCCGCTAAGGGGAAAAGCGTATTCAATATTTCTTCCTTTGGGGTAGGTGGTTGTATAGCGGACTCCAAGTTCGCTGGCTCTAAATGAAAAGGAACGGCTCCCCAGCGGCTCGTTAATTTAAAATAGTGCCAAACCCGTAATGCTTCTAATATGCTTTTGAACTTTGTTCTAACCGCTTCGTCCTCTACATAAGGCACGTCTGTATTAGCAATAAAAGTATTTAATCGGCCAAGATGTTTCATTTGCAATTCATAATAATGAAGAAATGAATTGGTATTGGCGTTGAAATTACCATTAGCAATACGTTGATGATGATCGCCTTCACTTCGGCTATAGGCATTGTCTGTTTTGCCATCCTCTGCATATAATAATAAACTCCGATCACTTATCGAAGTAAATACATCAAGATAACTACTGTAAACCACTCTTCTTAAATCTTCCTCGGTATTAAAAAATTCAACAAAGGAGGTAGCTGTCGGATCATTTTTATCTAAGAACTTTTCGCAACCGGAGAATCCAAGTGTTGCTAATAGTCCAATATATATAACTGTTTTTTTCATGACTGTTTAAATTTGAGTTTAGTTGATCGTGGCTCTGAGTCCAAAACTATAGGTTGCCATTCGAGGATAACCACCATTACCCGGATTTTTATTTGGATCTTGCTCTGTACTGCTATTTCTTTCTGGTTCTAACCCTTCCCATTTCGTAAAAGTAATTGCATCTTGGGCATTGACATAAATCCGAATATTTCTGAAGGCATTTCCAAACTTAGGAAACGTATAACCTAACTGGAGCATTTTAATTCGAAAGAAGGATGCGTCACTTAACCACACATCACTTAGGTTTGTGTTTGTACTAGCGCCTGTCCAAACTCTTGGAAACCTACTGTTAGGGTTTTCAGGTGTCCACCTGTTCTGGGCATAGCTCTCCATAGGAGAACCTAAATCATTGGTCGCATTATCGACATAAATCGGATACCCTTCTTGACCGCCAAGTCTTCCAGTTTTTTTACCAACGCCCTGACCTAGCGCAGCAAAATCCCAACGTTTATATTTCAAATTTAAATTGATGGCATAATTTAAATGCGGGAAAGGATCGCCTAAATCCACGCGGTCTTCATCATTTATCACACCATCACCATTCTGGTCAACGTACCTGATATCGCCAGGAACCGTATTGGGTAAGCGTGCTTGGGTGTCATTAACTTCTTGTTGGTTTTGAAAATAACCATTACTTTCATAGCCATAGAAATTATCGATAGCAATGCCGTTATACCAAATTTTATCAGTATTGTCCTTAAAAATAAGGGTGTCAGTGCTATTATAACCAGCTTTAAGCACTTCGTTGGTGTTGTCGAAAAACATACCGCCAATCGTATAATCTACTTGGCCAATCTTATCTGACCAACTTGCCGATAATTCATAACCCTTATTTTTCACCTCACCAATATTGACTGCAGAAGTTAATTCATATGATCCTGTCAGGGGAGGAACAGGGAACTTAGAATAAATTAAATCGTAGGAGAATTTATCATAAACTTCTGCCGTAAAAGTTAATCGATTGTCTAAGGCAGTTATGTCGGCACCAATATTCCACTGTTTTTGTTTTTCCCAAGAAAAATTAGGATTTGGGAGACGCATAGTCCAACCCCAAGTATTGACAATCTCTTGCCATAAATAGGGATCCACATTTTCATTACCAATTAATCCATACGACCCTCTGATTTTGAAATTAGTAATGATGTTGTTTTCGGTAAGTGATGAAAAGAAATTTTCATTATGCACATTCCATGCAATAGCTGCTGAGGGGAAAAATCCCCATTTTTTTCCAGGCGCAAACTTACTGCTACCATCAGACCTAGCGGTCATTTCTAACAAATATTTTTCATCAAAGGAGTAGTTTAATTTTCCAAAGAAGGAAGCCTTATTTATTTCTTTAAAGTTTGTGAAGGTCCAGTTCATCATCTCTGCACCGGCAGTTACATAAATTTTATCTTTATTACCGCGAAGATCTTTCGTGTAATTAACGAGAGCTCTAGCGGTTAACTGCGATTCACTAACGCCTTGTTCGGCGCCTACATTGTTATTCCAAATATCAGCAGGGGCACCGTTGGCATCATAAAATTTATGCGTACGTCTTACCCATTTATTAGCTGACTTGTTGATCATGTAAGACACATTACCCTCAATGTTTAAATTTTCATTAATATTATAACGAGGACGTAAGTTAATGGTACTTCTGTCATCGACGTAATTTTTGGTTCCACCATGCACAATAGAGGCTAAAGGGTTTCTGTTATTATGCAACATGAAATTTCCTTCTGTACCATCATCGTAATAAACGGGTTGCGTCGCATTCATACGCCAGGCGATCTTGTATAGACCGTTTCCATCATCATTCGCTAGTAAACGATTAACTTGTTGCCTATGCGCATAGAAATCGGCTAATAGTACGAATTTATTAGCAATGTTGACATTGGTGTTGAATCTGGCAGAGAATTTCTGAGAACCTTCAATATCGTTTAACCCTTTTTCTTGTAAGTGTCCTAACATTAGATTAAATGTACCAACACCACCACCGCCAGAAATACTGGCTGATTGGTTTTGCGCATATGCCCGTTGGGTGATGATCTCATCTAACCAGTTTACATTCGGAGACTCACCGTTTTTGGCTTTGTCAATGTCCTCTTCGGTAAAGCTGGTGGTTTGTCCTTGCAAAGTACGTGCTTCGTTATTTAAAAGCATGTAATCTGCCGAGTTTACAAATTTCGGTAAATCAATCGGATCATTTACCGATAACCATGCGTTTAAATCTACTTTAAACTGGCCTGTAGTTCCGCGTTCTGTTTCAATGATGATTACTCCATTCGCTCCTCGCGAACCGTACATGGAAGTAGAGGCAGCATCTTTAAGCACAGTTAAGCTTTTAATTTGATTCGGATCAATGTCGGATAAAGATTGCTCCATACCATCGACAATAACTAATGGACCTGCATTTTGCAAGGTACTAACTCCTCGGATAGCAATATCACCAAGACTTTCTCCTGGTAAGGATCCGCTTTGTAGCATAGTTACACCAGGAATTGTTCCACTAAAAGCTTGTTCCATTTTTACGATTGGCCTGGATTTGGTTTTTTCCATATCCATTTGTGAAACAGAGGAAGCTAAGTGTTTTTTGTCAACCGTGGAATAACCTAAGACGACAACTTCGTCGATTCCTTCGTTTTTGTCTGCTAAGATAATATTCAGATTGTTTTTTCCTTTAATTTCTACTTCTTGATCTTCGTAACCGACCGCTGAAAAAATTAAGGTGTTGGATGTGCTTGGGAGTTGGATTTCGAAATTACCACCAGCGTCAGAGGCAGTTCCCAAATTGCTACCCTTTACTAATACACTGGCATTAACTACTGGTCTGTTCAAATTGTCTTTTATCACCCCCGTGATTTGCTTATTTTGGGCAAAGGCAGCAGGGCAAAGTAAAACAATGAACAACATCAGGTTTAGGACATTTTTCATGAATTGATTTTAGTTAGTAAATTAATTTAAAGGCTTAGAGTTTTAAGTCTATTTATTTCTTATTTATTGTGCTATTATGGGAGCAAATTTACATTCTTTTGTTAATTTATGTTAATTAAAATAATTTTATTTTGAAAAAATCGGTTATTTTTCATTTAATTTTATAATTAAACACTTGTTAAAGAAATAATTACCTTTATTTTTGTTATAAAATTTAGAATTTTTATCATTTCGTCTACTAATCCTTGATCAAAATAAATTGTAAGCTTATTTAGGGTAGCCTGAAACACTTCCTTGAGGTTAATAAAACCATTTAGCAGTAAATTTTATTAATTTTATAGATTAATTTGTTTTTAAACTGCAAATAAATGTATTAATCGGAAAAAGGTGACGATTGTGATAAGATTTTTTTTAAAAAAAGGTTTGGCAGACTCTAAATAAATATCGAAAAATGTTTAAAAAAAGTAGGGATCAATAAGATGTTTCTGAATCCTTTTTGCCTAACGATTATTGTAACGTTAAAATAAAAATTGTAAAGATAGCAACAATGTACCTATCTGAAAAAAGTAAGTAAAGCGAGTTGATTTTTGCTGAATCAGGATCATTTTACGATGGCATAGCAATAATGATTGTAATAATAGCCAGCCATTCCTTGGTGGTTTAGTTTTTAACCCAAGACATGCCATATAATCCCGGTAAATTGGCCTTTCGAGGTTCATGAATTTACATAATACCGTAAGGTTTATGGGATTAAAGTTTTGAGTGTTTGATTTTAAAATTCTTCGCACTTTTTACTTCATGTAATAAACAACTCGTCAGCACACCGATGTACATGAGAACAATTTATTTCTTAATTTGGATAAATAAATAACTCAAAAAATGAACATTGATCAAATACTCGACGATATATACCCACTCTCAATTATTTCAAAAGAATTATTAAAAGATTTAATAACAGCGGTCAAATTTAGAAAAGGGCATACGCTTTTACAAGCTGATAAAATTGAAAAAAACATTTATTTTATTAACAAAGGACTGGCAAGAGCATTCTCCTATAAGGATGATATGGAAATCACTTTTTGGTTTGGTACAGAGGGGGAAACTATTATTTCCATGAAAAGTTATATTGCTAATCAAAAAGGATATGAAAATATAGAACTATTGGAAGATTGTGAGTTATATGAATTGAAAGCAGTAGATCTGCAGAGGTTGTTTGAAATAGACATTAATATTGCAAATTGGGGACGAAGATTTGCTGAACTAGAGCTTTTAAAAACAGAGGAACGGCTGATCTCCCGGCAAGTCAGAACAGCAAGCGAACGCTATAAAGCACTTTTAACCGATTATCCTGATTTAATAAAACGAGTGCAACTAGGATATATCGCATCTTATTTAGGAATAACACAAGTTAGTTTAAGTAGAATCAGGGCTGAAATATAATACAAACAAGGTAAACATTCGCATTCCTTTGTGAGCTTAATTTCAGCCTATGATGACAATTAACTCAAATGGTAACTTTGGTTTTTAAATTCCATCGAGGAATACATTCTGTATTTATTTTGATCTAAAGGATAGTCCCAACAGCCCATTCGCCGATGTATTTCGCCACCAAATCCAGATTTAAATCGATATAACCCGTGCATTGGATGTGCTGGATCAGCTACAGGAGAAACGCCAAAAAAATCGTATTCTGTACATCCGTTCTCTTTAGCTAATTGCATAGCTTTCCACTGCAAGGCATAGGTCGCCATATAATTTCTGTTTTCTGTTGACGAAGCACCGTATAGGTAGGTGCCACGTTTTGCGCTTAATACAAGAAACATGGCTGCAAGAGGAATGCCGTCCACCTCTGCTACTAAAAGATAAACATCCGCAGGGGAGAGGGTGTCATTTGCTCTGGCGGTTAAAACTATCCTAAAATAATTAATATCGTGCAAAAAAAACCGGTTACGTTGCGCTGTTTGACGATACAATTCATACCATACCGCTAAGCTTTCAAGTCCTAGGGAACGAATCTGAACCCCTTTACGTTTAGATAAATTAATATTATACCTTGTCTTAGGTTTCATGTTCGCGAGTAACTTATCTTCTCGTTTGTTTAAATCGATAAAGATGGTGTTGGAAGGCAGAATATCGGTATTAGCTTTCCGAAGGTTCCAATGCTTTGTTGAATAATTTAATCGAATTTCCTGGATTCTTTTTTCAGGGACACCAATCCAATTACCATGAATATCATAACAATCCTCATCCTTTGACCAGAGAGACTCCCAGGCTAGATCATAACGGATTAAGATACAGTTTTCAGGTAAATAAGAACGTAAACTCTCTGATAACTGTTCTAAAAAATATCCTTGATTTTCTTCTGAGGGTTCGATTTCCGGACCATAAGGTACATAGGCAAGGCAATGTTGGTGATCTAAAGTTTGAAGAATTACTAATAAATCACCGACAAAGAAACTTTCATCCTGACTATGGGTGAAAAGATCAGTGTTCTTAACCTTAAAATTAAATGCTTTGGACTGAAAGCCTTGTAATTTTTTTACTTGCGACCAATACGCGGTTTGTTGGATTATGGATGTCTTGTATATTTCTTTGTAATCTTTGTCAATTAATTCTGCAATCATGATAAAATTTCAGTTCGGCTGGTTATCTCATCGGTTATTTCTCCCCGATGCTAAACGATCCCCAAAAATTACAAACATAACTAATATGTTTATCCAAAAAATATCAAATTGTCAAAATGAGGTTAAAACTTAAAAATCGTCCTCGATTATTTCAGCCACGCGACCAACTTGTCCATCGGTGAGTCTTACTTTAATTCCACGACTGTGAAAAGAAGATGAAGTGAGAATGTCTTTGACTATTCCTTCAGTTAATTGTCCACTTCGTTGATCTTTTTTGAGAATTATATTGACTAATAATCCAGCTTTAATATCCGATCTATTGTTGGGATTTGGCATAGTTACATGTTTTTCCAAAGATAATTTAATCTTCAAGAATCTGAAAATTCAGTTGCGTGAACGACCCATTTGCTAAAGACAAATGGGCTTCGGGTTTCGCAGACTTGTGCTTTGTACTAAAGTCTTATTTCAGTCTCCACCGTTGTAATCGCCAGTTCCTGACGATATTATTTTCAATCCTTCTTTGAGAATGTTTTTTGCAGCGTTTACATCACGGTCTAAAAGGTGTCCATTCTGGCAAGTCCATTCTCTTATCGAAAGAGTTAAGCTTTGATTTATCCAACCACATTCATAACACGTTTTACTTGATGGATAGAAACGATTTATTTTAACAACCTGTTTGTCATTCCAATCGGCTTTGTATTCAACTAACCTAACAAATGTGCCCCAACTTGCATCAGCGATA
>Ga0233365_1000258_pt1 | contig 25879 bp, 26 predicted proteins | sample ElkDunMinimDraft_27_FD_191535 | JGI IMG/M metagenome (GOLD analysis project Ga0233365, IMG submission 191535) | Fecal eukaryotic communites from dung pellets of Tule Elk in California, USA - Elk Dung C36 | ecosystem: Host-associated > Mammals > Digestive system > Large intestine > Fecal | place...
GGGCATTCGTTTTCATGGCTCAATACGTCTATACCATGCATCGGCTGAGCAAAGTGGTTCCGCCGAAACGCGAAATTCTGAAGAACATCTCCCTTTCGTTTTTCCCGGGCGCCAAGATCGGCGTGCTGGGTCTCAACGGCTCCGGTAAGTCCACGCTGTTGCGCATCATGGCCGGCGTGGATACCGAGTTCGACGGTGAAGCCCGGCCGATGCCAGGCCTTAACGTCGGCTACCTTCCTCAGGAGCCGCAGCTCGACCCCGAAAAGACCGTGCGAGAGGTGGTTGAGGAAGCGGTCAGCGTAATCAAGGACGCACAGGCCCGCCTCGACGAGGTCTATGCCGCCTATGCCGAGCCGGATGCCGATTTCGACGCCCTAGCCGCCGAGCAGGCGAAGCTCGAAGCGATCCTGCAGGCCTCCGACGGGCATAACCTTGAGCGCCAGCTGGAAGTCGCGGCAGACGCCCTGCGCCTGCCGCCATGGGACGCCAAGGTCGAGCACCTGTCCGGCGGCGAAAAGCGCCGCGTAGCCCTCTGCCGCCTGCTGCTCTCGGCGCCAGACATGCTGCTGCTGGACGAACCGACCAACCACCTGGACGCCGATTCGGTGGCCTGGCTGGAGCGCTTCCTCCACGACTTCCCCGGCACCGTGGTGGCGGTCACTCACGACCGTTATTTCCTCGACAACGTGGCGGGCTGGATTCTGGAACTGGACCGCGGTCACGGCATTCCCTACGAGGGCAACTATTCGGGCTGGCTGGAAGCCAAATCCAACCGTCTGGCGCAGGAGTCCAAGCAACAATCGGCTCATGAAAAAGCCATGAAGGAAGAACTGGAGTGGGTACGCAAGGGAGCCAAAGCTCGCCAGGCAAAATCCAAGGCGCGCCTGCAACGTTTCGAGGAAATGCAGTCTCAGGAATTCCAGAAGCGCAGCGAGACCAATGAGATCTACATCCCGGCCGGCCCACGCCTGGGCGACAAGGTCATCGACTTCAACGGCGTCACCAAGGGCTACGGCGATCGCGTACTGATCGACAATCTTTCGTTCAGCATGCCCAAGGGCGCCATCGTCGGCGTCATCGGCGGCAACGGCGCGGGCAAGTCGACCCTGTTCCGCATGCTGATGGGCAAGGAGCAGCCGGACTCGGGCACCATCGAGATCGGCGATACCGTGAAACTGGCCTGTGTCGATCAGAGCCGTGATGACCTGGACGGCAGCAAGACGGTCTGGGAAGCGGTATCGGGCGGCTCCGACACCATTCGCATCGGCAACTACGAAGTTCCGTCGCGCACCTATGTAGGGCGTTTCAACTTCAAGGGTGGCGACCAGCAGAAGTTCGTCAAGGATCTCTCTGGCGGGGAACGTGGCCGCCTGCACCTGGCGCTGACGCTCAAGGAAGGCGCCAACGTGCTGCTGCTCGACGAACCCTCCAACGACCTCGACGTGGAAACCCTGCGCTCTCTGGAAGAGGCGCTGCTGGACTTCCCCGGTGCCGCCATCGTGATCTCCCACGACCGCTGGTTCCTGGACCGCGTGGCGACCCACATCCTCTCCTACGAGGATGATTCGAGCGTGGTGTTCTTCGAGGGCAACTACACCGAGTACGAAGCCGATCGCAGGAAACGCCTCGGCGATGCCGCAGCCCAGCCTCACCGGGTGCAGTACAAGAAGCTTGCGCAGTAATTGAAGTAGCAGTGACCAGAAGCCCCTTGCCGCAAGGCCAGGGGCTTTTTTATGGACGCTTGTCGCGCAACTGCTGCACGATCGCGTCGATGATTTCTTCCGGCGTCTGGCGGATGTCCATGATCAGCGCTTCCTCTTCGGTTGGCGCCTCCAGGTTGTCGAGCTGATCCTTCAACAAATCCACCGGAAAGAAATGCCCACGCCGCCGGGTAAGGCGTTCTGCCAACAACTCGGCCGAGCCCTGCAGAAAAACCAGCTGCAGATCGCTGCCGCCGCGCAGCACGTCGCGATAGCGCTTTTTGAGCGCGGAACAGGCGAAAACATGATCGTGCCCAGCGCGCTGCTGCGCCTCGATGGCGGCGTGCATGCTCTGCAGCCAGGGCCACCGATCTTCGTCGGTCAGGGCGATGCCATGAGCCATCTTCAGCTTGTTGGCTTCGCTGTGAAACTCATCAGCATCGGAGAATCCGCAGCCCAGACGGGCGGCGAGTCCGGCCCCGATTGTAGTCTTGCCGGAGCCGGCAACTCCCATCACTAGAATGATCATCGAATCTCCAGAAGCAAGCACCAAGGCTGTTTCAGCATTTGAGCGGCGTTCGAAACCCACCCTCCCCAGGAACAGTTTCTCGGCCGGTTCTGGCCAGGCGACATGTCGTCACACTTTCGCCAATCAAAACTTCTTTGCTAAAGTCGCCGGCCACATTTTTTCCTGACTGCCGCTGGCGGTCCGCCGAGGGCTCTTTTAATGATTGAATCCGTTGACGCCTTTCTTGCCCGTATTAAGCAGCGTGACCCCCATCAACCTGAGTTTCATCAGGCAGTAGAAGAGGTCGTCCGCAGCCTCTGGCCTTTCCTTGAAGCCAATCCACGCTACATGCAAGCCGGTATCCTCGAGCGCATGGTCGAGCCCGAGCGCGCCATCCTGTTCCGGGTACCCTGGGTCGATGACCAGGGGCAGGTACGCGTCAATCGCGGTTTCCGCATCCAGATGAACAGTGCAATCGGCCCGTACAAGGGCGGCCTTCGCTTCCATCCTTCGGTCAATATCGGGGTACTTAAGTTCCTCGCGTTCGAGCAGGTCTTCAAGAACTCCCTGACCTCGCTGCCCATGGGTGGCGGCAAGGGCGGCTCGGATTTCAACCCCAAGGGCAAGAGCGATAACGAAGTGATGCGCTTCTGTCAGTCGTTCATGACCGAGTTGTACCGCCACATCGGCGCTGATCTCGACGTGCCGGCGGGCGACATTGGTGTGGGCGGACGTGAAATCGGCTTTCTCTTCGGCCAGTACAAGCGCCTGTCCAACCAGTTCACCTCGGTTCTCACCGGCAAGGGCCTGGCCTATGGCGGCAGCCTGATCCGCCCGGAGGCCACTGGCTATGGCTGTGTCTACTTCGCCCAGGAGATGCTCAAGAGCGTGCGCAGCAGCTTCGAGGGCAAGCGCGTCTCGATCTCCGGCTCCGGCAACGTGGCGCAATACGCCGCGCAGAAGGTCATGGAAATGGGTGGCAGGGTCATCTCGATGTCCGACTCGGGCGGCACCCTGCACTTCGCGGACGGCCTGACCGAGGAACAGTGGCAGTACCTGATGGACCTGAAGAACGTTCGCCGTGGCCGTCTGGAGGAAATGGGCGCTCACTTCGGCATCACCTACCTGGCCGATCAACGTCCGTGGGGTCTGCCGTGCGACATCGCGCTGCCATGTGCGACGCAGAACGAACTGAACGAGGATGATGCCCGCTCGCTGCTGAAGAACGGCTGCGTCTGCGTGGCCGAAGGCGCCAACATGCCTTCCACGCTGGAAGCGGTGGATCTGTTCATCGAGGCCGGAATCCTCTACGCACCGGGCAAGGCCTCCAATGCCGGCGGCGTGGCCTGCAGCGGCCTGGAAATGAGCCAGAACGCCATGCGCCTACACTGGAGTGCCGGCGAGGTGGACACCAAGCTGCACAGCATCATGCAGTCCATCCATCACGCCTGTGTCGCCTACGGTGAAGAGAACGGCCGCGTCAACTATGTGAAGGGCGCCAACATCGCCGGCTTCGTCAAGGTCGCCGATGCGATGCTGGCTCAGGGCGTCGTCTAAACAACGGTAATCCCCGAAGTTGCAAAAAAGCCCCCGTCGGCTTGTCCGGCAGGGGCTTTTTTCGTTCTAGCTTGCGCTTACCAGTAATTCTCTACCGCCACCTGCCCCGGACGCCGCGTCAACGCCAGGTTGAGCCCCCGAGCTTTGAGGAGCGTGCGCGTGTCCTTGATCATCTGGGGGTTGCCGCAAAGCATGATGCGCGAGTGCTCGGGCGACAGTTTCAGATCAGCGGCGCGCTCCAGCTCGCCGCTTTCGATCAAGGCGGTGATGCGCCCGCTCAGCGCGCCGGGCACCTGTTCTCGGGTCGAGACCGGCAAATAGGTCAGTTTGCTGCCCGCTCCTTCCAAATACTCACGTTCCGGCAATTCACGGATCAGTTGCTGATAGGCCAGCTCCGCCCCCGTTCGCACGCTGTAAACCAGCACGATGCGCTCAAAGCGCTGCCACACCTCAAAGTCTTGAAGGATCGAGAGAAATGGCGCCAGCCCGGTACCGGTAGCCAAGAGCCAGAGGTCGCGCCCATCTGGGAAGCGGTTCAGGGTCAGGAAGCCGAACGCCTGCTTGTCGATCAGCAGCTCGTCGCCCACCTTGAGCCGACTCAGTTCGCTGGTGAATTCTCCTCCGGGCACCACGATGGAGAAGAACTCGAGAAACTCATCGTACGGCGCCGACACCATCGAATAGGCGCGCCAGACGATGCTGCCGCTGGGTTTGCGCACCCCGAGCCGAGCGAACTGTCCGGCAGTGAAGCGAAAGCCGGGATCGCGCGTGGTACGCAGGGTGAACAAGGTTGGCGTCAGCGTCTGCACCTCAAGCAGACGCTGACGGGTGAACTTCTCTTCACTGACGGTCATACTTCACCCCCTTGCAAACACAGCCGGGCTGAGCCAGTCGCAACTGCCGGCGTCTGTCCCCATTGATACTCCAATCCGCCGCCGACAAACACCGCCAGTTCCTATGCCTATTCTAGAAACGCCATTCGCCCGCCTCGACCTGATTCGACAACCGGAACAGGTCAACGAGCCGTTGCAGGCCTTCGACGCTGCCGATGAATACCTGCTTGCGCACTTGCATGAGCAGGGCGTGCCGGCCGGCGCGCGGATGCTGGTGCTCAACGACGGCTTTGGCGCCCTGGCCGCCTCGTTGGCGCCTCATGCGCAGGTGACCAGCAGCGGCGATTCCCACCTTGCCCATCTGGCATTGCAGAAGAACCTCGTACGCAACGGCCTTTCGGTCGACGCCTTGGCGTTCGTGCCAGCCAGCCAGGCTGCCCGCGGCCCGTTCGATGTCGTCCTGATTCGCGTGCCCAAGACCCTGGCGCTGCTGGAGGAGCAATTGATTCGCCTGCACGGACAGCTGGCTCCCGACGCCCAGGTGATTGCCGCAGCGATGGTCAAGCACCTGCCGCGGGCGGCAGGCGAGCTGCTGGAAAAATACATCGGCCCGGTGCAGGCCTCCCTGGCGGTAAAAAAGGCACGCCTGCTGTTTGCGACAGTGACCGACAGGCCATCACCCTCCTCGCCTTACCCCACGCGCTACCAACTGGATGAGCCGCGTCTGCAACTGCTCAACCACGCCAACCTGTTCTGCCGCGAAGGACTGGACATCGGTACCCGCGCTTTCCTGCCGCACTTGCCCAAGGCGCTGGGCAACCTGCGCGTAGCCGATCTCGGCTGCGGCAACGGCGTACTGGGAATCGTCTACGCCTTGCACAATCCGCAGGCGCAGCTGACGCTGGTGGACGAAAGCTATATGGCCGTGCAATCGGCGCGGGAGAATTGGCAAGCCATTCAGGGTGAGCGCCCGGTCGAGATCCGCCCCGGCGATGGACTGGCCGAACAACCCCCCGAGTCGCTGGACCTGGTGCTGTGCAACCCGCCGTTCCACCAGCAGCAGGTGGTGGGCGATTTTCTGGCCTGGCGCATGTTCACGCAGGCCAAGACGGCCCTCGGCAAGGGTGGCGAGCTGTGGATCGTCGGCAACCGCCACCTGGGTTACCACCTCAAGCTCAAGCGGCTGTTCGGCAAGGTCGAGCAGGTCGCGGCGACACCCAAGTTCGTTATCCTGCGGGCGATCAAGCGCTGACGCCTGCTGCCCTAGAGCAGCTTGTCCAGCGTGATCGGCAAGTCGCGCACCCGCTTGCCGGTGGCGTGGTACACCGCATTGGCCACTGCGGCCGCCACGCCGACGAGGCCGATCTCGCCGACGCCCTTGGAGCCGAGTTCGTTGACCACGCTGTCCTCTTCCTCGACGAAGATCACCTGGATGTCATGGACGTCCGCCTGCACCGGGACATGATATTCCGACAGGTTGTGGTTCATGTAGCGACCATGCGTGTGGTCCATCAGGGTTTCCTCCTGCAACGCCATGCTGATCCCCCAGACCACCCCGCCGACAATCTGATTGCCGGCGGTCTTGGGATTGACGACCCGCCCCGCCGCGATGGCGCTGACCACCCGGCTGACCTTGACGGTACCCAGCGCCTCGTCGACGCGCACCTCGACGAATACAGCCGAATGGGTGGCGGTGGCCCACTCCTCGCGTTTTTTTCCCGGTTCGACGCTGACTTCGGCAGCGAGGGTGCCATTGCTGCGCACAATTTCGCCGAGTTCGACATGAACGCTCGGATCGCGCTGCAGCACCAGCTTGCCTTCAACGAAGGTCACGTCGTCCAGGCTGACGCCAAAAAAGGGCGAGCCCGGAAACTGTTGCACCGCATCGAGCAACTTCTTCCGCAATGCCGCACAGGCCTGCTGCACCGCAGAGCCTACTGACGACACTGTCGCTGAACCTCCCTGCAGAGGTGCCTGCGGCAAGCTCGAATCACCAAGCCGGAACTCCACCATGCCCAGTGGCACGCCCATCGCAGCAGCCGCGATCTGGGTCATTGCCGTATAGGTGCCGGTGCCGATATCCGAAGTGGCACTGCTCACCACCAGCCGACCGTCCGGCTCGAGGCAAGCCTTGGCGCTGGCTGGCATCTGGATGGCTTCCCAAACGCCGGTGGCCATGCCCCAACCGATCAGCTCGTGGCCCTCGCGCATGCTGCGTGGCGACATCGAGCGGCGCGACCAGCCGAAACGTTCGGCGCCCTGCGCATAGCAAGCGCGCAACTCCTTGCTGGAATAGGGCTTGTCCTGATTGCCGTTGCGCTCGGCGAAGTTGATCAGTCGCAGCTGCAGCGGATCGATATCGCAGGCATAGGCCAGCTCATCCATGGCGCACTCCAGGGCATAGACGCCGGTGGTCGCGCCAGGGGCCCTCATATCCAGCGGCGTGTACACGTCCAGCGGGGCGAGCCGGTAGTCCAGCGAGACGTTGTCGCAGCGGTAAAGCATTCCCGACCACTCCACTTCATGTTCGGTGAAGTCTTCGAAGCGCGAAGTCTGGCCGATGGCATTGTGCCCCACGGCCTGCAACCGGCCATCGGCCGACGCCGCGAGCGACAGGCGCTGGAGGGTGCGCGGCCGATAACCGAAAGTGAACATCTGCTGGCGGGTCAGCACCACTCGGACCGAGCGTTTGAGCTTGAGCGCAGCCATCACCGCCAGCGGCAACTGGTATTGCGGACGCAGACCGGAGCCGAAGGCGCCGCCGACAAAAGGCGAAAGCACGCGAATACGCCCCTTGAGGTCGAACACGTCTTCGACATAACGCTGGCAATTCTGCACACCCTGGGTCTTCTCGTAGATCAGCAGGTCGCCGCCCGGCTGGTAATGCACGGTGGAGGCGTACATCTCCATGGGGTTGTGATGTACCACCGGGGTCAGGTATTCCTGCTCAACCCGGTGCGCCGCAGTGGCGAAAGCGGTGGTGAAGTGGCCCCGCGGCTCCGGCGTTTCGGCCGGTGCTTCGTGAGCCTGGTCGCGGGCGACGAGCAGATCGGTCTGATGCGACTCGACGTCATACTCCACCCGCAGCAGCGAGGCGGCGTGGCGCGCCAGCTCCAGGCTTTCGGCCACCACCAGCGCCAGTGGCTGGCCGTTGTAGAGCACGCGATCGTTGTACAACGGGCGAAACGGCGAGCCCTCGGCGGCATCGTCGTCGACATAGGGTTCGTCGTAGCTGGCGATCGGTGGACGGTTCTGGTGGGTCAGTACCAGCACAACACCGGGAAGCGCCTCGGCTTCACGGCTGTCGATGTGGCGCACGCGACCGCGGGCGATGGTGCTCGACACCACGCTGCCATGCAGCAGATGTGGCGTACCGAATTCGGCGGCATAACGGGCCTGACCGGTGACCTTGAGCGGGCCGTCGACACGATCCAGCGGTTGGCCGACCGGTGGGTTGAGTGTCCTCATCGGGCAGTTCCTCGGGCGGCTTCGGCAAGTGCGCGAATGATGGCGCGCCGAGCAAGTTCGGGCTTGAAGGCGTTGTGCTGCAGTGGTTGGGCGCCATCCAGCAGCAGGTCTGCGGCGACGGCAAAGCTCGCCTGCTCGGCCGGCTTGCCACACAGCGACTGCTCCGCAGCCTCGATGCGCCAGGGTTTGTGCGCTACGCCACCAAGCGCCAGGCGCGCAACCTTGACGGTGGTGCCATCCAGCTCCAGCGCGGCGGCCACCGAGACTAGCGCGAAGGCATAAGAGGCGCGGTCACGCAGCTTGAGGTAGGCGCAATGTTGCGCGAAGCCCTCGGCAGGCAGCTCCACCGCGGTGATCAGTTCATCTTCGCCCAGGTTGTTGTCGACCTCGGGACGGTCGCCAGGCAGCCGGTGGAAGTCGGCCATGGCGATGCGTCGAACGCCGTGCGGCCCCTGAACATGCACTTGCGCTTCCAGCGCAGCGAGTGCCACACACATATCGGACGGGTGCACCGCGACGCAGGCCTCGCTGGTACCGAGGATGGCATGCATGCGATTGAGGCCATTCCGCGCCGGGCAGCCGGAACCCGGCTCGCGCTTGTTGCACGGGGTGCCGGTGTCGTAGAAGTAGTAGCAGCGGGTGCGCTGCAGCAGATTGCCGCCGGTGCTGGCCATGTTGCGCAGCTGCGGCGAGGCGCCGGCGAGAATCGCCTTGGTCAGCAAGGGATAGCGCTGCTCGATCTGCGTGTTCCAGGCCAGATCGGCGTTGCTCACCAGAGCGCCGATCATCAGCCCACCGCTGGACGTCTCTTCGATATCGCGCAGCGGCAACCGGTTGATGTCGATCAGGCGGCGTGGATGCAGCACGTTTTCTTTCATCAAATCGAGCAGGTTGGTGCCGCCGGCAATGTAGCGACTGTCGGGACCGGCCAGCGCCAGCGCCTCCTCGATCCGCTCCGGCCTGGCGTAACTGAACGGCGTCACGGCGCTTTCTCCTGTAAACGGTCGCGGGTCGCCGGCAAGGCCTCTTCAACCGCTGCGAGAATGTTCGGGTAAGCGCCGCAGCGACAGAGGTTGCCGCTCATCAGTTCGCGAATGTCGTCTCGGTCATTCGCACGGTTCTCCCCCGCCAGCCCCACCGCGGAACAAATCTGCCCTGGCGTGCAGTAACCGCACTGGAAAGCATCATGGCGAATAAAGGCGGCCTGCATCGGGTGCAGCTCGCCGCCTTCGGCCAGGCCTTCGATGGTGGTCAGTTGGGCACCATCGTGCATCACCGCCAAGGTCAGGCAGCTGTTGATGCGCTTGCCGTTCAGCAGCACCGTACAGGCGCCGCATTGACCATGGTCACAGCCTTTCTTGGTGCCGGTCAGGTCGAGCTGTTCGCGCAGCAGGTCAAGCAGCGTGGTCCAGGGATGCACCTCCAGCTGATGGCGTTGGCCGTTCAGTTGGAGCGATAGCGTGCAGGTGTTGATGCCACCTGTCGCAGGAAGTGTTTTGCGCATATCAGCCTCACGGATTAGGCGTACGGTTCGCTTTCCCTGCGTCCTGCTTACGACTGAAACCCGAACGAAAACGTTCAGCGAGCGGACAGGCGATCCTGCGGCCGGTCGATGTCCTGCAGAACGCCGGGGTCGTCTACTTCAATCTCGATGAGCGGATTGCTGGCGAACAGGGCAGCTGCACCCTGATCTCCGTCGAGGGCCAGCAAGGCCTCGCCATACGCGGAGCCGATGCCGCGGGGATGGCCGCGGCGCCCCTGATACACCGGCACAACCAGCACATCCTCGCCAATCGCGGCAGCGATGCGGCGCAGGGTTTCACCGCGCACATAGGGCATGTCGGCCAATACCACCAGCCAGCCACGGGCCTCCATCTGATGCGCCGCTGCCTGGGCCAGGCTGTGGCCCAGACCGCGGGTGACCACCGGCAAGGTCGTGAAATCCAGGCGTGATTCGTTTCGTGCCAGCCAATCACGCAGCTCGCGATTACCCTCACGGACCACCACCAGGCTTCGCTCGGTCGCCCCCTGGAGTGCCAACAGCGTCGCCTCCATTACCGTCAGCGAATCACTGCCGGGGTGGCAAGGTGAAAGCAACTTGTCTTCGTTCAGGCATTGGCGATAGCGGCTACCCTGCCCGGCTGCCAGTATCAATGCGCAAACACCAGGCTCAGGCATGGTTCGGCGAGACTCCATTGCGAACGGCCACCAGCTCGGCCATCAGCGAGAGGGCGATTTCCGCCGGAGTGCGACTGCCAATGGCCAGGCCGATCGGCCCGTGCAGCCGCGCCACTTCACTTTCGCCAAGTCCCAATGTCAGCAGGCGCGTCCGCCGCTGGTCGTTGTTGCGCCGCGAACCCAGGGCGCCTATGTAAAAGGCTTCGGATTTCAGGGCACTGAGCAGCGCCATGTCATCCAGCCGTGGGTCATGGGTCAGCGCAACGATAGCGGTGCGCGCATCTGGCTCAATGGCGAGCACCGCATCGTCCGGCATCCCTCCAACGAAGCGAACCTGTTCCTTAGGCCAGGCGTGGCGATAACCTCCGCGCGGATCGCAGATCAGCACTTCGAAGCCCAACCCCACGCAAAGCTCGGCGACATATCGCGACAGCTGCCCGGCGCCGATCAGCAGGATGCGCCAGCCGGGACCGAACGGTGCGCTCAGGGTTTGGCCATCGAAGCTCAGCACTTGACCGGGCTCGGCGGTCTCCAGGCACACGCTGCCGGTGGTCAGGTCGAGCCGACGCAACACGCATTCATGGGCCGCGCAGCGGCGCAGCAACTCATCGAGCCAGCCAACGTCACGCAAAGGTTCGCGCACCAGGCGCAAGGTGCCGCCGCAAGGGAGGCCGAAGCGCGCCGACTCTTCGCGGGTGATGCCATAGGTGATCAGCTCGCAGGCCTGTTCCAGGTCAGCGGGAAGATCACGCCCCAGCAGATCATCTTCCACGCAGCCGCCCGATACCGAACCCTCCACCTGGCCATCGTCGCGCAGCGCCAGCAGGGCTCCTACCGGACGAGGCGCGCTGCCCCAGGTCTGTATGACGGTATAAAGCGTCACCCCATGGCCCGCGCGCAGCCAGTCGCGGGCGCGGCGCAATACTGCCAGATCGACACTTTCCATCGTTTCCCCTGTTCAGTTCTGTGTCAGCTTTTTTTGCCGGCCTGCTTTCAGTGACCGGCAGGCCAAGCGCTAAGTTCGATGGACAAGGAGGCGCCGCAGAAGACCGTTAGGGCCTCAGGAAGAGGTCCAACCTGACGGGCGTCCGGTGTAAGATGCGTGCTTTTTGCGACCCGCCCATCCATGGGCTTTGCTATGAGGGTGCGCGGCTATCCAAGCCCCTCAATAAGCCGAGAAAATGCCAGGCAACGACCGGCACACAAGGGGATTCACCATGTTGGAGAAGCTGTTCCACCTCAAAGCGCACAACACCAACGTGCGCACCGAGATGCTCGCCGGTCTCACCACCTTCCTGACGATGGCCTACATACTTTTCGTCAACCCGAGCATTCTTGGCGAGACCGGCATGGACAAGGGCGCGGTGTTCGTCGCGACCTGCCTGGCCGCCGCCTTCGGCTCGGCAGTCATGGGGCTGATCGCCAACTACCCGATTGCCCTGGCGCCGGGTATGGGCCTCAACGCTTTCTTCACCTACACCGTGGTGCTGGGCATGGGCCACACCTGGCAGGTCGCTCTCGGCGCGGTGTTCCTCTCGGCGTGCCTGTTCTTTCTGCTTTCGATCTTCAAGATTCGCGAGTGGATCATCAACAGCATCCCGTTGGAGCTGCGCTCGGCCATCGGCGCGGGAATCGGCCTGTTTCTCGCGCTGGTTGCCCTGCAGAGCGCCGGCATCGTCGTCGACAACCCGGCGACCATGGTCGGCATGGGCGACCTGAGCCAGCCGCCAGCGCTGCTGGCGATCCTCGGTTTCTTCCTGATCATCGGTCTGGAAGCCCGCCGCATCACTGGCGCGGTGCTGATCAGCATTCTGGTGGTGACGGTCATCAGCATCCTGCTGGGCGTTTCCGAATTCTCCGGAGTGGTGTCGATGCCGCCATCTCTGGCGCCTACATTCATGCAGTTGGACATCATGGGCGCGCTTGATGTGGGCCTGATCAGCGTGATCTTTGCCTTCCTCTTCGTCGACCTGTTCGACAACTCCGGCACCCTGATCGCCGTGGCGAAGAAGGCCGGTCTGATGCGCAAGGACGGCTACCTGCCGAAGATGGGCCGTGCGCTGATCGCCGACAGCACCGCAGCCCTGGGCGGCTCGCTGCTGGGCACCTCGACCACCACCAGCTATATCGAATCCGCTGCCGGCGTCAGCGCCGGCGGCCGTACCGGACTGACCGCGATCGTGGTCGCGGGACTGTTTCTGCTGGCGCTGTTCTTTGCCCCGCTGGCAGGCAGCGTGCCGGCCTTCGCCACCGCGCCGGCGCTGCTGTTCGTCGCCGTGCTGATGGCCTCGGGCCTGGCAGAGATCGACTGGAGCGACCTGACCGTGGCAGCACCGGTAGTCATCACCGCCCTGGCGATGCCGCTGACATTCTCCATCGCGACCGGCATCGCCTTCGGTTTTATTGCCTGGGTCGCCGCCAAAGTTCTCTCCGGCCGTGGACGCGAGCTGAACGCGATGCTGGTGATCCTGGCGATTTTCTGTGTGATCAAGCTGGGCCTGTTCTAACAGCCGCCGGTGGAGGGTGCTGAGCCCATCCACCGAAATCGGCATCAAGGTGGATGATAAAAGCGTCATCCACCCTACGTTTTTCACCTCAAAGAGTTTCCATGAGCCGTCCGCAATTCGACCCCGCCACCTACGACACTCAACTGGCCACCAAGGCCGAGCGGCTGCGCGAGCTGCTGGCGCCTTTCAACGCGCCGGCGCCGGAGGTCTTCGATTCGCCGCAGGAGCATTACCGGCTGCGCACCGAGTTCCGCCTGTGGCGCGAGGACGGCCAGCGCCACTATGCGATGTTCGAGCCGGGCAACAACCACACGCCAATCCTGATCGACGACTTCCCCATCGCCAGCCGCCGCATCAACGAGCTGATGCCGCAGTTGAAGGCCGCCTGGCAAACCAGCGAGACGCTTTCCTTCAAGCTGTTCCAGGTGGAATTCCTGACCACGCTCAGCGGCGATGCACTGATAACCCTCGCCTATCACCGGCCGCTGGATGGCATCTGGCAGACCGAAGCCGAGCAGTTGGCAGCGCAGCTGGGCGTTAGTATCGTCGGCCGTTCCCGTGGCAAACGCATCGTCGTCGGCCGGGATTTCGTCGAAGAACAGCTGGTGGTGGCAGGGCGCACCTTCCGCTATCGCCAGCCAGAAGGCGCCTTCACCCAGCCCAACGGCGAGGTCTGCCAGAAGATGCTCAACTGGGCCTATGAGGTGCTCGGGCCACGCGACGATGATTTGCTCGAGCTGTATTGCGGTAACGGCAACTTCACCCTGCCGCTGGCCACCCGCGTGCGCAAGGTCCTGGCGACCGAGATCAGCAAATCCTCGGTCAATGCCGCGCTGCACAACCTCGACGACAACGACATCGACAACGTCAGCCTGGTGCGCCTGTCAGCCGAGGAGCTGACCCAGGCGCTCAACGAGGTACGCCCGTTTCGTCGCCTGGCCGGCATCGACCTCAAGAGCTACGACTTCGGCAGCGTTTTCGTCGACCCGCCGCGCGCCGGCATGGACCCGGACACCTGCGAACTGACCCGCCGCTTCGAGCGCATCCTCTACATCTCCTGCAACCCCGAAACACTGGCGCAGAACATCGCCCAGCTGGCCGACACCCACCGCATCGAGCGCTGCGCATTGTTCGATCAGTTCCCCTGGACCCACCATATGGAATCCGGGGTATTGCTGGTTCGCAGATAAGCCTGGCCGCACCTCGCCAAGCAACATTGCATACGGAGTAGCGGTTAGGGTGCGGAGTCGCGACTGCGAAACGGCTGCACGGTCTCGCCCACAGGCCCGTCAGATGAAGGCTCGGCGCCTAGCTGGAAAGGCCTCGGTGCCTCGTCTGGCAGACGCCGGGTAGGCGGTTCGGTCCGCTCGGGGTCTGGTCTTTCGCGTTCTCGGATGACCAGCCAGGCAGCGGCGGCCAGTGCGGCGGCCAGCACTCGATAGATCAGCGAAACCAAGTCGAAACCGATCAGCTGACCGCCGTCGAGCCACAAGGAAATCAGCCGCCCGAGCACCAGCGCCAGCATGGTGATCATCAACATTGCCAACGCTGATCGAACACGCTCAGGTTCGCGCGCCGCCCACAGCAGGAACAGCGCCAAGCCAAGCTGGAGACCGCCGTAATAGACGCGCATATGGCTGATCGAGGCGCTTTCCATGAGCAGCATCCCGTTGAGATTGGCCATTTCGTATGGCCGCAGCCAGTAGGCCAGACTGACGGCTGCCATGATCACGGCCTGCAGGATCAGAACGAAACGGGCAAAACGCATCGAAAACTCCCTGATGGCACTCATTCCCCGGACTGTTATCGGACCGACCCCTCCATGTTTGGTTCGCGGCGAGACGCCGCTATGGCGCCCTGCCAGGTGCGACATTGGTTCGTCTGACGACGCTTGGGCTAGCTCCCTGCCAGGCGGTATGCTGCGTGCATTCTGTTCGGAGGACTCCCCATGCGCCGTCTGCTACTCGCCACCATCCTGCTTACCGGTTTCGCCCAGGCAGCCGAACCCATCGCCATTGACGTACACCGCGATGCGAACTGCGGATGCTGCAAGGCCTGGATCGCGCACCTGGAAGAAAACGGATTTGAAGTGACCGACCACGTCGAAACCAACATGGCGGAGGTAAAGAGCCGACTTGGCGTTCCGCATCGCCTGGGTTCCTGTCATACCGGCGTGATCGACGGCAAATTCGTCGAGGGGCACGTCCCGGCTGCGGACATCCTCAAGCTGCGCGCCCAGCCCGACCTGATCGGCGCAGCGGTCCCCGGCATGCCGATGGGCTCGCCAGGCATGGAAATGGGCGACCGCAAAGATGCCTACAAGGTTATCGGCCTGAACAAGCAAGGTGGCGAGTCGGTACTTAACAGCTACCCTGCCAATTAAGCTGGAACACTACGCAGCCGCTGCGAAATTGCATACTGGTTCTAGCGTTGTAGCCGTTCCGTTCCAGGGGCAGGCCACCCCCCGGCCAGCGAGCCATTTCGGAAGGATGCGAACATGCGTTGGAAAAAAGCGCGGCGCAGCGACAATGTTGTGGATGCCAGAGGCCGCAGCGGTGGCTTTCCTGGCGGCCGGCTGAGTCTGGCTGGTGTCGCCATGGTGGTGGTGATCGGCCTGCTTTCCGGCCAGGATCCATTGCAGCTCCTTGGTGAGCTGGCCAACCAGGTCGGCACGCCTGCTACCCAGCAAAACAGCGCACCTGCCAGTGGCGACGATCCACAGGTGGCGTTCGTCCAGTCCATTCTCGGCGACACAGAAGACACCTGGCGCGCGCTGTTCCAGCAAGCGGGCGCGCAGTACCGCGATCCGACACTGGTGCTGTTCCGCGGTGGCGTCAGTTCGGCTTGCGGCTTCGCCAGCTCTGCCGTGGGGCCCTTTTACTGCCCTGGCGACCAGCAGGTTTATCTGGATCTGCAATTCTTCGACGAGATGGCCTCGCGCTTCTCGGTGGCTGGCGATTTTGCCCAGGCGTATGTGATCGCCCATGAGGTCGGCCATCACGTGCAGACGCTGCTGGGCGTTTCCCAACAGATGCAGGCGGCACGCCAGCGCGGCGCGCAGATGGAAGGCGACAACGGCCTGCTGGTGCGCCAGGAACTGCAAGCCGACTGCCTGGCCGGCGTCTGGGCCTACCACGCGCAGCAACGCCATGACTGGCTCGAGGAAGGTGATCTGGAAGATGCGCTGAATGCAGCCAATGCCATCGGTGACGACCGTTTGCAGCAGCAGAGCCAGGGCAGGGTCGTCCCCGATGCCTTCACTCACGGCACCTCGGCGCAACGCGTCAAATGGTTTCGCCGCGGGTTCGACAATGGCGATCCGGCGCGCTGCGATACCTTCAGAGCGTCACGTCTGTAACCGGTACTGCCTTAGCCGATCCAGCTGAACACGGGCGCATCCGTACCGTTGTGTATCCGCACTTGCGCGCAGTGACGCAACCGCACCAGCAAACGCTTGCCGGCCTGAGCGCTGCCGCTCAGCGCCTCGAGCTGTGCCAGCAATTGCGGACCGTCCATCTGTCCTGCTTCGCGCAACAGCTCCAGCGCGGCAAGCCAGAGCTCGTCCGATTTCTCGGCGCGGGCAGGCGCCGCGCTGCTGGCGAGATTCGGCAACTGTTTCGCCAGTTGCACCCAATCCTGATCATCCAGCTCGACGCTCAGGTCGACCGGCAGCTCGCCAATATGGCCACGAATTCGAATCATCTGTGATTCTCCGGAAGAAACTGCGGGGAATGCTCCCATGCTTTACAAAGGCTGGCCAGCCGCTTTCTCTTGTTATAACGTAACGATAACTTTAGAGGAGACCGCCATGCGCCATCTGCTGCTTGCCCTTCCCTTAGCCCTGTTACCGGCCTTCGCACCTGCCCACGAACATCACGAACATCACGAGCATGAACATGAACATGAACATGAACATGGGAGCGCCAGCTTGGGCAGCCATGAGCACGGTGCCGCTCAGCTCGATGCGGCGCTAGATGGCGACCTGCTGGAAATCGAGCTACGCAGCCCAGCGATGAACCTGCTGGGCTTCGAGTATATGCCCAAAAGCGCCGAAGACCGGCGCCAGTTAGCCGGCACGCGCGCGCTGCTGGAGCAACCGGATGCGCTGTTCGGCCTGCCGAGCGAGGCACTGTGCGAACTTGATGAAGTCAGCCTGGAAAGCCCCCTGTTTGCGGACGAGGGCCATCGCCATGCGCAGCACGATGTCGGCGCGCATAACGATATTCACGCGCACTATCGCTACAGCTGCAGCGCGCCGGATGCGCTGTCCGGGCTGGATCTGCGAGGGCTGTTCAAGGCCTTTCCCGGCACCGAGACAATCCAGGCACAGTTAATCGGACCGAACGGCCAGCAGGGCAAGCTGTTGCGCGCCACACAGGCGCAGATAACCTTCTGATACAGGATGCCCGCCGATATTTTGCCCAAGGCAGTACACTCCGGCTCGCCGGACATCATTCACCAGAAGTTGCCCATGACTGCGTTGCTCGAACTTCATCAACTCGGTTTCGCCTGGCCCGGCCAGGCGGAGCTGCTGAACATCCCTGCGTTCGCTCTGGAGCGCAACCAGAGTCTGTTCCTCAAGGGCCCTTCCGGCAGCGGCAAGACCACCCTGCTCGGACTGATTGGCGGCGTGCAGAAAGCCGGGCGAGGGACCGTTCGCCTGCTGGGGGAGGATCTGAGCGCACTTTCCACCAGCGCGCGGGATCGCTTTCGGGTTGACCACACCGGGTACATTTTCCAGCAGTTCAACCTGCTGCCTTTTCTCTCCGTGATTGAGAACGTCAGCCTGCCCTGCCATTTCTCGCGCCTGCGTACCGAACGCGCCCGCCAGCGGCACGGCAGCGTCGATCAAGCCGCCACGACCCTGCTAACGCACCTTGGCCTGCCCCGGGAGTTGTTCGGACGCCGCGCCGAGTCGCTGTCCATAGGTCAGCAGCAGCGCGTCGCCGCTGCCCGCGCCCTGATTGGCCAGCCGGAACTGGTGATTGCCGACGAGCCCACCTCGGCACTCGACGCCGACAGCCGTGAAGCCTTTTTGCGTTTGCTGTTCGCCGAATGCCGAGCCGCTGGTTCAAGCTTGTTGTTCGTCAGTCATGACCAGAGTCTGGCTGCATTGTTCGACCGCGACCTGTCGTTGGCAGAGCTCAACCGCGCCGCGCGCCCTGCGGAGATATGAGGATGTTTCTGTTGCGCCTGGCCTTGGCCAGCCTGAATAACCGCCGCTTCACCGCCCTGCTCACGGTATTCGCCATCGCCCTGTCGGTGTGCCTGCTGCTTGCCGTCGAACGGGTGCGCAGCGAAGCTCGCGCCAGTTTCGCCAGTACCATAAGCGGCACCGATCTTGTCGTTGGCGCCCGCTCCGGCTCGGTGAACCTGCTGCTCTATTCGGTCTTCCGCATCGGCAACGCCACCAACAACATCCGCTGGGAAAGCTTCGAGCGGTTCGCCGAACATCCGCGCGTGAGCTGGGCGATACCCATCTCCCTCGGCGATTCGTACCGTGGCTATCGGGTGATGGGCACCAGCGATGCCTATTTCGAGCATTACCGCTACGGTCGCAAGCAACCGCTGCAGCTGGCAGAGGGCCGCGCCTTCGCCAAGGATCCGTTCGAGGTGGTACTCGGCGCTGAAGTGGCCGAAGCGCTGAGGCACAAACTCGACGACCAGCTGGTGCTGGCGCACGGCGTCGCCACGGTCAGTCTGGTCCGGCATGACGACAAGCCGTTTCGGGTGGTGGGTATCTTGAAACGTACCGGCACACCAGTGGACCGCACCCTGCATATCAGCCTGGCCGGCATGGAAGCGCTGCACGTGGACTGGCAAAACGGTATGCCCGCCCGCGGTGAGGCACGTATCGATGCCGAGCAGGCGCGCCAACTGGACCTGCAGCCGCAGCAGATCACGGCCTTCCTGCTTGGGCTGAACAACCGCATCGCCACCTTCACCCTGCAGCGTGAAATCAACCAGCACCGTGGCGAGCCGCTGCTGGCGATCTTGCCCGGCGTAGCGTTGCAGGAGCTCTGGAGTCTGATGGGTACGGCCGAGAAGGCACTGTTCGTGGTCTCACTGTTCGTGGTGCTGACCGGGCTGATCGGCATGCTTACGGCCATTCTCACCAGCCTCAATGAGCGACGCCGGGAAATGGCGATCCTGCGCTCGGTGGGCGCACGGCCGTGGCATATCGCTGGCCTGTTGGTACTTGAGGCCTTCAGCCTGGCTTTGGCCGGCGTACTGCTGGGGCTAGCGTTACTGTACGTGGCCATCGCCATCGCCCAGGAGCCTTTGCAAAGCCACTACGGGCTCTATCTACCAATGGCCTTGCCGAGCGCTTATGAATGGATGCTGTTGGGAAGCATCCTGCTGGCTGGACTGGTAATTGGCTGTGTGCCGGCCTGGCGCGCCTACCGACAATCGCTGGCCGACGGTCTGTCGATCAGGTTATGAGGAACCTCATGCCACATCTGCTGCTGACAATACTGCTCGCCCTCGCCTTGCCGGCCTACGCCGAGGTGCGGGAGCTGCAATGGTCCGACCTGGTTCCACCTGGCGCGCCGCCGCCGCCACCACCGATGGCCATACACGATCTGTCACAGCTGGCCGATGCACTGGCAGCCGAGGCAGGCCCGGGTGCCGCTCAGCAGTCACCGGCCGAGCCGGTGGTTGAGGCACTCGATGGCGTACAGGTCAAGCTTCCCGGCTATATCGTCCCGTTGGACATGAGCGAAGAAGGCCGCGTCATCGAGTTTCTGCTGGTGCCTTACTTCGGCGCCTGCATACATGTGCCACCACCACCCTCGAACCAGATCGTGCACGCCACCAGCGAGCTCGGCGTGAAGGTGGAGCAGCTCTATCAGCCATTCTGGATCGAAGGGCCGCTGCGGGTGGAACACAGCAGCAGCGAACTGGCCGAAGCCGGCTATCGCATGGATGCGCAAAAGATCTATTTCTACGAGCTGGATTGAACCGGCAGCGCCATTCGCGTCATGGTTTGCCAGGCAGCAGGCGCGGTAGGCAGGGAGAATGGGTTTCACGTAGCGGGAGGTGCATGGATGAAGCTGCGCCTGACTGACCAGCCTGGTTCGCCTGCGCCGGTACGTTGGGCGAACCTTAAACACTAAAGTTTCACGCGAAGCGGCACTACCGCGAGCCGACTCCGCTTGCGTTTCCGTTGGCACCAGCGACCTGGCGTTGGCGTTCGAAACTCAGCTCGCTTTCGGCCCACTCGCGCCAGGCCCGTACCTGACGACGCTCGGCACCGGCGTTTTCGGCCTGTTTCAGAGCATCCAGACCGGCTTGCCAATGGGCCTGTTCGAGCTCCAGCTGAGCAACATTGAGCCAGTGCTTGGCGCTACCTGACTGCGACGCCAGCCCACGGTAAATACGCGCCGCCGCCGTGCGTTCACGTGCTTGCCACCAGAGCATGCCCAGGCGCTCACGACGCGCCGTATTGCTTGCCAGCAGGCCCGACTCCAGCATGCCCTCGAGGAGCGTCGCACCCTGCCATGGCTGGCCGGCCGCGCTGGCCAGCAGCACCAGGTTGTCCAGCTCGGATTCGGCGAAGCGCAACCCCTTGGCATGCGCCGCCCGCAACGTCGCGAGCGCCTTGTCTTCATCACCGGCCAGTTGCTGCAAACCGGCCAGCTGTCGCCAGGTACTGGTCTGGTCCGGATGGCGCAGCAACAGCTGACGCTGCCAGCGCTCGGCTGCGTCGTAACGCTTCAGTTCGGCATTGGCGCCCACCAGAAACTGCAACCAGGTATCTCCTGCGCCAGGGTTGGCCTGTACATAGCGCTCAGCAAGCGGTAAGGCCTTGGCATGTTGACCAAGCCCCTGATACGCCTGCACCAGCATCTGCAACACCTCTTCGCCCGCCTGCGCTGGAGCTCCCAGCAACTCGACAACCTTGGCGTAACGCCCTTGGACCAAATTCAGCTTGGCCAAATTCATGCGCTCGTTGGGTAGCAGTTCTTCGTCCAGCCGGCCGCTGTCTACCGCCTTTTCCAACAGCGAAAGCGCCTGTTTGTTATCTCCTTCAGCCCAGGCGAGATAAGCGCGACTGCGCCAGACCAGTGCTTCCTCGGCGCTACCCGACTTGACCTCGACCTGCTGCAGCACCTTGCGAGCGGTAGCGTAATCGCCCTTCTGCTGCGCATTTTGCGCGCGTTCCAGCGCCATGAAGACCGCCGGATTGATCACCTGCGCCGCCTGTACGGAGGCTACGAACAACACTGAGAGCAGGAGCAGGAAACGTCGCATTCAGCGTTCTCCTTGCAGGCGGAAGTGAAGGGTCTTGACGGCTTCACGAGAGACCGCCGTACCGTTTTCGGTACGCGGCGCGAAGCGCCAGCGGGCGGCTGCACGACGCGCCTCTCGATCGAAAACGTTTCGTGGTTCGGCTTCCAGCACACGGATGTTCTCCACGGTGCCGGCGGCGGTGATGGTGAAGGCGAGCTTGATGTGCCCCTCGATACCGCGCTGACGAGCGCGATCGGGGTACTTGGGCCTCACGTCGTTCAGCGGCATGACTTCCTGCTCGGGCCCGCCGGGCTGACCGACCGCAGCCTCGGTAGCGGGGGCCTGCGCAGCAGCCGGCGCCGAAGCGCCTGCAGTCAGACCGGACAAGCTGGGTGTCGGCGCGCTAGCGATCGAAATGCCGCTATCGATGCTCGGCAGGGCCAAGTCCAGCTTGGGCAAGCTGGCGTCCGGGATAGATGTGCTTGGGGTCGCAGGTGTCGGCGGCTGAGGGGTCTCCGGCTGGGGCGGCTGCGGCGCCTGTTGCCGGGATCGGGTGGCGGTACTCTCGTTGCGGCCGTCCATGCGTACGAAGTTGGCGATCGCTACCGGATCGTCCACCACGTCTGTGCCCGAAGGCGTGACCATGCTCAACATGAGCACGAACAGCAATAGGGTCACCACACAGGCGGCGATTAAGGACAGCCCCACGCGGGCCAGCCTCTGGTGCATCACATTGCTCCCGTGGTCGCAGCGAGGGCCACATCATGCACACCGGCCTGACGCGCCTGATCCATCACCTGAACCACCAGACCGGTACGCGCATCCTGGTCAGCCTGGACCACGACTGCACCATCCGGCTGGTCGACACGCAGCCGTTCGATATGAGCACGTACGCTGCGCACGTCGACGACTTTCTTGTCGATCCAAACCTGGCCGTCGGCGGTGACTGCCACGAGGATGTTGCCTTTGTCCTGCGTACTGGCGGTATCCGCCTGTGGACGCTGAACTTCAACCCCGGATTCCTTGATGAAGGAGCTGGTGACAATGAAGAAAATAAGCATGATGAAAACCACATCGAGCATCGGTGTCAGGTCGATGCCTGTGTCTTCTTCTTGCAGGTGATGACGACGCATACGCATCAGGTAATCCTCAATCGTGACGCAGCTGGTCGGCCAGCCGGTCGAGAGCCAGTCGCGCGATTCGCTCAAGGCGCGCCAGGCTGAACAGTCCAGTGATGGCCAGCACCATGCCGGCCATCGTCGGCAGGGTCGCCTGCCATACGCCCGCCGCCATCCCACGGGGGTTGCCAGTACCACTCAGCGCCAGCACATCGAATACCGCGATCATCCCGCTGACCGTGCCGAGCAGGCCAAGCAGCGGGCACATGGCGACAAGCGTCTTGCTCAGCCGCAACGGCCCGGCAAGCTGTTGCTGCGCTTGCGCCAACCAGGCCGCACGAACGGCACGTTGCCAGCTACCGGTCTCGTCGCCCAGCTGCGCCCAGGCCTGGCGCCGCGCCTCCACCCATCGCGGAAATACTCGACGGATAAACCAGACGCGCTCGAACACCAGCGTCCAATACAGAACACAGAGGCCCGCCAGCGCCCACATCACCACGCCGCCCGCCGTCATGAAATCGAGCAGCGCATGACCGCTGTCGACCAGGCTCAACCAGAAGCCGTGCAGATCAGTCACGACGTGGCGATCCTGACAGGTGCAGCGCGATCAGCCCGGCGCTCTGCTGCTCCAGCAACTGGATCAACCCCTTGCTGCGGCTGGCTAGCAGGCTGTGCAGGAACAGCAGGGGAATCGCCACCACCAGACCTAGCACAGTGGTCACCAGCGCCTGGGAAATACCGTCGGCCATCAACCGCGAATCGCCACCGCCGCTCTGGGTAATTGCTTGGAAAGTCACGATCATCCCGGTCACGGTACCTAGCAGGCCGAGCAGCGGCGCCACCGCGGCCAGCAACTTGAGCAGCGGCTGGCCACGTTCCAGAGGCGGCGTTTCCTGGAGGATGGCCTCGTCGAGCTTCAACTCGAGCGTTTCCAGATCCGACAGCTGCGGCTTGGGTCCGAGCACGCCGATGATCCGCCCCAGCGGGTTGTCGTTACGAGGTGCATTCAGCTCGCGCATCTGGCTGGCGACCTTGCGCCCGACCCCACCGAGATAGACCATTCGCCAGATTGCCAACAGCAAGCCGAAGATACCCAGCACGATAATTACCCAGCCAACCAGGCCACCCTGCTGCACCCGCTCCCAGAGCCCCGGCTGGCGCTGCAGTTGCTCCAGCAGGGAGCCCCGAGTCGGATCTACCGGCAAGACCGCCAGCGCCGCGCTGCTGACCAGGTAGTCGTCGACAAGCCCCTGGCCGGAGGGTTGCCGCGCGGGAGCCAACAGCTCGCCAGCGCTTTCGTCATAACGCAGGAACGCATCCTTGGTATAGGCCGAGAAGACACCGACCCGCAGCACCGACTCGAGGTTACGCTGGCCACTGGCACTCACTACGGGCAACTCGAGCCGCTCGACCCGACCGCTGGCGGCTAGGTCTTCGAGCAGTATCATCCAGAAGCCGTCCAGGTCCGCAGCAGACGGCAAAGTACGGCTTTCGGCCAATGCTCGCAGGCGCTGTAGACGTTCCGGAAACTGGACATTGAGCAAGCTGTCCTGCCATTGCCCGGCGATGTCGCCCGCGCTCTGGCGCACGACCCCGAAAAGCTCCCCAAGATGTCCGACACGTTGCGCCAGGAGTTTTTCCTGTTCTATCAGCTCGGCTTCCTGGCGATCGAATTCAGCCTTCAGCCGCTCGGCTTCGGCCTTCTGCTGCGCGAGCGCAGCATTGGCCCGCGCCAGCAGCTGCGCCTGTTCGCCACGATCTTGAAGGAACACCTGCTCGCGCGCCTGCATGGCTTCGACCTCGGCCGCGCGATCACTGCGAATGCGTTGCAGCAGTTGGTCAGGACTCAGGGGTTCGGCCGCCTGGGCCAGGGCAGGCAGCAGGCCAACGAACAGCAACGTCAGCAAACGGCTCATTGTACGGCCTCCTTGGCCAGGGTCTTCACCGGCAAGTCGAGCCAGCTGGGCGCCTGTTGCTGGCGGGCGATAGCAATCGCTTTGGTAATAGGACGACGCGCGCTGCCGTCGAGCACCTCCCAGGCACGCGTCTGCGGATTCCACCAGCCACTCTCATGAGCGTCCAGGGTCTGGTAATAGAGCATTGTCCGGCCCAGTCGCAGGAACTCGACGCTGCGTGTATTACCCTCGACAGGCAACTCGCCGCGCCAGGCTTCAAGTGTCCGTCCGTAGTCGCTCTCGATCTGATAGGCCTCAAGAACACGGCGATACTTCTCAGCGAGGCTGACATCGGCACGGGCCTGCATCTCCTGCAGGGCGGCAATGCGGTCGGCCCGCTCATCAGGAAGGAACGGCAGATCGGCGGCGATGAACTCTCCCAGAACCTGGATCATGCGGCCCAGCTGAGGCGCGACCACTTCCTGGGTACGCTCGATGCTGTCCAGCTGCCGTTGAAAGCCTTCCAACTCCTTGCGTTGAGCGGCGGTGAGCTCGGCCAATTGCGCGTTGTACGCCTTGAGCGCCTCGGCTTGCTGCACAGCATTGCGGTATTCGTTAAGCATCTGCCTTGTGGCGTCATCGAGTTGCTCGATGCGGGCTTGCGACGCCTTGGCTTCGGCGGCCAAACGCTGGCTTTCCTCCAGCGCTGTGTCCAGCGGGGCAGCGTGAAGCTGCGTGCAGCACGACAGCACGGCAACCGCCAGGAGGCGGGGAATAAAGGCTTGCATTGATGGATCCTTGCAGACGGACGTCAAACTCGAAAGAGAAACATTATCATCTACAGCCAAAAAGAAGGCAACCCGGGCAATACGTCGCAGCCAGGCCGGAGCATTCATTGAGCTGGATCAAAAAGGAATAACCGTTGCGCTCTACCATGGCGCCAACTCGCAACAGAACCATGTCTCGATGGAGCACCATTATGCGCAAGACCCTCTTCACCGCTTCCGTGCTGGCCTTGGCCGTCGCCGCCCCCTTCGCCCAGGCCCATCAGGCTGGCGACATCCTCGTGCGCGCCGGTGCGATTACCGTTGATCCTCGTGAAGACAGCGGCAATTTGAAATTCGATGGCGCCGCTGCGGCCGGCACTAGCGCGACTCTGAACAGCGATACTCAGCTAGGCCTGAACTTCGCCTACATGGTTACGGATAACGTTGGTATCGAGCTGCTGGCCGCCACGCCATTCAGTCATGAAGTGGGCGTTAAAGGGCTCGGCGGCCTCGACGGCAAGCTCGGCGACATCAAGCACCTTCCACCAACCCTTAGCGTCGTTTACTACCCACTGGACAGCAAAGCTGTCTTCAAGCCTTATGTCGGCGTAGGCATCAATTACACCACATTCTTTCAAGAAGACCTGAGCAGCGAGCGTAAGGCTCAAGGCTTCAGCAGCTTAGATCTAGACGACTCCTGGGGCTTTGCTTTCCAAGTCGGCGCAGATTACATGCTGACTGACCGCCTGATGATCAACGCCCAGGTCCGCTACATCGACATCGATACCGAAGCCACAGTAAAAGGCCCTACGACTCTCAACATCGCCAAAACAAAAGTCGACGTAGATGTCGACCCGATGGTCTACATGGTCGGCCTCGGCTACAAGTTCTGACGAACAGGCAATCGCCGAATCGCAGACAAGACAAAGGCGCCTTCGGCGCCTTTGTTGTTTTGAGACTGGAATATTGCAGCGGGGCAAACCACTATGAACCTGCCTTAGCGATTCAATAATTTCGTCAGGCCGCTACGCATATCGGTCGCCGGCTCCGGCAAGCGAAAGCGCTGCAGCAGACGTGCATTGTTCGCCCGAGAATGGCGGATGTCGCCACCGC
>Ga0233365_1000261_pt1 | contig 25713 bp, 18 predicted proteins | sample ElkDunMinimDraft_27_FD_191535 | JGI IMG/M metagenome (GOLD analysis project Ga0233365, IMG submission 191535) | Fecal eukaryotic communites from dung pellets of Tule Elk in California, USA - Elk Dung C36 | ecosystem: Host-associated > Mammals > Digestive system > Large intestine > Fecal | place...
CGGTCGTGTCGGTCAACCCCGGTGCCGATACCTGTCCGGCGAGGTCGGCCGCGATGGCGTGGCAGTCGATGCCCCAGCCGCCCTGGAGCAGCCGCCGGGGCCGGTGCGCTCCAGCCACCACCTGGGTCGAGGCCACCGTCGCGAGGTCGACGTTGATCACCGATATCACCACTTGGGCGCAGACCATTCCGGTTGTGTCGCAATACCGACACAGTGACGGGGATCCGCCGATGCCCTCGCATTCGTCGCAGTCGTCATCCGATCCGGCGACGCAGTGCCCACAGTGTTCGAGAAGAACTCCGAGCCCGTCGCAGGAGGGGCACGCGGTCAGTACCGCATCCAGGTCATCGTGAGCACCCATGTCGCCCTCCAGTTGGTCGCTGATGGTGACTGTATCGACACCTTGTCTGTCCTGCCAGGGGCCGGATTTCAGAACACGACACCGATCGCACGACGGTCTTATTCGTCCGCCGGGCATCGTGGGCGGACGTCGGCCGCGGACGGACGATCGGGGGACATGAGGTGAGAACCAGCGACTATGCATCCAAATCTCGTTCAAGGTGGCGGGGAGCGACCTACTTCAGAATAGAAGACAGTAGGTGTCTCGGGGCCGAAATCGGCGCTTATCGCGTGTCCGGTGTTTCGCGGCGGCCGAGTCGGCGGATTCGAGCCACCTCGGGCGGCGACGAGGGAACCGGCTCGCCGTGATTTCGAACGGCGGCCTGAGCGGGGCCACCACTGAATGTCACAGGCCCGTCCTAGCCTGCCCATCCCGGACCGCCCGTGGCGAGTCGCACTCGATGCACCCCCTGGAGCCGCATGGAATTCACGATTGACCAGACCCGGTTGGCTCCCGCGATCGGCTGGGCCGCAAACGGTTTCGCCACTCACCCGATGATTCCGATCCTGGCGGGCGCCCGATTGGCCGTCACCGGCGACCGATTGACCGTCACCGGTTACGACCATGACACCTGTGGTGTCGCCGCCATGGAGGTGACCGCGCCGAGCGACGGGGTCGCCGTGGTCTCGGGACGACTGTTGCACGAAATCGTGAAGGCGTTGCCTCCCAAGCCGGTCCGGTTCGCATTGGGGACCAGCCGCGCCGACGTCACCTGCGCCGGGGCTCACTTCAGTCTTCCGACGCTGCCCAATGAGGACTATCCGCCGACACCGCCGATGCCTTCCACCGCCGGATACGCACCGGCGGTCGACTTCGTCCACGCGGTCAACTCGGTGGCCGGCGCGGCCGGACGAGACGAGACCATTCCACTGCTCACCGGAATCCAATGTGATCTCACCCCGGAGAACCTGATTCTTCGCGCCACCGACCGCTACCGGATGGCGGTGCGCCGTTTGCCATGGCGAGGCGACGCACAGCGTCGCACCGTCAGCGTTCCGGCTCGGTCGTTGAGCACCATCGGGCGGGCGATAGCCGCCAGCGGAACCGAAGTGGGCCTCGGCCTCTCCGATTCCGGTGGCCTGGTCGGGTTGCGAGTGGGACAGCGACACCTCACCTGCCGAGTCCTGGATGGACAACTACCGGACATGACGGCGATTCTCGCGGGGCCGTTTCGGCGGCTGGCCGAGGTCGACATCGCCGATTTGAATCAGGCACTGCGGCGGATCTCGCTGGTGGCGGGCCGCCAGACCCGCATCGTGATCGCCTTCCAGGACTCCGGTCTGGAGATCTCATCCGGTGGTGGGGAGGCGATGGGTGCCCGAGAGACGATCCCCGCCCAGGTCGCCGATACCCGGCGCATCGAGTTCAACGCCGGGTATCTGGCCGACGGTGTCGCCGCGATCGACTCGTCGGTCTGTTTCGTGGACATCGACGACCGCTCCGGCCGTATCCGCCTGAGTGGGGACTCGGGGGCCGACGCGTTCTGCTATCTCATGCAACCGTTGCGGCCCATGTAATGCGATCAAGCGCGAGCACGCAGCGAGTACATCAGTGGAGCTTTTCCGACGGTGGCGGCGTGGTAGCGCCCGGCCTGGTCCTGCTCCAGGTTCTCGAACCGTTGGAACAGCGTGTACGGATACTCGGTGAACAGTTCAAGGCGCAGGCCGGCTTCGGCCACGGCGGTGAGGATGGAACCGAGGGAGTGCCGGAACTCGACCTGAAGGTTGTTCCGGGTGTCCGCCGTTGAATCGGCGTAGGTCCCGGCGAATTCGTAGACGAGGGCCTCATCGGAGAAGTAGTCGCCCGTGAGGCGACTGCCGGTGGCGTCATCCAGGATGTCCCCGGCCGGGTGGAACTCCACCAGGTACAGGACACCACCCTCGTTGAGAAGATCGGCCACGGTCTGCGCCCAGCGCCTCATGTCGGGCAGCCAGCACAGCGCGCCCACACCGGTGTAGACGATGTCGAAGCGGCGTCCGTTCAGCGCGGTGGGTGCCTCGTAGACGTCGGATGTGACGAATTCGGCGTCGACGCCGATCTCGTCGGCGAGGAGCCGCCCGGCCTCGTTGGCGGCGGGGGAGAAGTCCAGCCCGGTCACCCGGGCACCTCGCCGCGCCCACGACAGGGTGTCGAGTCCGATGTGGCACTGCAGATGCAGCAGGGTCTTGCCGGTGACGTCACCCAACTCGGCGGGTTCGAAGTCACGCAGGGAGTCGGGGTTGTCGCGAAAGGATTCCAGGTCGTAGTACGGGCTGGTGAGGTGAATCGGGACTCGTTCGTCCCACATGGCCTGGTTGAGCTGTCGATAATTCGAAGCGTGATCCATGTGAGCAGGTTAGGTGTCGAGACGGTCACGGGGCCATCGAGTTTCGGGCCGTGCTGTCCCCAAGATCACGGCGGGTCGAACGATATTGGCGCGTTACTGGGGTATTAATGATCATTATGGAAGCTGATCTGCTGGGGGAACCGTATCGGCGGCGGACCTTGGAGTTGCCCGCCGACAACGAGGGCGAGGTGGTGACCACCCTGATCACCCGTGACGACTCGCCGACGTCGGGTCCCGCGGTGCTGTACGTGCACGGTTTCTCCGACTACTTCTTCCATCCCCACGTCGCCGATTTCTTCGTCGAGCGGGGATACGCCTTCTACGCCCTGGACCTGCGCAAGGCGGGACGGAGCATGCGGCCTCATCAGACTCCGCATTTCGTGCGGTACATACCGGAGTACTTCGCCGAGCTGGACCTGGCCTCACGGTTGATCCGGTCGGCAGGTCACGAATCGATCGTGGTCTACGGGCATTCGACCGGTGGACTGAGCACATCGCTGTGGGCACACCGGATGCGCCAGCACCCCTGGTTGAGCGGGTTGATTCTCAACAGTCCGTTCTTCGCGTTGAACATCGGCGACGCCGCGCAGCGACTGGGGACCGTGCCGTTGGACATCGCGGGGTTGCTGGCTCCCAAGCAGGTTCTGCCGCGCGGTGGGCCGGGAATCAACGTCCAGAGTCTGCACCGTGACCACCACGGTGAGTGGGATTTCGACCTCGGCTGGAAGCCGTTGGCCGGAACCCCGATTCGGCTCGGTTGGCTGCGCGCGGTCGATCAGGCGCAGAAGCGGATCCGGTCCGGGCTGGAGATCTCCACCCCGGTGCTGGTGGCGGCCGCCGCACAATCATGGTTCGAGTCCGAGTGGAGCGAAGCCGCCCACACAGCCGACACCGTTTTGAACGTCGAGGACATCGTGCGGTGGGCACCCGGCATCGGAGAAGATGTCGAAGTGGTGCAGATCCACGGCGGGCGCCACGACCTGGCGCTGTCGCAGTTGGGTGCGCGGAAGCTCTTCTTCAGTGAGATCGACGCCTGGATGCGCAGGCAGGGACTGTTGCCCTGACCTGCGACCGTCAGACCGCGACCGGTTGCGAGGCAGCCGATTCGGAGCCCAGGTACCGCTTGAGTTCGCGCACCGCGGTTCGACCGGCGCGGTTGGTGCCGATAGTGCTGGCGGAGGGACCGTAACCGACCAGGTGAATGCGCGGGTCGGCGGCGACCCGGGTGCCGTCCATGGCGATACCGCCACCGTGGCCGCGCAACCCCAACGGAGCCAGATGATCGAGTGCGGCACGGAAGCCGGTGGCCCACAGGATCGTGTCGACCTCGAGTCGGGTGCCGTCCGGCCAGCTGACACCGGTGGCGTCGATCCGGTTGAACATCGGGCGACGCCGCAGCACTCCGGCTTCACGTGCGGCGGCTATCTCGGGCGTCAACCGGTAACCGGTGGCCTTGACGACGCTCTCCGGGGGCAGGCCGCGTCGAACGCGGTCCTCGACGCGGGCGATGACCTCGCGTCCCCATTGGATGTCGAACTGCCGGTCGACGAACTCCGGTTCACGGCGGGTGACCCAGAAGGTCTCGGCCACCGTCGCGATCTCCAGCAACAGTTGAATGCCGGAGGCGCCGCCACCCACCACCAGGACTCGCTGCCCGGTGAACGGCTCCTTACCGCCATAGTCCACAGTGTGCAGCTGTCGGCCGGTGAAGGTCTCCTGGCCCGGATAGTGGGGCAGAAACGGCTTGTCCCAGGTGCCGGTCGCGTTGATGAGGGCCCGGGTGATCCAGGTGCCCGCACTCGTTGTCACGGTCAGCCGTCCGTCAGGGCGGTCGGTCACCGAGGTCACGCTCACCGGGCGTCGGACCGCCAGATCGAAGTGATCCTCATAGTCCCCGAAATACTCGGCGACCACCGGAGCCACCGACTCCGAAGCCGGCGGTGTCGGCACAGGCATGCCCGGCAACTGGTGAATCCCGTGCACGGTCTCGAACGTCAACGACGGCCACCGGTACTGCCACGCGCCACCGGGCCCGTCCGAGTGATCGAGGACGACGAATCCGCTGCCCGGTGACAATCCGGCGCGGCGCAGGAAATAGGCGCTGGACAAGCCCGCCTGGCCCGCGCCGATCACGACGACATCCACTTCACGGGGAGAATCGATCATTGTCGAACGTCACCTCCACCCGCGACAACCGACCTCGCCCCGGTGGCATTCCAGCGGTGAGTGTGAGGCCTCTCTCGCGTGCGCCGAGTCCCGTCGCGGGCAACAGTCCATTAGCGTCATGCCCAACGATGTGACACCGGCATCGGCAGGTATCGGAAGGGGACAGGTCATGGCATCAGTTCGAGTCGAACGCACCGAGTCGGGTGGATTCGTCGCTCAGAACGGCAGGGGCGACGAGATCGTGGTCGGTACCGGCGACGGCGAGGGGTTCACGCCGGTTGAGCTGCTGCTGGCGGCGGTCGGCGGATGCAACATCGTGACCGTGGAACCGTTGACTGCCAAGCGAGGTCATCGCCTGGTCCGGCTGGCGATGACGGTTGACGCCGAGAAGGTCGAACCGACCCTGCTGGGTCCGGTGACGGTCACCTACGACGTCGAACTTCCCGCCGACGACCCGAAGGCCGCCGAAGTGTTCGAGGCGGTGGCCGAACGTGTCCACACCCGCGCCTGCACCGTCAGTCGATCCCTGTCACGTGGCACCGAGGTCAGCATCGTCACCGGTGCCGGCGACTAGAACAACGTCGGCTGTGACACCGTCGCGACTGTGGCCGGTGCCCTCCGGTGCGCACCGCGTCCGATTCCGTATTCGGCGGCCAGGTCACGAACCCTGCCGCTGATACGGCGTTGGTACTCGCGGTCGGCGTAAGCGCCATCGGAGTACAACTGCCGATACTTGGGCACCAGCCGTGGATGCGCGCTCATCAGCCACTTCAGATACCACTCACGTGCCCCGGTGCGCAGATGCAACACGATTGGCGTGATCCCGGTGGCGCCGGCCTCGGCGCACGCGGCGACCACCTCACGCAGCGCCTGATCCGAATCGCTCAGGTACGGCAGGATCGGCGCGATCAGGACGGTGCAGTCGATTCCGGCTTCACGCAGCCGAGCGCAGGCGTCCAGACGCGCCGACGGGCGGGGAGTGCCGGGCTCGACTTCTCGCCACAATTCGGGGTCGACGAAGCCCACCGACATCGCGGTACTGATCCGGGCGCGTTCGGCGGCGTATTCCAGGATCGGCAAGTCCCGCAGGATCAGGGTTCCCTTGGTCAGAATCGAGAACGGGTTCGCCGCCTCCGCCAACGCGGTCAAGATGCCCGGCATCAGTCGATACCGTCCCTCTGCCCGTTGATAGCAGTCCACATTGGTACCCATGGCGATGCTGTCGCCGCGCCATCGGCGCGAGCGCAACTCGCGCGTCAGCAGTTGCGGCGCGTTCACCTTCACGATCACCTTCGAGTCGAAATCGACTCCGGCGTCGAAGTCCAGGTAGCGATGCGTGTTGCGCGCGAAACAGTAGCGACAGGCGTGACTGCAGCCGCGATACGGATTGATCGTGTACTGAAACGGCATCCGTGATCCGGCCGGTACCCGGTTGATGATCGACTTGGCCTGAATCTCGTAGAACGTCAGGCCCGCGAACTCGGGCGTGTCGAACGTACGTGCCACCGAGGAACGCTCGATCAAGGCCGGAGCGGTCGGTTCGGTGTCGATCAGCTGGAGTTGACGCCAACGCATCCGCCCACCATAGAACATCTGTTCGAGCTACGCGAGGGGTCTCGACATGATGTGGCCCGGCCGACTCGCCAGCTCACCGATTCGCGCACCGTTTGCGCCGTTTCGGATCACCGGTCACCGATCGTGGCTAGCATCGGACACAAGGCGACCGGCATGTCGAGGTAACCGAGTCGCGCACACTGGGGGTATAAGCATGGCTACCAAAGCAGAGAAGAAGGAAGCGCCCCAAGGCAGCCAACCCTGGCTGCATCAACGCGGCGTCGAGATCCAAGAATTCGGCACGGTCAGGCAGTTCCCGGTCGGATTGTCATACGACACCAGGATGTACTCCTGCGAGCGTCTGAACCAGATCCTCGCCGACACCCAGATCCTGTACTCGTTGTACAAGAAGCACCACTGGCAGATGCGTGGTCCCACGTTCTACCAGTTGCACCTTCTGTTCGACAAGCACGCGGGTGAACAACTCGCGCTCATCGACACCATCGCCGAACGGGTGCAAACCCTGGGCGGAGTCGCCATCGGCGACCCCCGGCACGTCGCCGAGATCACCGTGGTCTCGCGACCGCCCAACGGCGTCGAAGAGGTCCCCGTGATGATCTCCCGGCTGTTGGAGGCTCACGAAACCATCTTGACCGCCTGCCACGACGCGGCCAAGCGCGCCGATGAGATGGGAGACGACGGAACCAACGACGTGTTGGTGTCCGAAGTGATCCGCACCGGCGAACTGCAAACCTGGTTCCTGGCCGAACACCTGGTCGAGACCCCACTGGTCCGCGCCTGACCGACACACGGTGTCCATGACGCTCCAGACCACCGTCTGAGCGTCATGGACACTCGTCGTCGTGGCACGCCCCACATCGGCTTCCACGCGCCGTGACGCGGCGGTAGAGTGGCCCACGCGAAGGGGAGTAGTTCCCAACGAGGTAGTCGACATACTGGCGCGCCCACGTGCGCCCGGCCACCCCGGCCTCATCGAGGCGAACGAGACCTTCGGCCCTGGCAATGCGCCGGGTCGAGGTCGCCCCATGCGTTTTCTCGTTCCGGTGCTTCACTGGAGAGGAAACCATGGAGGGCTTGCTCGCCGCGTTCGGAATCAGTTTCGCGGTCATCTTCGTCGCCGAGCTCGGCGACAAATCACAACTCATGGCGATGACATTCGCAACCCGGTACCGGTTGCTTCCGGTCCTGGCCGGCATCACCGCCGCCACCGCTGTCGTCCACGCCGTATCCGTCGGCATCGGCTACGGACTCGGTGTCTCGTTGCCGACCGGACCCATCTCGCTGATCGCCGGTGTGGCGTTCCTCGGGTTCGGAGCCTGGACACTGCGCGGCGACTCCCTCACCGAGAAGGAGAAGACGAAGGCCGAACGCTCCACCTCGGCGGCGTTCTGGACCGTCGCCGGAGCATTCTTCCTGGCCGAGCTGGGAGACAAGACCATGCTCGCCACCGTCACCCTGGCCACCCAATACGGCTGGTTCGGAACCTGGCTGGGATCGACGATCGGCATGGTCGTCGCCGACGCGCTGGCGATCCTGGTCGGGCGGATGCTGGGCAAGCACCTTCCGGAGAAGCTGATCAAATACGGCGCCGCCGCACTGTTCGCGATCTTCGGCATCTGGTTGCTCATCGAAGGAATTCAGCAAACCTGGTGACGGCGAACCGGTGCGCCGCCGTCTGGAGGCGGCGCACCGGACTCACTTACGCTTCTTCGTCCCCTTGCGATTCGGCGACGGCTTGGCTTTTTTGGGCAGTTCCCGTAGCGGTTTGCGGTCGGCGAGTCGGACGCCGACCTCACCCCAAACGGCCGGTTCGTGCACCTGATCGGGATCGGCGTTCTCACTGAACCACGCCTCACCCGAAATCCAGGCTTTCAGCCAGCCGTCCATTGTGTCGGCATCGGTGAACCAGGCGGCGTCCCAACCACTGTCCGCCGACAGTCCGTTGGGCTCATAGAGTCGAACCGGCGCGGAATCGACCGTGCAATCGACCGCCGCGTACATGCCACAACCCCAGTCCAAGATGGGAATGACACCGGCCGGCCATGCGAAACCGGAGTCGTCCCGTCGGGCCATGACGGCGTGATACTCACTGACGATGGTGCTGGAGGCTCCGTCCACCATCGGCATCAACATACATTCAGGACCGAACTGACCGTCCCCGACTTCGCGATACAGCCGTACGAGCAACGGCGGCAGCTTGAACCCAAGCTCGGCCTCGGCGATTTCCATCGTCGACGTGGTGGTCGGCGGCCCCGGCGTCTGACCGGACTGCGCGACCCAACGTCGAACTCGTTCTATCAAGTCAGGTGGATCATTCACCGGGGCATTCTCGCAGTTGCGCTCGAAGCGACAAACGGTGCATCGATGCCCGGCGATGTGTGCGGCGCTCCAGCTTGCCGAGAGAGGTCGGCATGCTCGCGATTTCCGCAGGTCAGGGCATAATGGATGCTTGAGTGACGGGGCGGGAAGGTTGTGATCACCATGGACTGCCGCCCGGTGGCGAGGTTGCCTGGTTTCCGTCCGATTTCACTCGGCGATGACCGCCATGCTGTCCGCCGCTGGAGCGGCGCTTGCTGGCGTGGCCGTCGAGCCGCCGATACTCCGGTCGGTCTACCGCGTCGCTCGTCGGGCTCCTGGAATCGACGGTGGCTCGTTCGTCGGGCATCCGGCGCCGATCTCAGTGTGAGTAGCCGGAGGTCAGGGTGTAACTCACCGGATCGACCAACCGCGTTCAGAACTCCCGCCGCTCGTCGATCGCGTCGGAGGCCTCCGTCTCGTGGACCGCGGTCTCCTCACCGGTCATGTCGTCATCGGGGGACAACTCGTCGGCCATGTCCTCCCCGTCGGCGACCAACTGCCCGGTTCGTGGGCCCGGGCCGTCCGGCCATTCGTCGTCGACCGACTCGGGCGGCGCATCGGGTTCCTCCTGTGCCAGCTGTCGCTCCAGGCTCTCACCCTCGCGGGCTTCCTCGGGAGTGGTCCCGTAACTGTTGGCGGCTCGATAGCTGTCGGCCAACAGGATGTCGTCCTCCAACTCGCCATCGGTGATCTCGTCATCATCGACGATGTCCATCCGGCCGTCCTCGCTGGCGGAGAACTCGTCTTCACGTGCGCCACTCATGATCGAACCCCCTCTCGCAGCCGACGCTACCGCCTGTCGGCGGTCAGCACGCCCGAACGCGTCAGTCGCACCTCACGGCCAGCACTTTCACCCCGGTTGACCTGCCCGATCCCTCGACATCACCCACCCCACCGCGAAACCACCACCCCCCGTCGGAAACTCACGTCACCTCAGGTAGAGTTTTGACCGTTGAAGGTCGATTAGCTCAGCGGGAGAGCGCTCCGTTCACACCGGAGAGGTCACTGGTTCGATCCCAGTATCGACCACCATGTAATCGCAAGTCAGGGCCTTATCGTCCAATCAAAAGCTGCTTTGGCTGCACCAATGTCGGTCGAAGTAATGTCATTCGCCGTTATGCACCTCTTCAAAATGGTCACCCGATATCCCTGATTCGGGTGAATCCACGAGGTGCGATCACAACCCGCCCCGCAGTGTCTGAAGAGCGCTCTGTCCAGAAGCTGGTATGAGCTGGGGACTGGTCCCCCTTGCGGTGGCCCGTGGGCGCAGTCACGCCGGGTGCCACGGCACGCCCGGTATCAGTCACGCTGGCCGACCCCGCATCGGCTCTAGCAACCTACGGCTTTACTCCGCTGTGGATTCAGCTTTCGAATCGCTTGCGAACAAGGCGTATTGGGGCGTCGAGCGGTAGACCTTCTGCCACGGCTACGCAGGCATCCTCCATGCTAAAAGGGGCTGTGGTGCCCCGGGCGTCCCGGGACACCACAGTAGGGGGTTAGACGCCGAACGCGGCGGGGTACTGGATGGTTCCTGCTGGGACGGTGCGGGTGTTGTCGAGGGCCAGGGCCATCATGGCCTCGTCCGGTACCTCGAAGGGCGCCCGGATGCCGAACCGCGAGGCCGGTGTAAAGCCGAACCGCGGGTAGTAGTCGGGGTGTCCCAGGACGAGGACGAGGTTTTCGCCCATAGCTCGGGCTGCGTCGAGTCCGGCGCGGATGGCGGCGGAGCCTGCACCGGTGCGCTGCGCCGAGGGCGGCACCGCGCAGGGTGCAAGAGTGAGAGCGGGTACGCCGTCGACGTGGCAGCGGGTGAGCAGGGCGTACCCGGTCGCGGTGCCGTCGGGGGCCGCAGCGACCATGGACAGTTCGTCGATCCACGCCTTCGGATCGGCGCGGAGGGCGTCGACGATGTCGGCCTCCAGAGCGGTGGGGAAGGCTGCGAGGAGGATGTCCCGAATGGCGGGGATGTTCTCGGTGGTCTCGGAACAGGTGGTCCAGGTCGTCATGGTCTTGTCCTCAGTGTTGTCGGTGGCGTGGTCGTGGGGGCGGAGAATGTAGACGGCGTAGTTGTATTCACTGCCGTGTTCGCGCCGCATGTCGATCTCTGCCCGGTGTGCGGCCAGGGCCTGCGGCATGCCTGGGTGATGCGGGTCCGCCCGGTCCATGCGCTGGGTGAGCGGCGTGTAGTACTCGTCCCACCAGTCGCTTTCCGGCAGCGGCCAATGCGCGTGGAGACGGTAACCCGCTGCCCGTGCGGCGTCGGTGTTCGCCGTGCGGGTGCGCAGCGGGTAGGCCGCGTCCCAGTAGGCGCGCACCGAGGCCGCGGGGCTGGATACGGCCCATTCCATTTCGGTGATGACGAGGACGCCGCCCGGGGCGAGCAGACGACGCCAGGCACGCAGGGCGGCGTCGAAGCCGACGGTGTAAACAGACCCCTCGGCCCAGATCACATCGAAGCTGTGATCTGGGACGGACAACTGGTCCATCGAGCAGTTGACCACCGTGATCCGGTCGCCCAGGCCCCGGCGGGCCGCTTCGGCGGTAAGGCTGTCCAGATACGGCTGGTGCAGGTCGACCGCGGTCACATACGCGCCTACTTCTTCGGCCAGCAGCAGGGCGGACCGGCCGGGGCCGCAGCCCGCGTCCAGGACCCGCGGGTGTTTGGGCAGCGGTCCGGCCGCCGCCAACGCGTGCCGTGTGGTGGCGTCCGAGCCTGGGCCCTGCCGGGGCAGGTCGTGATGTAGGGCGAAGAACGCCTGCGTCACGAGGTCGCAGCCGGGAGTGGGGATGTCGTCATTGTTCACTGCCGGCGCTCCCGGAACTGGTAGGTGGCGCGCAGGTGGCGCGCGATGTTCTTCCTGCCAGCCTTGCGGTCGGCGCGCAGCCGCGAGTCGGTGCGGGAAGCGGAGTAGGCGTTCTCCCGCAGCAACCGGTGATAACTGTCCAGACGGCGTTGAGGGATCTCGCCGGCCTCGATGGCTGCCAGCACTGCGCACCCGGGTTCGCTTTCGTGTGTGCAGTCAGTGAATCGGCAGGCCTGTGCGAGGTCCTCGATCTCGGCGAATGTTTGTTCCAATCCACTCTGGGCATCGTGGAGACCGATTGCGCGCAGACCAGGGGTGTCCAGCAGGACCCCGCCGCTGGGTAGCGGGAGCAGCTCCCGCCAGGAAGTGGTGTGTCGGCCCTTGCCGTCCACCTCGCGAACGGCGCCGGTGGCCAACCGGTCCTCGCCCAGCAGCCGGTTGCCCAGAGTGGACTTGCCCGCTCCGGATGGGCCGAGCAACACGATTGTTCCCTTCAGGACGGTGGTCAGGGTGTCCAGGCCTTGTCCGGTCACGGCGCTGGTGACCAGTACGTCCACACCGGCGGCGACCCCGGATACCTGCTCCTCGGCGGAGGGCAGGTCCACGCATGCGTCGGACTTGGTGAGCACCACGACCGGCTTGGCGCCGCTCTCCCATGCCAGGGCGAGCATACGTTCGGTTCGACCGTGCTTGAGCGGTGCCGCGAGCGAAACCGCCACCACGACGGTGTCGATGTTGGCGGCCAGGACCTGGCCGTGCGAGGTACGGGAGGAAGACGAGCGCACCAGAGCGGTGCGACGTTCCAGCGTCGCGTGCAACACCGGCGCGCGGCCGGTGGTGACGGGGCGTAGTGCCGCCCAGTCTCCCGTGCACGGCGCCGACAACGGATCGCCGTGATCGGCGGTGCCGGGAATCTTCGCATGGACGATTCCGGCGTCGGTGACTGCTTCGCACGAGCCGCGTTCGGCCCGAACGATGCGGGCGGGGATCAGTCCGGCTGCGCGATGGGGTGAGAAGGCGTGCTCACACGCCTCGTCCCAGCCGTAGTCCGCCAGGGAATACGGCTGAGCATGATGCCAAGAAATTTGAGACAACGTAGGTACCCTTGAAAAGGGACCCCGATCAGCACAGGGATTGCCTTCCGCGAGCTGTCAGAGCTCTTGCGGGGGCATAGACGTCAGGTCAGACCGGGGCCCGGGACGTGAGGATGGTCCGGGCACTGCACACGGCAGTGGCCTTGGCGACAGACATCAACACACCTCCCAGTTCTGGTCCTGCGGTGACCTGGTTGTCTCCGCGCACTGAGGTTAGCACCTCCATTCTCGGCTTCGGACAATGCCGGGGACGGAGTCGGCGCATGGTTCAGCTCGGGCGGCGAGGTCGCCACGTCGCGCCTCGGCGTGGATGCCGGGCGGGTGTACCGATCGAGCGGACGAAGACATGGGAGCGGGCAGGCAGCATCGCAGCAGGGGCGGTGGACTGCGGCGTCGCAGGCCGGCTTGCTGTAACGCAGGGACCCGTCCTATTCGACCGGTGCCGATCTTCGGCCACCCTTCGCGGCGCACACGGCATCGATCGGTTGTCGTGGCATCGGACCGATCCGGTGGCGAGGATGTCCATGCGCGCACCCTCCGTAGGCGTGGCGTCCGGCTCGGTGTTCTTCGGGATATGGCCCAACGGGATTAGTTGTGGTGACTCGACGTTGGTCACGGCAGGCGGAGACGAATATCGAGGGCTATGTAGAGATGCGATCTATTCCTATGTGGAGTTACAAGTATGGTCGATGGATTGCGAATGACATCCTCGGTAACCGAGGTGATCGGTGCCTTTCTCGAGAATCCGGATGCACAGCGCTATGGCATGGAACTCATGGCAGAGACCGGTTTGCCCAGCGGCACGCTGTACCCGATTCTGGTGCGCCTTGAGGAGGCCGGATGGGTCGAAACCGCTTGGGAGGATATTGATCCCCATGTCGAGGGGCGGCCCGCGCGCCGCTACTACACGTTGACCGCCGATGGTGCCGAAGCCGCTCAATCGGCGTTGTCTGATCTCCACCGCAAGCTGTCCAAGGCTCTGGGAGTCGGAAAGCCGAGGACAGCATGACCCGAATGAATCGGATAGCCGACCGCCTGCTCACGGCTGCGGCGAGTCGTTGGCCCCGTGAGCTTCGCGAGGATCTACTCGCCGAATGGCGAGCCGAACTCGCCTGGTTGCGCCAACAGCCTGCTACCGCCTGGCGTCAGATGAGGTTCGCCGCCAGCCTCGCGGTGCGGGGCCCGGACGGCAGTACCGCTCCCGTTCGGCGGCGGTTGACCATGCTCGGCCGAAGCCTGGCGGTGCTTCTGCTGGCGGGCGCGGGGACATTTTTGACGCAGTTCGTAACCGATGACGCCAGGACCGTCCGAGGAGTGGGAGGATGCTCGCCGTTCCCAGGGCGGCGCTGATCGCGAGCGCGGCGCGAATGCTCAGGGCCTCGGCGAGCAGCCCGATGGTCATGATTGCGATTGGGTGAATTAGTCGTGTGGTGGCGCCCCAGCTTCCGACGACTGCGCTGAGACGGTCTGGTGGCGTGATGGTCATCCGGATGGATGCGAATGCCGGATTGAACAGTCCTGCGGTGAACAACAGACCGAACTGCAATGCCAAGACGGCGGCGAGTGCGGTGGGACCGGCTGGTATGGCGGCGAGAGGAAGCAGACAGATCACGCGAACCACTCCGGTGCTGAAGAGGAGTCGTTCGCGGCCCCATCGACTGATGAGGCGGTGTGCGAGTCCGCCTGCGATTATTCCGCCGAGGCACGGAGCGCCGAGGGTCAAGCCGTATTCCCACGCTGACAGACCCAGGTCGCGCACTATGAAGATCGCCAGGATCGGGTTCATCGCCATGAGTGCCGAACCGAATAGCAGGGCATTGAGGTAGAGCGCACGAAGTGGCCGGGTTCGCCAGATGGTGCTCAAGCTCGTGCGGATTCGCGGCCCCGTCGATGTCCGTTCGGCGATGGGGCCCGGCATGGAGATCCGGGCCAGCAGGATAGCCGATACCAGGAACGAGACGCTGGTGCAAGCCAGTGTCAAGAACGGGCCGATGGCCGACGTGATGACGCCTCCGGCAGGTGGACCGATCAGTTGGGCCGCCCAGAATGCGGACTCTTGGCGCCCGAGTGCCCAATCCAGACGGTCGTTGCTGATGTGTTTGAGCATCGGAGTGCTTGCGGCGGCGAAGAGGATCGCCGCTGACATCTCGATGGCGGCCACGACCGTCAGATGCAACACGGTCACCGTCTCCGCCCAGGCGGCGAGGCTGAGACTGACCAGGGCTGCGCCGGCCAGAAGATTGATCGAGATCATCACCGGTCGTTTGTGCCACGTGTCGATTCTCGGCGCGATGACCAATGCGGTTCCCGCCGCAGCCAGTGTCGCCGAACCGCTCAGCAACCCCAGTTCTCCACCGCTCACATCGGCCTGGGTGATGGCGATCCACAGAACGACGCCGCTGCCGAGCAGCGTGCCGAAGGTGCTGACCGTGTAGGCGACGAGCAGCCGTCGCAGGTCCGGGCTACTTGAGGTTGTTGGATCCGCCGCAGGCTGCACACATATCCCTTTCGCATGGGGCGGAGTCGATTGATGTATTGATGCCGGTTGGAGAGCATCCGTTCCAGGGTTGGTGCCGCCGGTTCAGATCGGAGGCGAACATCGTGTCTGAACCGCGTTGTCACGGACCAATCAGCTAAGGCACGTGCGGCATAGGGTTCGCGGCGCCCGCGCCGGGAATCACATGATTGTTGACCTAGGACCGCCACCGTTTCAAAGTGTTCCCGTGGGATTACCGCTCTAGCCTGCCGTGAGGCCGTATCGGGCTCGTTCGGTGCGCCAGGCAGCACCGGTGGGCGGGTATCCGTGGCGAATCAGGAGTCGGTGGACGTCCTGGGGGCGTTCGGCGATCTCGGTCGTGGCGGGAACGGGGATGTCGGATGCGTGAGCCCCTTGATGAACGACTTTCGTAGCGTCGGTCAGCGTGGACAAGCGGGACTGGATTTCCGAGATGCGGCACACCAGACAGTGCTTCCGGCACCGGCCATAAGACAACGTCAAGTCACGTCGGCCATGCCGGTGCCGTAAGCCGGCTCGCTTCGCACGACCTCGTCTGACCTTCAGTGTCTTGACGCCTCAGGGCTGTCCATAATGACCACCCTTGGCTGGCCTCACACCTCTTCAGCCGACACCGGTGGCTCGGTAAGGAACATGGCATGGGCCGCGATGATTTTCCAGCCGGTCTGGTCGTTACGGACCCACGTCCGGGTGTAGCGCATGCGGGCGGTCATCGGTTGGCCTCCGACGGTGCCGGCCAGGGTGCCGAGGAACCAGGTGACACCGGTGTTCGCGGTGGCCAGCACCCGTAGGTCCTCTTCCTCAACGCGGTTCAGCACCTGTTGGCCGGCTGCGTGAACGCCTATGTCGTCCTGCTTGGAGTAGAGATTTCCGTCCGGGCCCGTGAACCATGCCGCGTCGTCGATCAGCTCGCTCAGTGCATCGACATCGGACGCCAACTGGGCGGCCTGGAGTCGTCGTTCAGCGCTGCGGAGGCTTTCGGTGTGGTCATGATTCGACATGAACGTACTATAAGCGGCTGCCGCCGCAGGCGCGATCCTTGCCCTGCAAGGATGTGATCTTCCGTGAGCCTGGCGGCCCTTGTGGAGTCACCGTCCGCCGGGCACTCCACGATCTCCTCGGGTTGGGATGCCGTAAACCACCGGTGCCGTAGGCCGCCGTGCGCCACGAGGTGGTGATTGATCCGTAATGGAGGCGCACCCACACCCGGCGTGTTCACTCGCCATCTGGCAGCCCGGTCAGATTGCGGTAGGCGGCCGAGTGGTCGGCGCGCATGCGGCATCAGAGTGCACACCCGCGCCAGTCCGTCCGGCTGTTCCCGCAGCACCTGCCAGAAGCACATCGGGTTGCCAGCGCGATGAGCGGTGGGCCGGATCAGGCAGTCGGAATGTGCCACAGGCTTAGGGTCGCGTCCCGGCCTCCCGTTATGACGACGGTTCGGCCGTCGATCTTGGTGAAGCGGTCGGCATTGACTCCGCGACATGGTGAACCCCGATGGATTTGCTGGAGGACATGTCGGATTGGATTGGGCGGCCCCTGGCCCGGGAGCCGGACCGGTGTGGGAACCGGGAGCTGATGACCCTTGATTTACGACGGCATTGCTTCAGTGTTTTGACCGGCTCTCGCTGGCCGCGACGCAGTGGGGAATCGTCGCGCTCGTGCGAGTATCAGCGCTTAGCCGGATTTCGGTTTCTCCGCGAAGACCTGACGGTTTTGGCGTGCTGCCAGGGCCGGGATCGCGGCGATCTTCTCGTCGGAGAGACGCGTCCAGTCGATGCCCGGCGGGCGGTAGCGGTGGGAGCATCGAATGACTTGTGTTGGAGTGGCGATCAAGTCGACATGGAAATCGTGCTGATCTTCGGGTAGCTCGTCAACCACTTGAAGATCGTCGACGGTCGTCATGATGGTGGTTCGTTCGCTGATGAGGCCCGCCTCAGTTAGCAAGGCGAATTCAATATCGGCATAGCCTGCACCCTTTCCAAGTCGTGCGCCTGTGGTGGTGACGGCCACGCTTCCGCAGATGATCACATCGATATGTTGCATGACATCGACGTCAACCATTGGTGCGACAGAGGCCGCTGCCTCGCTTGTGGCCGCTTCGCTGGCCGGGATGGTCAGTTCAGCCGGGTCGAAGTGATAGAACGGCTCTGCACCGGCCAGCCGGGGAACCGCCATGTAGAGCGTCTTGCCGTCAGTAAGTGACTGTGACCGCACTGGTAGCTGAGCCTTGTCGGGATTCGCCTTGACGGTCATGGCCTCCTTCCATTGAGGAAGGTTGATGAGGCGGACGGCAGCACGATCTGAGGCAATGAAGTTCGGTATCCGACCCCAAGCTGTTGGGGCAGCGACCGCTCCGGCCTGATCCAGCCGATTCCAGACCATCTGTCGTACAGCTTGTTTGGCTTCGTCAATGTCCACGGATGTTCACCTTCCATGGTCGACTGTTGTTGGGTTGCGAGCCTACGCAGTCATCAGTGTCATCAATCGATCGCAAACGTCTGGCTTCGGCTTTTAGATCCATCCGTCCAGGGATGCCAGGAACTCGTCGTAGGCGTTGACGTGTGGTGCGTGGTCGGCGCCGGGGACGGCGCGGGCCACGAAGCCTCCCGCGCGCAGACGGGCCACCTCCGAAGCCGAGACCGCCGCACCGGATTCGGCGTACTGCACCAGTGAGGGAGTTGCCGGGTCCGGCGTGAGATCCGTGCCTCCGATGTCGCGCAGAAACGCGGCGGTGGTCCCCGGGTCCCACCGTCCTGTCTCGCCGACGGGATATACGGAGGCGGCGAGGATGCCGGCGAGTTCGCTCACCGGTATGTCACCGCAGGGCGGTGGCCGGAACATCGTCTCCGAGTAGACCGCGCAGGCCGGCCTCAGGTCGGCGGCGGCCAGTGACAGGACCATGCCTCCGAGGGAGTGGCCCAGAGCCAGGTCGGGTTCTCGCGGTAGGACGTCCAACACCGCCGCCACGAACTCCTCGGCTGAGGAGTTCCGAATCGCCGGTGAGCTTCCGTGCCCGGGCAGGTCCGGGGCGAGCACCCGGTAACCCAGTGCGGTGAGGGTGCCGCCGAAACGCTTCCACGTCGTGGAGTCGTCGGCCATCCCGTGCAGCAACACGGCCAGCTTGCCGCCGTCGCCCCACTCTCGCGTGGTGAGTCCCATGCGGCACGAGGGTAGTCGTACGAATTCGTGCATCTGAATGCTTGTTCATGAGTGTTATGATCCTGCCCCCCGAGTTCGACTGTGCTCTTCCCCCAACTCGGCCCACGTATCCCAACCGGCGGTTCAGCCGGATGGGATACGAGCCGTGCTCGGCGGTGGAGTCGTCACCTCAGATGGCCTGCCACAGATCACCCACCGCGTGGGTGGCTGCGGACTCGTGACTTCCGAGACGCGCGCAGGTGAGGTGACGTGTACGGCAACGCTGGGAGCACCGACCGTTGCGGCGGGACCGAACCGCTGTCCATGAACGACGGACCGTGCCCACAGGGGACCGACCATGAGGGCCGATTGCTCGACCGTACGGTGCACGGTCTCTTCGAGGACCGGGCCCGGACGGCCCCGGAGTCGCCGGCGCTGCGCGATGACGAGCAGACCCTCACGTACGCCGAATTGAACGCCCGCGCGAACGGCATAGCCCGGAACCTGACCGCGATGGGTGTCCGACCCGAGCAGCCCATCGGCCTGATCATGGCCCGCCGCATCGATGTGGTCGTCGCGATGCTGGGCATTCTCAAGGCCGGGGCGGTGTGCGCGCCGTTGCACGGCTCACTGCCGCCCGCGAGACTCCGGCAGATTCTGGACGAGACCGGCGCGGCGCTGCTGCTGAGCGATCGAGGGCACGATCCCGCCGCCATCGGTGACACTCCGGTCCGCAGGTTCGAGGATGTGGCCACCGCCGACCACGATCGAGCGGATACGCTGCCCACCGGCGCCGTCCCATCCGACAGACTGGCCTACCTGATCTTCACCTCGGGTTCGACCGGTACCTCCAAGGCCGTCGCGCTGAGCCATAGGGGACTGGTGGCGCTCGCGCGGGACGAGTTGTGCGCCGAAGGACCTGGGCGGCGCGTCCTGTTCCATTCCCCTCACGCGTTCGACGCCTCGCTGTATGAGTTGTGGGCGGCTCTGTTGGGTGGCGGCGAGGTCGTGGTCGCACCCGATGTCCCGATGACCGCCGGGCTCCTCACCGAGCTGGTCGATCGTCATCGACTGACCACCGTCTTCCTGACCACGGCGCTGTTCTCGTCCTTGATGGATGACGACCCGTTGTGCCTGTCCGGCCTGCGCCGCGTCTGGACCGGTGGAGAACGCGCGTCGACGCGGGCGTTTCGCGCTGCGCTGACGTCGTGCCCGGACCTGGAACTCGTACACGCCTACGGACCGGCCGAGGCGACCACGTACACGACATGCCACGTGCTGCGCGCCCCCGATCGATTCGCCTCGGGCGTACCGATCGGGCGCCCGATGCGCGACCTGCGGGTGTACCTGCTCGATGAGGCGTTGCGGCCGGTGCCGACCGGAACGGTCGGCGAGGTGTACATCGCCGGCAGCGGCCTGGCGCGCGGGTATCTGGGCCGGTCCGCGCTCACCGCCGAACGGTTCGTCGCCGACCCCTTCGCGAGCGACGGCACACGCATGTATCGCAGTGGGGACCTCGCGGTCGGCGAGCCCGACGGCGCCCTGGTGTTCGCCGGGCGGGCCGACCACCAGGTGAAGATCCGCGGATTCCGGATCGAGCCCGGCGAGGTCACCGCCACTTTGCTGAGCGACCCGGATGTCGCCGCGGCCACCGTCGTCACCACGCCGGGACCGGACACGTCGGCCGATCACCGCATCCACGCCTACGCTGTGCCGCACGGGCACACCGACGATCCGGAGAAACTCCCCGACGTCCTGCGCTCACGGCTTCGCGACCGCCTGCCCGAGTACCTGGTGCCCGACACCGTGACGTTGCTCGACGCGCTACCGCTGACCGACAACCAGAAGATCGACACCTCCAGGCTTCCGGCACCGGCGATCGTCGCCTCGCCGCAGGAGCGGTCGCCTCGCACGGCCCGTGAGGAGGTGCTGGCCGGCCTGTTCTCCGAGGTTCTCGGCATCGACATCGGAGTCGACGACGACTTCTTCGCCGTCGGTGGACACTCGCTGTTGGCGACGCGCCTGATCAGCCGTATTCGCGCGGTGCTGCACGTGGAACTGACCGTCGGTGAGTTGCTCGACGCCCCCACCGTCGCGAAGTTGAGCGAGGTCGTAGCGGCCGGTGCGGCATCGAAGCGGCCGCCACTGGAGGTCGCCCGCCGCCCCGAGGTCATGCCACTGTCGTTCGCGCAGCGGCGGCTGTGGTTCCTGTACCGGATGGAAGGGCCCAGCCCCACCTACAACCTGCCGTTGATGCTGCGCCTGGACGGCCGCCTCGACACCTCGGCACTGCGCGCCGCGCTCGGCGACCTGATGGCCCGGCACGAGAGTCTGCGCACGTTGCTGACCGAACAAGACGGTGAACCGCGACAGGTTGTCCACCCGGCCGAGACCATCAGCCCGGAGTTCACCGCCATCGAGATCGATGAGTCCGATCTGGACGAAGTCGTCGCTCGGGCGACCGCGTGGCGGTTCGATCTGTCCGCCGAGTTTCCGATGCGAGTACACGCGCTGAGCTCGGCACCCGACCGGCACGTCCTGTTGATCGTGCTGCACCACGTCGCGGCCGACGGTTGGTCGCTCGGCCCCTTGGTGTCGGACCTGGCGGATGCGTACCGGGCTCGCACGTCGGGGGAGGAGCCCGAGCTGCCGCAGCTTCCCGTGCAGTACGCCGACTACACGCTCTGGCAGCGCGGACTGCTCACCGACGAGGCCGACGGATTGCTCAGCCGACAGTTGCGCTACTGGCGGCGGCAACTGGCGGGGCTGCCCGCCCAGGTGGGGCCACCCGCCGACCGGTCGCGCCCCCGGATGGTCACCTACCGCGGCGACGAGGTGCGCTTCGCGCTCGAGCCGGAACTGCACGCACGGCTGGCCGAGACTGCCGGGAAACGCGGAGTGACGCTGTTCATGTTGCTGCACGCGGCGCTCGTCGCCGCGCTGCACCGGATGGGCGCGGGCGAGGACATCCCGATCGGGACCATGATCGCCAACCGGACCGATGTGGCGCTGGATCGATTGGTGGGCTTCTTCACCAACACCTTGGTGCTCAGAGTGGACGCCGCAGGCGATCCCACTATGGAGCAACTGATCGGTAGGGTCCGCGACACCGACCTGGCGGCGTACGCGCATCAGGACGTGCCGTTCGAAACCCTCGTGGAGGACCTCAATCCGGCTCGTTCGACCAGTCACCATCCGCTGTTCCAGGTCGCGTTGACGTTGCAGAACACCGAGGCCGCCGACGCCGACTGGCCGAACCTGCGGGTGCGGCAGGAGATCGCCACCACCGGCAGCGCCCGATTCGATCTGTGGTTCTCGTTGTCGGAGACGACGACCGCCGAGGGCGAGGAGACCCTGGGCGGGCTGATCGAGTACAGCACTGACATCTTCGATCGGGACACGGTGTCCGTGTTGAAGGACCGCTGGACAGCGGTGTTGAACGCGATCGTCACCGACGCCGCCGTGCCGTTGTCCCATATCGACCTCACCTCCGCCGAGGAACGCGACCGGCTCCGCCGGGGTGGTGCCGCCCCGGAGATCTCGTCGCTACCGACGCATGTCGCGGACATGGTGATGGCCCAGGCGGAGCGGACGCCGACCAGCGTCGCGGTCGAGTGCGGCGAGACCGTCCTGACCTACGAACAGCTTCGTGACCGTGCGGTGGCGCTCGCCGGCCGGCTGCGGGACAACGGTGTGGGCGGCGAGGACCGCGTCGCGGTCGCCGTGCCGCGATCCGTCGAGGCGATCGTCGCGGTGCTGGCCGTTTTCCGGTTGGGTGCGTGCTACGTACCGGTGGACCTGGCGCACCCGGACGCCCGTATCGCCGAGGTACTGGCGGACGCCTCGCCCCGAATGCTGCTGACCACCGCTCCGGTCGCCGGGAGGCTGCCCGAGAGCTCGGAGTGCGCTCGGCTGCTGTTGGACGACGAGGACTCGTTCCGGCTGGTGTCAACGGATCGCGTGTTCCATGCGGCGCCACCGGGACAATCGGCCTACCTCGTCTACACCTCCGGATCGACCGGCAGACCCAAGGGAATCGTGATGCCGCACGGGGGCCTGGAGAACATCCTCCGTTGGCACGGCCCGTCGCCTGACCGGGTAGCCCAGTTCACCTCTGTGGGTTTCGACGTGTCCATTCAGGAGATCTTCACCCCGCTGGTCTCCGGTGGGACGCTGGTCGTGCCCGATGAGGCGACCCGGCGCGACCCCGAACGGTTCGTGGACTGGATCGATCGGCAGCGCGTCAACACGCTGTTCTGTCCCACCACGGTGCTGGACGCCCTGGCCACCGCGGCAGCCGAGGTGGGCAGCACATTGCCCAGCCTCACCGGCGTCGTCCAGGCCGGGGAACGCTTCGACGCCCGCAGCCTGTCCCGGCTGGTAGCCCCCGGCCGCCACGTCCACAATCAGTACGGACCCGCCGAGACTCAGATCGCCACCGGTCACGTGCTGCCCAGCCCCTGGCCTGATCCGGTGCCGCTCGGCGCACCCGTGACAGGCACCAGGGTGTACGTGTTGGGCCCGCGCCTCGAACTCGCTCCGTCCGGTGTGTACGGCGAGCTGTACATTGCCGGCCCCGGCGTCGCGCGCGGCTATCAGGGCCAACCCGGGCTCACCGCCTCCCGGTTCACCGCCTGCCCGTTCGGGGCACCCGGGGAACGCATGTACCGCACCGGTGACCGGGCCCGCTGGACCCTGGACGGTGAACTCGAGTTCGGCGGCAGACTCGACGACCAGGTCAAGGTTCGCGGCGTGCGGGCCGAACCCGCCGAGATCACCGCGGCCCTGCTCGCCCACCCGGAGGTGGCGAACGCGGCCGTGGTCAATACCGGTCCGACGGACGGGCCGGTACGGTTGAGCGGCTACGTGGTGCCCGCCGCAGGTAGTGCCCCCGATATGAGGTCGCTGCGCGGATGGCTCGCCCGGCGATTGCCCGAGCAGTTGGTGCCCGCCACCATCACGGTCCTGCCTGAACTGCCTCGCACGGTCAACGGGAAACTCGACAAGGCCGCTCTGCCGCAGCCGGGGCCCGACGGCGAGGCGAACCGGCGCGGCCCTCGCACCTCTGAGGAATGGGCCCTGCACGGCATCTTCGCCGAAGTGCTCGGCGTGACCGAGTTCGGTGTCGACGACGACTTCTTCGAACTCGGCGGCCATTCGCTGCTGGCCACGCGCGTCGTGAGCCGGGTGCGTTCCACCATGGGCGTGGAGACACCGGTTCGCGCACTGTTCGAAACGCCCACGGTCGCGACCCTGGCCGACTGGCTCAGCTCGTCCGGTCAGGCGGCCCGGCCCGCACTGACCCGCCGGCACCGGCCCGCCGTCGTGCCGTTGTCGTTCGCGCAGCAACGACTGTGGTTCCTGCACCGGATCGACACCCTCGGCCCCGCCTACAACTCACCGATGGCACTGCGGTTGTCGGGAGAACTCGACCACGAGGCGCTGCGCGCCGCGCTGGCCGACCTGGTGCAACGGCATGAGCCACTGCGGACGGTCTTCCCCGCCGAAGACGGCGAACCACGGCAGTCGGTGCGACCGGTCAACCCGGGTGACAGCCCGCTGCGCATCCGCGAAGTCGCTCCGGAACGGCTGGAGGAGACACTCGAGGAGGAGGCCCGCAGGCCGTTCGACCTGTCCATCGAAACACCGCTGCGGGCGCAGCTGCTCCTACCGGGACCGGTCGCCTCCGGGACGTCCTCCGAGCGCGTGCTGCTGCTGGTCGTCAACCACATCGCCAGCGACGGCTGGTCGCTGGGTGCGCTCGCTCGCGACCTCGGCACCGCGTACCACGCGCGAGCCGTCGGCGGAGCTCCCGACTGGGAACCGCTTCCGGTGCAGTACGCCGACTACGCCCTGTGGCAGCGGGAGCTGCTGGAGTCGCGGGACGAGTCCGGCATCCGATCGGCCCAGGAACGGTACTGGCGGCAGAAGTTGGCCGGAGCCCCGCCGGTGCTGGACCTTCCGCTGGACCACCCGCGCCCCGCCGTGCCCGGCTATCGGGGTGACCAGGTGCCGATACGCATACCCGCCGAGCTGCACCAGGCGCTCGCCGACCTGGGCCGGTCGCACGACGCCACCCTGTTCATGGTGCTGCACGCCGGGCTCGCCGCGACTCTGACCGGAATGGGCGCGGGAACGGATCTGCCCATCGGTACCGCGATCGCCGGTCGCACCGACGAGGCGCTCGACGACCTGGTTGGATTCTTCGTCAACACGCTGGTGCTGCGCACCGACACCGACGGGGACCCGTCATTCGAGGAGCTCCTGCGCCGGGTTCGCGCCCTGGACCTGGAGGCCTACGCGCACCAGGATCTTCCGTTCGAGCACGTGGTGGAACTGCTCAACCCCGAGCGGGGCTCTCACCATCCGCTGTTCCAGGTCGAACTGTCCCTTCAGAACGCTCCACGCCAAGCTTTCGACCTGCCGGGACTGCGCGGCGACATGGCCTACGTCAACGCCGGGACCTCCCGGTTCGACCTGTGGTTCAACCTGGACACCCACGACGCCGAGGAGGCGGCCGCCGACCTCACCGGCTTCGTCGAGTACAGCACCGAACTGTTCACCACCGACACGGTTCGCGGGATCGTCGAGCGCTGGATCGAGCTGTTGGACGCGGCGGTGGTCCGCCCGACCGAACCCATCGGGGTACTGACCTCGGCAACGGTGACCGAGCCTCCGGTGGCGGTCGAGTCCGGCACCGAGACCCTGACGACACTGTTCGACCGGCGAGTGGCGAAGACCCCGGACGCGATTGCGCTCATCGCGGGCGAGACCACCGTGACCTTCGCCGAACTCGACGAGCGGGCCAACCGCCGCGCCCGCCTGCTGCGGGCGCGGGGAGCCGGTGCCGAACAGGTCGTCGGCGTCCTCCAGGCTCGCTCGGTCGAACTCGTCGTCTCGCTCCTGGCCGTCCTGAAAACCGGTGCCGCCTATCTCGCTCTGGAACCGGACACTCCGGAGGCGCGGCTGCGTGCCGCGCTCGCCATGGCCGACACGCGACTCGTCCTCTCCGACGATCCCACCGCCCTGCCGCCGAATCTGCCGGTCACCGTGCTCGGCTGCGACTCTGAGCATGAGCCTGAGCCGTCCACCGGACGGGACGCCGACCTTGGGGGAGCAGCCCGCCCCGAGCAACTGGCGTTCGTGATGTCGACCTCGGGCTCGACCGGCGCCCCCAGCGGAGTCGCCGTGACACATGGCGATGCGGCCGCGCTGGTCGCCGACAGATCGTGGCGGCGTTCGGCTCACCGGCGGGTCCTGATGCACTCGCCGCATTCGTTCGACGCCTCCACCTACGAGCTGTGGGTGACCCTGTTGTGCGGCGGGCAAGTCGTGAT
>Ga0233365_1000263_pt1 | contig 25542 bp, 22 predicted proteins | sample ElkDunMinimDraft_27_FD_191535 | JGI IMG/M metagenome (GOLD analysis project Ga0233365, IMG submission 191535) | Fecal eukaryotic communites from dung pellets of Tule Elk in California, USA - Elk Dung C36 | ecosystem: Host-associated > Mammals > Digestive system > Large intestine > Fecal | place...
ATCCGACACCGGACACCGGCGAGCCTGACCACAGCCATCCGGGCAGATTCCGTTCCGCGTTCAACAGCGGTATCGGCACTCATCCGAATCAGGTGGCGACGCCGACCTTTTGGGGCGGTAACGGCTGACTAGCGCACTCAGATGGTGCGCTAGTCAGCGATAGCCTCGAAAGACCCGAGCAGTCACAGAGCAGGGCCGGCCGGTTCAGGCCACCGGCGGCCGGTTCCAGGTCCACGCGTAGGCGGAGTCCTCGCTGGCCTCAGCGGCCTCACACAATTCCAGGGGGCGGAACGTGTCGACCATGACGGCCAATTCGTCGAAGTAGTCGACACCGATGGCGCGTTCGGGAGCGCCGGGCTGCGGGCCGTGAGTGAATCCGGCCGGGTGCAGCGAGATGGAACCCTGTTCGATCCCCGATCCCTTGCGGGCCTCGTAGTTCCCGCCGGTGTAGAACAGCACTTCGTCGGAGTCGACGTTGTGGTGGTTGTACGGCACCGGAATCGCATCGGGGTGGTAGTCGACCTTGCGGGGCACGAACGAGCAGATCACGAAGTTGGGACCCTGGAAGGTCTGGTGCACCGGCGGTGGCTGGTGGATTCGCCCGGTGATCGGTTCGAAGTCGTGTATGGACAGAACCCACGGGTAGAAGTGTCCATCCCAGCCGACCACGTCGAACGGGTGGTGCGCGTAGGTGAACTTCGTCCAGATGGTCTTCGAGCCGCGACCGCGATGCTGGACATACACCTCGACGTCGTCACCCTCCACCAGCAGCGGCGCCTCCGGTCCCCGGATGTCGCGTTCGCAGTAGGGCGCGTGCTCCAGGAGCTGACCGCGTACCGACAGGTATCGCTTCGGCGGGGTGATGTGGCCGGTCGACTCCACCACCAGGGTGCGCAGCGGCTCCTCACCGGTGGGCACGATCCGATAGATCGTCGACATCGGAATGATCAGGTAGTCGCCGGAGCTGACGTCGAGAGCGCCGAAGGTCGTCTCGACGGTCGCCTCACCGGACTCGACGTAGATGCACTCGTCGCCGACGGCGTTGCGGTACAGCGGTGAGGGCTGATCGGCCACCGCGTATGAGATGCGGCAGTCGCCGTTGGCCAACAGATGACGGCGACCCAGGATCGCGTCTCCGGTCGAGTCGAGTTTGTGGGTGCGGAAGTGCCGGGGCTTGAGGGGGTGGTTGGCCGCCGGTTCCACGACCTGGGGGTCGTACTCGACACTTGAGGAGATCGCCGTGGGGAGATTCCGGTGGTACAGCAGCGAGGAGTCCGACGAGAACCCCTCCTGGCCCATGAGTTCCTCGGCGTACAAACTGCCGTCCGGTTGCCGAAACTGTGTGTGTCGTTTGTGGGGGATCTCCCCGACGGCACGGTAGTAGGGCATCTTTTGACTCCTCGACGTTCAAAACTGCCGGTTTGCTCACCCGGCCGGTGAGGCCAGCCTAACGCGCGAAGATCGAGGGCTCCTGCCATACGGTGATCGACCGATCGCCCATGGGAACTGGCGGTTAACGTTCGTTCAACTATTCTCGGAACAATGGCATACCGTGCAATCCCGCCCGTGTTCGGCGGATTCATCGACGACGCCGCGGTCTTCCCGCCCGGCAACGCCGCCGTGTCCACGGCGCTGGACAACCATCGGCGGTACCGCCTTTCCTGGTACGCCGACCTGGTGGGACCGCTGTTGTTGCCGGTCAGCAAGTTGTCGCAGGTCCCCGACCAGGACGGTCCGCTGCGGGTGGGGTTGATCGCCGACACCGGAGTGACCGAGCTGGCCGCCGCCGTCGACACGCTGCCGAGTGGTTGCGTACCGGCTCAGATCGAGGCCCGCCCCAGCGGGGACGACGATCTGGCGACGCTGCGCGGCCTGGCCGAACGGTTCCGGATTCCGATATTCGCTGAAATACCGGTGATCTCGGATTTCGACGTGGAGTTGCCGCTGCTGCGTCACGCCGGAGCCACTCCGAAGTTTCGAACCGGCGGGCTGTCGGCCGAGCTGTTCCCCACTCCGGAAGAACTCGCCACGGCGATCACGGCCTGCGCGCGACAGGACATGTCGTTCAAGTTGACCGCCGGATTGCACCAGTTCACACGGCACACCGACGCCGCGACCGGGTTCACGCACCACGGCTTCGGCAACGTGCTGGCCGCGGCCGAACTGGCCCACCGGTCGGAAAGTGTTGAGTCCGTGACAGAATGTCTGAAAATCCGTGATTCCACGGTCCTCGCCGAGCGGGTTCGGAAAATGCTCGGAAATCAGCGACCGCTGTGGGTGGGTTTCGGTTCGTGCAGCATCGACGAACCGCTCGATGATCTATCCGGTCTATCCCTGGTCAACAAGGAGAATTAAGAAGTGAGCTGGGTCGAAGGCGCTGCCGAAAGTCTCTACAGCGTTCACCATCTTCCCTACGGCGTCTTCTCCACACGAGACGACGCGTCACCCCGCATCGGCGTTCGTATCGCCGACCAGGTCCTGGACGTTCGGGCTCTGGTGTCCGGAAGCAGCTGCCCCGGTTGCGCGACGTGCTCGGCGCTGGGAGCGGCCAATCTGAACCCGCTGCTGGCCGCGGGAAGTGAAGCGTGGGCCAAGGTCCGCAGTCAGCTTCAGGAAGCGCTCACCAATATCGAGCTCAAGTCCACGGTCTCGCAGTTGCTGACCCCGATCTCGCGGGTCACCATGCACATGCCGTTCGCCCCGGCGGACTATGTGGACTTCTACTCCTCGGAGCACCACGCCGTCAACCTCGGCAAGATCTTCCGCCCCGACGGTGAACCGTTGATGCCCAACTGGAAGCACCTTCCGGTCGGTTACCACGGTCGCGCCGGAACCCTGGTGCCGTCGGGCACCCAGATCGTGCGGCCCAGCGGACAGCGCCGCACTCCCGACGGTGACCTGACGTTCGGGCCGAGCGCGCGCCTCGACATCGAGGCCGAGGTCGGCTTCGTGGTGGGTGCGCCGTCGCGGCTGGGTTCGTCGGTGGCCGCCGACGGGTTCACCGACCACGTCTTCGGTGTCGTCCTGGTCAACGACTGGTCGGCCCGCGACATCCAGGCATGGGAGTACCAGCCGCTGGGCCCGTTCCTGGGCAAGTCGTTCGCGACGTCCATCGGAACCTGGGTCACGCCACTGGACGCGCTGGCCGCCGCGCGGGTGCCCGCACCGGCGCAGGAACCGGCGGTTCTGCCGTACCTGAAGGAGTCCGACCGCTACGGATACGACATCAACCTGTCGGTGAACTGGAACGGCACCGAGGTGGCCCGTCCTCCGTTCGCGGAGATGTACTGGACCCCGGCCCAGCAGCTGGCCCACCTGACGGCCAACGGCGCGTCGTTGCGCCCGGGCGACTTCTACGCCTCAGGCACGGTATCGGGACCGCAGCCGCACCAGCGGGGCAGTTTCCTGGAACTGACCTGGTCGGGCAACGAGCCGGTCACGCTGGCCGACGGCTCGATCCGGACGTTCCTCGTGGACGGCGACACCGTGTCGATCACGGCGACCGCGCCGGGACCGCGTGGCGTCACGATAGGCCTGGGTGAGGTGACCGGAACGATTCTGCCGGCCACCGGCTGATCTCATCGTTTTCCGAGACCGACCGTCGACACTTCGTCGACGGTCGGTCTCGTCTTGTCACCGGCGGCGGACCGGCTCACGCGTCCGAGCCCACTTCGGTCGCGGAGTTTCGTCGCCTGGCCGCTTCGGCGGTGACTCCGGCCAGCCCGTAGCGAGACCATGCGGCCGCCGCCAGCAGACAGATGCCGGCCGCTGTGAACAGCACGTCGATGCGCTGGAACTGAATCCATCCCCATCGCACATCGAGTCCTACCAGGACAGTTCCGGCGAGTCCGCTGCCGGCTGCGGTGAACAGCAGTGAGCTGCTTCGTGACACCGTGCTGAACAGTGAGCTCACCCGTGCGGTGACCTCGGGCGCGGTCAGCCGCAGGAACAGCGGCGCCAGCGCGGAGTTCAACGCGCCGACGCTCAATCCGAACAACACGTTCAGCGGCAGCGCGAACTCCAGCGAAGTCATGCGGGACAACGCCAACAGGGCCACACCACCGGCCGACAGGAGCACCCAGATCAGCGTCCCCGCATCGAACCGGTCGGACACCTGGGAGGCCAGCATCGACCCGAGGAAGGTGCCCGCTCCGAACAGGCCGACCGCGACCCCGTACCACCAGGCGTCCGCGCGCAGGTTCTCCAGAATGAAGAACAGCTCCACGGTCACGAACATCGCCATCGCGCCACTGACGATCATCGCCTGGATGAAGATGTTGCGCAGGTACCGGTCTCGGCCGACGATGCGAACGGACTCCATGACGTCGCCGCCGGTGCGCCGCGCCGTAGTTCCGTCGGCACCCGGGTCGCTCCCGGTGTCCGTCACCGGATCCAGGCTGACGCCCGATATCCGGCGCATCCGCCGCAGCATCACGATGTTGGCCAGGCTGGCGCACATGCTCACCAGGTAGACGAAGACGATGTTCGACAACGTCAGGAGGGTCGCACCGACCGCCGGTCCGATGCTGTTTCCGGAGGCACTGGCGGCCTGCAGATACCCGACTCCCCTGCCGAACTGCTGTTCCGGGACGACACCGCGAAAGATGACCATTCCGGCGGCGTCGTTGAAGGACTCCGAGATCGCTCGCACCGTCGCGGTCACCGCGATGACACCGACCGCGAACCACCAGGGCAGATCGGCGCTGAACCACAGCAGCAGCCCGCCTATCAGGAACGCCCCGGCGTCGACGTATTCGGCGGTGATGGCCACCCGCCACTTGTTCAGCCGTTCGGTGATGGCACCGGCCCAGGGCGCGGTGAGGATCGTGGCGATGGTGGCCGCCAACGACACCGCGGCGATCACCATCGGTGAGAACGTCAGCCCCGCCAGCAGGACCGCGCCGATCCAGATCCGCCAGGCGTTGTTGACGCCCGAGTAGCCGTGGGCGCTGATGATGTTGATGGCCAACATCATCCGGTAGGACCGGTTGATCAACATGCTCGTCGCCCGGTCACACGGTCTCCTTCGCCACGATGGTGAAGCCGTTGAACCGGGCCATCAGGTCGAACCGCTCCTGCACGGTGTACTTGAACGGCGGACAGGCGACATTGCCGTCGCGCCACTGTTTCGGACACGCGCCACCGCACACCGGCAGCATCTTGCAACCACGGCAGTCGGATTCACCGGCCTCGATACTGTCGTGCCAGTTGTCGAACTGACCCACGGGGCGAATCGGCAGGTGGAGGGTGGCCAGTTTCGCGATGCCGGCGGTGGCCTCATACTGCGGGACCAGCGGGTGCTCCGAACAGGAGAACACGTTGCCGGTGCTGCTGATGACCTCGTTGCCCCGGTTGGTGGCGATGCACACCGCTCCGGTGACGTGCTCGGGCAGCAGTGTGATTCCGATGCCGAGTTCGTTCATGGTGGTGTACCACTCGACCTGTCGATGGCTGAACTCCCGCCGGTCGATCTCCACGGCCGAGACGTCGTTCCCCCACGGGTACACCGGCGCGAAGTAGAACGCGACGTTCGGTTGAGCAAGGCCGTATCCGTGGATTTCCTGAATGTACTCCGAGACCCAGCCGATGTTGTTGACATCAACATTGGTGCGAATCGTGAAGTTCAGGTCGCTCAGTTTCGGGTCGCTCAGGCATTCCCGCAGCACCGTGATGATGTGGTCGAACGATCCCTTGCCGTTCTTCATCGGCCGGTGTTCGTCGTGAATGTGTTTCGGTCCATCCAGAGTGATCTCGAACTGCACGACCTTGTCTTCGAGGTGCAGCGCGAGCGCCTTCTCGTGGGTCAACAGCGACCCGTTGGTCACCATCGCGGCCCGATACGCCTTGCCCAGTTCGGCGCATTTGGCCGTGAACTTCTTGCTCAGTTCCCGAACGACCGGATAGCCCACCAGTGGCTCGGCGCCGAACCAGTTCACGAAAAGGGATTCGGTCACCGGGTCCTCGATGGCCGAGATCACCCGGTCGGCGATGGAGTCGCGGTGGTTTCGGGACAGCCCGCCCTTGCGGTGCAACTGCCCGCAGTACTCGCATCCCATGTTGCAGTATGAGGTCGGCAGGAGCGTGAAGTTGCGTTCCCGATAGTCGCGTGACCGGGTGCGTTGATGGTCGAGCACCGCGCCCAGTTCGTCGACGTCCGCCTCTTCGAGAGCCAGGATGTCCCGCAGCTGTTCCAGTGACTCGGCGTCTATCGATTGCGGGTCGTCGGTTTCCAGCGCGTCCAGCACGTGGCTGGGAAACGCGGCCGCCGTTGCGGTGCGAGTGGCGTAGATGAATCGATAGTGTCCACCGTCCGGCGCACGGTAGGCGTTCTTACTTATGACGGTGTAATAGGACCGCTGCATCTTGATCTCCGCTGCCTTCATCACGACTGGACACAATGGGGGTCGACCTTGGCGGCGGGTCATCGCGCCACTCGGTCTTCGAAACGGGGCGCCGGATAGAGCGAGCGGGGTGTCTCAGTCAGTGACTGAAACACCCCCTTCTACCACAGCGCAATGATTAGTTAGGCTGCGTCGCGCATCCGGCGCCACAGACACCGTTTCCACGGCCGGTCGCGGCGGGGGTGGCGTTGTTGCTGGTAGCCAACTTGATCATGATTCCTCCTATATGGTCGCGGCAGCTCGAATGAGCTGGAATCCACAATCGAGTCCGCCGTAACGTTCGGCGAACTCAGAGGAAAGCTATCGACCTCACGCATCCGTAACGTACTAGTAACGCATCCGGTTGATTCTTGAAAGCCCTGTGACTCAAAGGATCTGAAGAATCGACTTCACCGAACCGCGATCGTCGTCCAGCATGGGCCGGTGCAGTTGCACCAAAATGGATGGTGCGTCGAGCCCGACCTCACGGTATTTCGACCGGCAGGCACGCATCGATTCCAACGCCTTGGTCGGCTGTCCGGCCAAGAAGTATCCACCGACCAGCAGCAGCCACAGTCGATCGCGATACGGGTACTCGGCTATCGCCGTGTTGAGCCCCACCAGCGCGTGATGGTAGTGCCCCGTCGTCAACTCCGCGGTGTGCAGCGTCTCGGCCATGACACATCGCAGCTCCGCCATCGCGGCGCTCTTGGCGCGAAACCAGTCGGTGTCGGGTAGATCCACCCCGAAGTCGCCGCGCCACAGCTTGGTCGCCCGATGACACTGGAACAGCGCCTCGGTGACCGAATCCCGCTGTTTGACGTTCAACTGAGCGGCCGTCACCAGCCGCTCGACCTCCAACAGGTCCACCTCACGCTCATCGATCGCCATCCGGATGCCGCCGCCCCCACCACCACGCGCCGACCGCTGTACCGTGATCCGATCCGACAGACCTGGTTGAGCCTCATCCAGGTCATGTCGCAGTTGGGACAGCTGACTTCGCAGATTGGCGCGAGCCGACATCGGCGGCTGCGACCACAGCAGCCGAATGATCCGATCCTGCGGCACCAACTGGTTGCCGTGCAACAACAGCAACGCCAACAACCCCCGCCGCAGGTACGTCGCCGGAAGCACGTCCTCGGCACCGCAGACACGGACCTGGCCGAGCACGCCGAACCGAACGGTGGATATCGAGTGATCTAGTCGCGCCATGGCACCGTCCCGCGAGGGGCGACACGTGAACTAACGATGGTGTTCAACGACTGCCTTCCTGGAACCAACCGCACGCGGTCGACACGGCAACCCAATTCGAAGACAAGGTGGTGCATGGCGTGAGGGACGAACCGGATCGTAAGGGATGCAACCCATTGTCCCCGGGTCGATCATTTCGCCGACGGGCCGTACCGACCGACGTTCGGGCCGGCGGTGGTCGAATCTCCGTCGACTACCGTATCGAGAAGTTCGGCCCGCACCGCCGGAGGCGATACGGGCCGAATCAGCTTCACCGGGCGCTACCCGGTCGGTAGTCCGCCGGTGGATTCGGCCTCGACGGTCACCGTGGTTCCGCCCTTGACGACTCCGTCGCCGGGACTCTGACCGGTGATCTCCCAGTCCGGTTCGGCTCCGTCGGGTACCGACAACGTGAGACCGTCCGGTATCGCCGCCTGGGCCTCCTCGATGGTCATACCGACCAGATTCGGCACCGACACTCCGACGACCGACAGGTTGACCTGCCCGCCCTCGCGTTCCTGACCGGCACCCGGGTCCTGGCTCAACACCGTACCGACCGGGCGGTCACCGGTGACATAGGAGATCGAGCAACTGAAGCCGTTGTTGGACAGGATGTTGCAGGCGTTGTCCTCGGTCTCCCCGACCACGTTGGGCACCTGATTCAGGTTGCCCCTCGACCATTCGACCTTCACCTTGGTCTTGGGTTCCACCTTCTCGCCCTTGGCCGGATCCTGTGACACGAAACCGGTTTCCACGCCGTCGACCTCCTCGAAGGTGACGCTCAGGTTCACGTCGTTGAGCAGGTCGATGACGTCATTCTGGGTCTCGGCACCAGACAGGTCGGGAACTTCGACCAGACCGCTGCCGGCACCGATCTCCAGGTTGACCTGCGAACCCACCGAGACCTGTTCCAGTCCCTCGGGGTCCTGTGACAGCACCAGGCCCTCCTCGTCATCCTCGGACGGCACCGGGACCGGATTCGGGACCAGACCCGCCTCGCGGAGCGCGGCGAGCGCCACCTCCTCCTCTTCACCCACCACATTGGGCACGGCTACCTTGCTGCCCTCGGTGAGATACCAGAAGCCGTATCCCAACGCCGCGACCAGCAGCAGCGACGCCACCGTCCAGAGCGCGATGACACCCTTGCGGTTCTTGCGCGGTTCCTCGACGGCCGCCGGGACCGCGCGCGTGTCGTCGTCGGAGGCTCCCGCCAGCAGCTGGGTGCGTTCGTCGTCGCCCATCAGCGGGGTGGCCAAGACCGGTCGTCCCGCGATCGCGCGTTCCAGGTCCTCGCGCATCTCGCCCGCGGTCTGGTACCGGTTGGCGGGGTTCTTCGCCAGCGCCTTCAACACGATCGCGTCCACCGACGGCGGCACGTCCGGGTTGATGGAACTGGGAGTGCGAGGTGCCTCCCGAACGTGCTGATACGCGACGCTCACCGGGTTGTCACCGGTGAACGGCGGGTCACCGCACAGCAGTTCGAACAGTAGGCAACCGGTGGCGTAGACGTCGGAGCGACGGTCGACGGTTTCACCGCGCGCCTGCTCCGGCGACAGATACTGCGCGGTTCCGATGACGGCGGAGGTCTGCGTCATGGTGGCCTGGCCGGCGGCCATCGCACGGGCGATGCCGAAGTCCATCACCTTGATCTGGCCGTTGGTGGCCAGCATGACGTTGCCGGGCTTGACATCCCGGTGAATGATCTGGTGTCGGTGACTGAAGTCCAACGCCGCGCACACGTCGGCGACCATTTCGCAGGCGCGGCGAGGAGCCAGTCGCCCTTCGGCCGTCAGGACCTCTTTGAGGGTGCGCCCCTCCACGTACTCCATGACGATGTAGGGGACCGCGCTGTTTCCGGCGTCTTCACCGGTGTCGTAGACGGCGACGATCGAGGGGTGGTTCAGGGACGCCGCGTTCTGAGCCTCGCGCCGGAACCGGGTCAGGAAGGTCTCGTCCCGTGCCAAATCGTTGCGCAGCATCTTGATGGCGACGTCCCGCCCCAGGCGCAGGTCGCGACCACGATGTACCTCAGCCATGCCTCCATAGCCGAGAACGCCACCGATCTCGTACCGGCCGCCGAGCAGTCTTGGCTGCGCCGTCATCGTTACATATCCTTTGTGTCAGGTCTGCTGGTACTACTCGGGAATGCAGAGGCCCGAGCAGGTGGAATCGTCGCTCGGGTCGGAACTTCCCGTACCGGGGTCGTCACTCGATCCGGTACCCGGTCCGGTTCCCGAGTCATCGGGATTCACCTTTGTCATACTCGCGTGAACCGTTATGGGGGTTTCGAACCCGACGGGGTCATTTGGTGTGACATCGCTCACAAACAAGCCGTGTCCCTCTACGGTCACGGACTCATACCCGAGTTCCTCCAGCTCAGCCTTGACCAGCTGAGGATTCTCGTTCAGGTACTGCGAGGCGTCGATACTCAAACCGGTGTCGGCCGTCTCCTCCGACTGACTCGTCTCCTCACCATCGGCGACGTTCGCGTCGGCACCCTGACTGCTCATCAATGCGTACACGCCGGCCGCCGCGACCACGACGAGCAACACCACACCCGCGACGATCAACATCAGACGGTTGCGTTTCTGCTGCGGTGCCGGGGTCGCCGGATCGAACGACATCCCCACCGAGGTCTTGTCGTCGAGACCACGTCCCGGCGGCGGAGCCGCCGAACCCGAAGCCACTCCCGCACTACCCGGCAGATAGCCGCCGGCCCCCGAGGTCGGGTGAGCCAACGGAGTCCCCGCCAATGCGGCACGCGCCGCGTCGGCCATCGCCTGGCCGGTCGCGAACCGCATCGTCAAGTCCTTCGACAACGCTCGTTCGACGAACTGCCGTGCGGGTTCGGGAACATCGGGCGGCAGCGGAGCGGGCGTGTCGTTGACGTGCCGCATCGCCAGCTCGACCGGGTTGTCACTGTCGTAGGGACGTCGTCCGGCCAGGCACTGGTAGGCGACGATCCCGAGTGAGTAGACGTCGGCCTGACCGGTGATCTGCTGCCCCGTCGCCTGTTCGGGCGAGATGTAGGCGGCGGTGCCCAGCACCGAACCCGCCTGGGTCAGTCCACCGGTCATCGCCGAACGCGCGATTCCGAAGTCGGTCAGCATCACCTTGTCGCCGCGCGCCAGCAGCAGGTTTCCCGGCTTCACGTCGCGGTGGATGATGCCGTGCTGATGCGCGGCGTCCAGCGCCTCGGCGGCCTGCGCCAGAATCGGCAGCGCCTCCTCGGCGGTCAACCGGCCCTTCTGCTGGAGACGAGCCGTCAAGGCCTCACCCTCGATGAACTCCATGATCAGGTACGCGACCTGACCGCCACCGGGCATCGGGTTCTCGCCGTAGTCGTAGACCCGCACGATGTTGGAGTGCGTGAGGGTGGCCACCACTCGCGCCTCGCCGCGGAATCGTTCAATGAACCCCGGCTCGTTCAACAAGGACGGCAACAAGACCTTGGCGGCGACCTGTCGGCCCAGCACCTCGTCGGTGGCGCGCCACACATCCCCCATGCCGCCGGTGGCAATGCGCTCGTCCAGCCGGTACCGGCCACCGAGCTTGTTGCCCGGACTCATCATGTCTGTCTGTCCTTACTCGCGGGTGGTTGACGTCGGTGTCCATGGTGCCTGCCACGCGCCAATGTCATTGCAGCACCATCCTCATCAGGTCACCGGCGATCGTGGTGGCGGCGTTACTGCCACCGTTTCCGGCGCTGGAGAGGAAGACCGACACCGCGACCACCGGCTCTCCGTCGGAGTCGAAGGCGTAACCGGTGAACCAGCCGTGCTCGGGAAGGTCGACGCCCTGTTCGTCGGTGCCGCGCTGCGCGGTTCCGGTCTTTCCACCGACGGTGTAGCCGTCGACCCTGGCACTGCCACCGGTGCCGCTGCCGCTCTCGACGACGCTTTCCATCATCTTGCGCAGGTCGGCGGCGATGGAGCCGCTGATGGCGTCACCGTACTTGTCCTCGGGTCCCAGCTCCAGTGTGGTCTGGTCGGGTGCCTGAATCTTCTCGATCAGCTGCGGGGACATCATCGTCCCGCCGTTGGCGATCGCCGCCGAGACCAGCGCGTTCTGCATCACGGTCGCTCGCACATCGTGCTGACCGATGCAGGCCTGCGCCAGGTACGCGGGATCGGACAGGTCACCATAACTGCTGGCCGCCACCCCCAGCGGGGTGGTGAACCGGTCGCCGAAGCCGAACGCCTCGGCCATCCGGGCCACCGCGTCGGCGCCCAGCTCCTCAACGCACAACTTGGCGAAGGAGGTGTTGCAGGACCGGGTCAGCGCCTCCTGAAGCGTCAGCTCCGATTCCGGGCACTGGTCGCTGCTGTTGGTGATCGTGGTTCCGGCGTTGGGCGGGGTGTACTCGTTGCCCGAGGAGATCTTCGTGTCGGGCGTCATCCCCGCCGCCAACGCCGCCGCCGCGATCACGACCTTCATCGTCGATCCGGGCGGATACACCTCACCGGTGCTGCGATCCAGCATCGGGTTGCCGCTGTCCTGCGCGTTGTAACTCTCCCACGCCTCCTGCGACTCGCCGGAGGCGTGACTGGCCAACGGGTTCGGGTCGAAGGACGGCGTCGAGACCTGCGCCAGGATCTGCCCGGTGCGGGGATCGAGGACCACCGCGGCACCGACCTGACCGTCCTTGACACCACGGATCGCATCCCACGCGGCCACCTGGAGATCCGGGTCGATCGTCAACAGCACGTTTCCGCCGCTGATCTGAGTGCCGGTGAACATCTCACTGAGCCGGTCGACGAACAGTCGCGGGTCGTTGCCGGACAGGATGCCGTTGTAGACGCTCTCCAGGCCGCCGTCACCGTAGATCAGCGACTGGTATCCGGTCAGGTGCGCGAACGGCTCGTTCAGCGGGTACTGCCGCTGGTACTTGTAGATGTCGTCGCCCTCGCTCGGGACGCTGTCGGCCAGGGTCTTGCCCCCGGCCAGGATCGAGCCGCGCGCCCGGGAGTACTCGGCGATGGTGACCCGGTTGTTGTAGGCGTTGTTCTCGTAGAAGTCGTGTTGGGCGAACTGCACCCAGTTCAGGTTGACGAACAACAGAGCGAACAGCACAACCAGGACGATTGTGACGCGACGCAGTGGCGCATTCACGGCTTCACCTCAGGAGTGGTCGACGGCGATGTCGGATAGACATCCGGGGTGGAGGGTCGGGCGGGGTATGCCCCGGTCGAACCTTCGGACCCCTGCGAGCGGCCCGGTATCGACACCACCTGAGTCGGAGAGTTGTCCACCGGCGCCGGCGGCGGAGCGATCTTGATCGGACCGACCGGGGTGGCCTGCGGACGTCGTCCGGCGTCCGACACCCGGATCAGCATCGCCAGCAGGATCCAGTTCGCCAGCAGCGACGATCCACCAGCGGCCATGAAGGGCGCGGTCTGACCGGTCAACGGAATCAACTTGGTGACTCCGCCCAACACCACGAACAACTGGAATCCGACACTGAACGCCAAACCACCGGCCAGCAGTTTGCCGAACGAGTCCCGCACCCCCAGCCCGGCGCGCATGCCGCGCGCGACCAGGAAGAGATAGAGCATCAGGATCGCGGTCAACCCGAACAGTCCCAGTTCCTCTCCCAGACCGGAGAGGATGAAGTCGCTGTTGGCGGCCGGGTGCGTCTGCTGCGGCTGACCGGCACCGGGGCCGGCGCCGAACAGCCCGCCCGAGCCCAACCCGATGAGCGACTGGACCAGCTGTCGACCGTCGTTGTAGGGATCGGCGAACGGGTCGAGCCAGATCGCCACCCGCAACTGAAGGTGGGAGAAGAACGGGTAGAGCAGGACGACGCCACCGGTGAACAGGCTCAACCCGATGATGATCCAGCTGATGCGCTCGGTCGCGATGTACAGCATCGCCACGAACATTCCGAAGAACAGCAGCGAGGTACCCAGGTCGCGGATACCGATCATGATGAGCATGCTGATCAGCCACACGACCAGAACCGGAATCAGGTCCTTGGCTCGCGGGAACGGAATACCCAGGAACTTCTTGCTCGCCAGCGAGAGGACCTCGCGTTTACGCACCAGGTAATAGGCGAAGAAGATCAGCAGCAGCAGCTTGGCGAACTCACTGGGCTGGATGCTGACCGGGCCCAGGTTGATCCACAGCTTCGAACCGTTGATGGTCTGACCGATGACGGCCGGCGAAGCGGCCATGAGAATTCCGGTGAGACCGAGAATGAACGGGTACCGCGACAGGTTCCGGTGATCCTTGACCAGCCACAGGAACACGCCGAAGATGACCACCGCCGCGATCAGGTACAGCAGCTGACGACCACCCGGATCGCTGAACACCCCGATGGCGGCGCGATCGGCCGGAGTCGGGTAGTTCATCGGACCACCGGCGTACTCTTTGAACGAGGTGAGGTCGAGGCGCCGAATGAAGACGACTCCGATGCCGGTCAGCAGACCGGCGGACGGCAGCAACGCCGGATCGGCGTAGGGCGCGAAGATCCGCACCAGGACGTGTCCGCCCAACAACGCGAGCCCGATGAGACCGACCAGGACGAACGCCGTCTGGGTCAGCTCACCGAGCAGGGTGATCTCGACGGCGACCTGGAACACGAACAGCACCAGAATCGCCAACAGCAGCAACGCCAGCTCGATGTTGCGCCGAGTCGGCACCCGTGTGGCCTGCTTCGCGGTCACCCCCCCTCCCCGGTCACTCGTTCACGCGGCAGTCCACCCCGGGCGCGGGACCGGTGGACGTGCTGGGTGAAGGCGTCGCGGTGGGGGTGTCCTCGGGACTCGTCGAATCCGGGGTTGGGTTGTCCTCGGGACTCGTTGAATCCGGGGTGGGCGGGCACAGGTCCAGCAGGTTCCCGTTGTTGGGACCGGGATCGGTCATGTTCTCGAGGATCTCGATGGCGTGTTCCCGGTCGTTCGCGGGAATCCCGGCCTCCACCTTGCGGCGGGCATCGGGCGTCAGGTCGTCGACGGAACGGTCGCTGGAGATTTCGACACTCGACAGCGACACCCCCAGCGCCTCTCCGTTGAAGCCCTGGAAGACCGCGACCTTGCCGTCGTCGTCGACTCCGACGAAATACTGTCCCTGGTAGACCAGGTAACCGGCGCTGATGATGATGCCCACCAACAGGACGGCGATCAGCACGTACCAACGCGCCTTGCCGCGCTTGCGGGGCGGCTCGACCTCGGCGACCGGTTCCTCGGGGATCGGGTCGGGTCCGTTGTTGTTGTTCGTGGTGGCGGCGGCGCGAGCGGCGGCGGTCGACGGGTCGGCGCTGGACGCATCGTCCCGACCGAAGGCGGCGGCTCCGGCGACGATGGGGGCCGCCTCGATGATGTCGGCGTCGCTGATGTCGGCGATCAGGACGGTCACGTTGTCGGGTGCTCCACCACGCAGCGCCAACTGCAGCAGGCGGTCCACCGCCTCATGCGGGTCCGGCACCTGGCGCAGCACGTCGGCGATGGTCTCATCACTGACCACACCGGACAGACCGTCGCTGCACAGCAGGTAACGATCTCCGGGTACCGCTTCCAGGGAGGCGAAGGTCGGTTCGACCTCATTGGACCCCAGCGCGCGCAACAGCAGCGACCGCTGTGGATGGGTCTCGGCGTCCTCGGGGCTCAACTGCCCTTCGTCCACCAGCATCTGAACATAGGTGTCGTCCTTGGTCACCTGAACCAACTCGCCGCCGCGCAGGCGATACGCGCGCGAGTCCCCAATGTGCACCATGCCCAGCGTGCTGCCGGAGAAGAGGAACCCGGTCAGGGTGGTGCCCATGCCCTCCATCTGCGGATTCTCTTCCACAGTGGTACGGATGCGGGCGTTGGCGTCCTCGACGGCGCCCGCGAGGGCCGCCGTCAGATCGCCGCGTGGAACGTCCTCGTCCAGCACGGACAGCGCACCGATCACGATGCTGCTGGCGAGGTCTCCGGCGGCCATGCCCCCCATGCCGTCGGCGACCGCGATCAGCCGTGGCCCGGCGTAAACGGAGTCCTGGTTACCGCTTCGAATCAGACCTCGATCGGATACGGCGGCATAACGCAATGTCAAAGTCATGGGCGAAGCTCAATGCTGGTTCGGCCGATACGAATCGGCACCCCTAGGGGGACGGGAGTTGGTCCGGTGACCTTAGCGCGTCCCAGATACGTTCCGTTGGTCGAGCCGGAATCTTCCAAGATCCACTGCCCGTCCCGAGGACGCAGCTGAGCATGCCGAGCGGAGGCGAAGTCATCACTGATGACCAGGGTCGAATCGGGCGATCGGCCGATTCGGATCGGGGAACCCGCCAACGGTATCTTCGTTCCCTGTCGATCACCTGCGGTGACGATCAGGAATCGAGCGGCCTGCGGAGCGGGGCCGCCGCCGCCTCGCGGCGCACTGGCGGCGGTTCCGCGCGGTGGAGTCGTCGCCACCGGTGGGCCGACTGCGGGTCGCGCCAGCACATCGCCTCGAATCGCGCGGGCCACCACGAAAACGAAGACCCACAACAGAATCAGCAGGCCGAATCGCGCGACCGTGAAAACCAGCTCAGGCACCGGCCGTCCTTCCGCCGTCAGGGTTCATCCGGTCGAGCCTCATCGACCTAGCCGGCCTGCAACGTCAGAGACGTCGTACCGAGCTGAATCATGTCGCCGGGCTGCACCGCGATCGTCGAGATCCGCTGCCCGTTGACCAGGGTTCCGTTCGTCGACCCCAGGTCGGTCACGATGACCTGGCCGCCGTCGAAGTCGATCCGTACGTGGACGCGGGAGATACCGACGTCGGGGAGCCGGATCTGAGCCTGCTCACCACGACCGATCGTCGTGGATCCCATGGTGATGGCGTACTGCCGACCGTCGCCGGACACCAGTCGCGGACCGGTCGGAGGAGCCGGTTGTCCCTGGTGGGGCGCGTCGTAACCGGGACCGCCACCGTATCCCTGGTGGGCGTGCTGGTCCTGCTGTGCGGCGACCTCGGCGATCACCCGGAACATGCCGGTGTCCAGGCCGTCGCCGCGCTCGATCTCGACGATGACGTCGCCGTAGACGGTCCAACCGTGCTCACCGATGTGCTCGGCCTGTGACTGCGCCAACTCCTGGGCCAACGCGGCCGCGTAAGGTGCGAGGCGATCGTGATCGGGAGGAGACAGATCAATGACGTATCGGTTCGGCACCAGGATGCGGCCGCCCGCCAGTATCGCCTTGTGAGACTCCGCCTCACGCTGCATGGCACCAGCGATCTCGACCGGGTGCACGACACCTTTGAATATCTTCGCGAAGGCACCCTCAAACAGGCCCTCCAGCCGCTTCTCAAAGCGTCCCAGCACAGTCACCGGATTCCTCCTCGCCAATCATCATCGAAACAACACGGTGGCATACGTGTGTGCCCCTCAACGATGGTATCGGGCCGCGCAGAACTGAACGGCGCCGCGCGCTCGCGCGTCGCAGCTTCTTCACGACCCTCCCGGTCATTCCAGGACAGAGTCAGCCTAAAGGGTCACCGCAATACTCGCCAACCGACAGACCAAGCCCGCCGCTCGATCACAGGGCTCCGTCGTGAGGCGTTTCCGAGCACTGTGCTAAAGTTCTGACCGCTCCAACATGAGGTTGACAAACCACATGTTGATCAGAGTATGTCACTCGCGGAAGTGGCGGAATGGCAGACGCGCACGGTTCAGGTCCGTGTGCCCGAAAGGGCGTGAGGGTTCAACTCCCTCCTTCCGCACCAAGTAAGTCGGCTCTGACCAGCAAAGACATTTGCCGGTCAGGGCCGATACGCGTTTCAGGGCCGTCCAACCGATCCCCGCACGGGTTCGAGGCGGTCGCCAAGACCTATGTAGACGGCGGATCGGGCGTGCCGGCGTGTTCCGCGGCGACCAGAGCGATCGACTCTCCTCATCCCCGTTCCGGTCGAGGGCCTCGTGGTCATCATGTCCAGATGACTCCGCGCCCCGAACCGTTCCGGTGCAGGCGATCCCGCACACCCGGTCGAGACGGCGCCCGGTAAGGACGGCTGCCCCAAGCGGCTGGAGGCCGTACATCCGCACACTACTTCCTACGATGTACGGCACCGGTTCCCCTGGCGTAGTCGACACTTCGTCCCATCGCATGAGGCACCGGCCTCCCCCGTGGTCCAGCATGGTGTCCGTCGTCGGATCTTCGGCGGCGAGAAGAGAGGAGACGTGCCGATGTCGCCGTATGTGTTGATGAGCGCGGTATGGGTGGTCGCCGTGTTCACGGCCTGGCGGTTGCGGGGGTGGCGGCCGGCCACGACGATCGGTGCTCTCGCATGGTTGCCGCTGATCGCCTACTTCGGTATCGAGGTGATCGTGGGGCACGCGACCACCGAACCGTACGACCCCCTGCTTCAGCCGATGAGCGACCTCGGTGTCACCGCATGCGGCGTGAACAAGTACCCGTTGGCGGAGCAGGCGCTCTGTTCACCACTCCACATGGTCATGAACTGGACCATGGCGATCTCGGGCACGTTGATCGCCGCGGGTGCGCTGCTGCTGCGTTCCCGGTTTCCGCTGGGGCGGAGGGTAACCGCAGCGACGTGGCTGCTCGTCGTGTTCGGCGTGAGCAACACACTGCCCGGCGCCATCCCCGCCGACCTCGGCTTCACCTGGCACGTCATCACGTCGATACCCGGGATGGTGGTTCAGGTTCCGGCGCTGTTCCTCTTCGGGCGAGCGTTGTGGCCCGACAACCCGAAACTGGCCGTGTGGTCCCATGCCTGTGCGGGGATCGCCGCGCTCAGCATCGCGCTGCTCATCGTGCAATCGATGTTCGAGCTGCCGGGGGGACTTCTTCAACGCGTGTTGTACGGCGTGGTCTTCGCGTGGTGCAGTGTGGTCGCGGTTGCCGTCCTGCGTGGTTCTCGGCAGCCACTCACTGCTGACACGACGGCCGCACCCGGTGTGGGCTGATCCCTGCGGTTTGACCCGCAGGGCGCCCGATACCGACCATCCCGGCAGAGCCGACGGTCTCGCCAATCGCTACAGGAACAGGAAGACAGCTCCGGAACAGTCCTTGCCGATCGGTTCGCTCTCGATCCACGAGGCCTTCTTCAGCCGGGGATCGTTCTTCAGGCAACCGGACGGGTCGTGGTAGATCGTGTCGTTGATGAGCAGAGCGCCTTCGGGCACCTGAGTCGTCTCGGCGGCCAGGGCCGAACCAGGAGCCGCCAGAGCGATCGCCGCGGCGGCGGCAACGGCCCCGAGGGCCATGGTGAGTCGTCGCATTACTTCCCCTATCGACGTGGAGCGCGCTACGCGCTCTCGCGCAACAGTAGTCGATTGAGCACTTTCGGTTCAGCACATACGATCCGCACATCGTGCCAGTCTCCACCGCGAGATCAGGTCCACAGTGCCGCCTGAAACGGGGAGCACCGGCCCCCAGGGCGGGCCGTGCGAACCACGAGGGCCCGACACGACCTCGCCACCCGGGCCTCAGCTCACCCGAACACTGGCACCGAACTCGGAGACGGTGGCCCCGCCCGGCGGAACGGTGTCGATGATCGATCCTCGGCAGTCCGTCTGGCCGTACACGAGCACCTGCTGATCGGTGCGGTTGTCCACACGCAACGGCCAGTTCTGCGAGTTGTAGCAGCCCGCCGGGTCGCTGTACAGGTTGCCGTTGACGAGCAGCCTGCCCTGAGCTGCGTGGGCCGCCGACGAAGCGGTCACCACCAATGCCAGAGTCGTGGCCAAAGTGCCCATCGCGATCGCGACACGGCGCATGTCTGATTCCCCCTTGATCAGCGGAGTCGCACCTCACGACCCGCAATTCCCGCAGCACTGTACCCGGCGATCACCTTTGGTAGCCGCCATTTCACGCCCTCACCGCGAGTCGGTCCACCTGAGACAGAGGGGTGGAAATGTGAGACCGTTCGGTCGGCGTTCACGCCGTGCCGCGCGGTGGCACGACGGGGAACCGTCGGGCGAGAGTCGGGCATGAACAACCAACCGAGGCCATCGCCGGTCGGCCTACGGCGACGGCGACGGATCAGGCGGCGATGTCATCCTCAGTGGACACCCCGGCGGGAGTGCCATAAGCACTGCATTCAGGGCAGCGAGTGACCAGATCATGCCGGCACCCGAGAACATGGATCAAAAACCGTTCGGCCACCGCGAGCTCGTCCCGCCGACTCCGGATCGCGCGAAGCCGCTCCTCGATCACCGCAGTCCGTCCGGGTTCGTCGCGGTGCAGAACCTGCTGAATCTCCGGCAGCGACATGCCGACGCCCTGGCAGGCCCGCAGAATCCGCATCCGTTGAAGATGTTCCTCGCTGTAATCACGGTGTCCCGTCGCGGTCCGGTCGGGAACGACGACACCGACGTCCTCCCAATGCCTGAGGACATGTGCGGCCACCCCCAGACGTCGCGCGGCTTCTCCGATCTTCACTTCTCGATTGTCACACTTGACTTCAGGTCGACCTGAAGTTCTAGGTTCGATCCCATGCACTCGGCAATCGGCTCACTGCCTCAGGGCGTCCTCCTCGACATCGAGGGCGTAGACGTCATGACCTACACCGTGGAGGCCTCCGGGCCAAACACACGCGGCGATGTGGTGTTCTGCCACGGAACCCCCTGGTCGGCTCAAGTGTGGGCCGACACCGCCCGATACCTCAGCGACGGGTATCGAGTGTTCCTGTGGGACATGCCCGGTTACGGAGCCTCACCGAAGAGTCCGGAGGTGGCGATCGACCTGCCGTCTCAGATGTCCCGCTTCGCGACCCTCCTGGACCACTGGGGGCTGGAACGTCCACACGTCGTCGCGCACGACATCGGCGGCGCGGTCGCGCTGGGCGCACACCTGTTGCGCCACCGGGACTTCGCGAGCCTCCACCTCTGGGACATCGTCACGCTCGATCCCTGGGGATCAGCGTTCTTCCGGCTCGTCGCCGAACACGAGGGGGTGTTCGCCGCGCTCCCGGCAAACCTCCACGCGGCCCTGGTCACCGAGTACATCGCTGGTGCGGCAGGCCATCAGCTGAATCAGGACCTGATCGCCACACTCAGCCAACCGTGGCTCGACGCCGACGGCCAACCGGCCTTCTACCGTCAGATCGCGGCTCTGCGCGCCGAACACACCCGCCCGATCGTCGAACGGTTGAGCCGGCTGCGCTGTCCGGTCGCCATCGGCTGGGGGCGGGACGATCCGTGGATACCCGCCGAGCAGGCGACCCGACTGCGCCGAGAACTGCCGGGCTCACCACCCCTCACCCTGCTGGAGGGAACCGGTCACCTCGCGCCGCTGGAGGCACCATCGCGAGTTCGGTCAGCCGTCGGTGACTGGCTGGCCTCGGTGACGAAGCAGGGATCAGGCTCCCCCGACGAGAGGAACTGACCGGGCGAGGTCGGCCCCCGGAGGCGCGTTGCCCGCCGGCTCACCGCGGAGACACCGCCGAACCTGCTCGTTCCGGGCGAGGTCTCGCCCTCGACCGCTACGGGACTCGAAGCTGTCTGATCACCTCGGTGAACTCATCACGATCCAGTCCGGCCTTGTCACTGCGCACCACCAGCGTCGGGAAGTCCGGATTCACCGGCGCGGCAAGGCTCACGATCGCCACGGCTTCAACCCACTTCGACGTCAGATTGGTGTACTCGGCGTAGTTCTGCAGAAAGGTCTCCGCCGATCCCAGATTCGTGTCCACAGTAGCCATGTCCTGCGGGTGCGGAACGTCGGCCACGGTTCGGTAGATCCCGTGGTATCCGTTGATGATGGCGCGATCCGCGCGCACCTCACAGGAACGCGACACCGCCTCGACGACCAGGCCGTAATCGTTGAACCGGTACGTCACCATGGCACAGCCCTCAGCGTCGTCCGCAACCCCGATCGACGAGATCGCGGTACCGCTGGGAACTCTCATCTCGAACGCGACCAGGTCGTCCTCGACGGTGACCCGGGTCCAGCCGCCGGCGCCCGGAAAACCGACCAAGCCCATCGCGACGGCCCCGACGGCCACCGACACGATCGTCGCGACCGCCACCCCGAGGATCAGCAGGCGCCGCCTCATAACCCGGCCGCCATCGGATGTCGAACTCATACCTCTCAGCTAACCAAGTCGGTTCCAGTCCCCTCGAACACCGATCCGCGGCCACCGGGAACCACGCGGACCACGCACCCGACCGAGGCCGGGGACGGCAACGGTTGACCAGGTGACTCATAATCGGCTGTCGACCATGGGGCTCACCGATCGACGTCGCAACACCAAACGTCACGCAAGGAGAACACCGTGTATCCCCCACCGCCCGTGGCCCCGTCCCCGATACCGCCCCCACCGACACCGTCACCACCGGTGCCCGCCCCTGGAATACCGGCGCGAATCGGCACCGCGATCTGGCGCCTCGCCGTCGCCGGTTGCGCATTCTTCGGGGTCTACGAGATCGCCTACGACCCCGTTCGCGGTTGGGACAAGCTCCACTTCCTCAGCCAGTCGGGCAGCCTGATCGCCGCGATCTGTTTCGCGGTCATCGCGGTCACCATCCTCATTCCCGGAGGAGAGCGACTCGAAACCGCCGTCACCTACCTACGGGGCTCGTTGACCTCAACGATGCTGCTGATCTGCATCGTCTCGATCTTCATCCTCGACGGCGGCGCCCTCGATCAAACCGGATTCCTGTTCGAGCACCTCATCACTCCGCTGATCATCACGGCGGACTTCATCTTCGTGGGACGGGCACAACTACGCGCGAAAGCCTGGCAGCCACTCACCTGGATCGCGATACCGCTCGGGTACCTGATCTACGTCAACATGATCGGGAAGGCCGGATCGATCTACGGCGGAATGCTCTCGGCCGAGAAGCCGACGTTTCTCCCTAACATTGCGGGTTTTCTGGCGGGTGCCATCGTCCTCAACTACCTCGTCTTCGGACTGACGAAACTGCGCGGCACGATCGCCGGCTCCAACCGGCCACCGCAGCCCCTCGCGATGGGAATGCCACCCGGCGGCCACCCAATGCCGCACCAGTTCAACGCGGCACCTCAGCAGGCTCCACCCCCGCAGGCGCCGTTCCAGCAGGCACCGTTCAACCAGCCTCCGCCGCCATACCCTCACCAGCCACCGCCACCGCCCAACCACCCCGGCTTCCCGCCGCAGCGATAGCGACCCGGCATGTCGGCCGAGCCGGACCGCTCACGTTTCCGGCTCGGCCACAAGCCCGTCCCCTCGGTCTCTCTGCGGCCCAATACTCGTTATCCCCCAACGGTTTCCGTCCATATGCTGTGGTCATGACCGAACGTGATGACCGGGAACCACATCAACCACGAATGTCAGCCGACCACGCCGAACGCATCCGGCAGTGGCACCAGAAGGCGTTGAACCGCAACCACGGCCGCAACGAGACCACCGTCGACTACCTCGACCTGCGCCTGACCATCCCGCCGACCGTCATGCCGATCACCCCCGTCTCACGACTGCTCGGAGAAGCCGTCCTCGCCGAAGTGACCGAACCGGACCGCGTGCTGGACATGGGAACAGGCAGCGGCGTCAACGCGATCCTGGCCGCACGCGTCGCCTCGGAAGTGCACGCCGTGGACATCAACCCGGACGCTGTGGCCGCCGCACGCGGCAACGCCGAGGCCAACCGGGTCGGCGACCGGGTGACGGTTCGTCACGGCGACTGCTTCGACGGCGTGGACGGCCGCTTCGACCTCATCATCTTCGATCCGCCGTTTCGGTGGTTCACGCCGCGAAACCACGCCGAGGCCGCCACCGCCGACACCGACTACCGAACGCTGCGGCAGTTCTTTCACCAGGCTGACCGACACCTGACCGACCGGGGACGCATGCTGGTCTTCTTCGGTTCGACCGGGGACGTCGACTATCTGAGGGAACTGGCCGAGCACGCCGGGTTCAGCCGGGAAACCATCGCCGAGTTCACCGAGACCGTGGACGACTGGCCGGTCGGCTACTACACGTTCCGATTCAGCCGCGCGAACTGATACAACCGATATCCCGGCTGCGGAGCCGACAGACAATGCGGTAACGTAGCCGAGTGCCGATATCCGGCCAGGTAGCTCAGTTGGTACGAGCGCTCGCCTGAAAAGTGAGAGGTCGCCGGTTCGACCCCGGCCCTGGCCACCAGTTCACATGCTCAAGCTTTCGAGACTCGAAGCTTGAGCATTTTGGTTTCCACAGCCGCTTCCGACGGCCAGACCACAGTGTTCACCGTGACTCGACCCCGGTGACCGGCCGCAGGAACCCATCCTCGGCATCCCGTTGCGCGGCTTTGGTTCGGGCGACGCGCAACCGGCGCTGCCGGTCGGTGAGGGAGGGTTCGTCGAAACGAAAGAACCCGGTGTCAAACGAATTGCGCCCGATCGGAAACGATTCGTCACGAAGCCCACGCACCAGCAGAGTGCAATAGTCGACCAGGCGCTCGAAATCCGCCGGTTCATACGTCGCTGTCGTGGAATAGCCGTCCCGCAGACCGGCATTTTCGTCCGACTGATGGACTCGCGCCGCGTCATCGAGCTCCCAGTACAGGCGCAACGCCAGCCCACGGTCACACCGCGGATGCCGAACCACCGCCAGCGGAACCTCGAACCCGTCACCCCAGTTGTAGCCGCTCATCAAATCCCACAGCTGCGTCTCATCGGTCAGCTCGGCCACCCAGTCCGCCAACCGGCCGTGATCCGTCGCATCGTGGTGAAGAATCCGCTCCACACTGTCCATTCGCGCTCCCGGTCCTCTCACTCCCCTGGATGTCATCCGATGCCGTCCAATCGCATGTCGGAATGCAGTCGGACACCGGGTCGACGTCGACAATCGCTTGGCGGCAACGGAACAGGGCAACTCCGTTGACGTCGGCGGCATGATGGTGTGATGCCCAGTCGAACCACCCTCACCGCCGTTCCGCTACTGGTCTTCGCCATCGTCGTCGGTCTCACCCGGTCCCGGTCGCCCTCGACGACGGGAAACTCAGCTACATCACCGAGGTCGACGGCACACCCACGCTGGCGGTGACGAACCTGTCGACCGGTTCCATCGACTGGGCGGTCAACCTGCCACTCGGCGACGTATGGCCCACACCGGTCCTCACCACGACCGATTCGGCCGTCGCGACAGTCGCGCAGGATACCGACGACGGGCTCGCCCTCGCCGGGCTCGACGACACCGGCAGGCTGCGGTGGTGTGAACACCTCGACGTCGCCGAACCGACCTCCCGAACCCTTGACCGTGTCGGCGACGACGTCCTCGTCACCATCGGAAGTGAATCGGAGACCACGTTGTCGCGCCTGTCCGGCCACGACGGATCAACCCTCTGGAACCGCGATCTCCCAACCGATGCCGTTCTGACCATATCGGACATCATTGCGGTCGCCGAAACACCGCCCGACATCCGAGGCCTCGACCTGCCCGGGAAGACCCTGTGGACATACGACAGGCCCGCCGGATCGACGTCCCGTGTCGCGGGAACGGCGTCCGACACCACGGTCATCGTCTCGGACGCCGCCATCGGAAGCTCCGACCCGGCCCCCACCCTCACCACGATCGACGCCGCAGGAAAGCCCCTGTGGAGCAAGACGATCGACAGTCTCCCCACCGTCTGGGACGACATGCCACGACGATCCACCGACCACGTCACGGTGCTGACGGAGATGACACACGTCATCGCCGGATCGGTGCTCATCGAAACACCGGCCGACGACTCGTTGGTCAGTCTGGAACTGTTGAGCGGCAAACACACCTGGACCACCGCACCGCCCAAGCCGCCGCGCCTGGCCGAATCGATCCCGCTCGACGAGAATCAGCTCATCGTGCCGTTGGGACAGACACCGTCCTCCGGGGAACGCCCCCGAGAAGGACTGGTGATTCTCGACATCGGCGACATCGGCGACATCGGCGACATCGGCGACCCGGTTCTGTATCGCATCTGGGTCGGCGCCTACCTCGGCCCCGGTCCGTTCATCAACGACCATTTCGTCGTCATCAACACGATGGACCTACACCTGGTGTACCG
>Ga0233365_1000266_pt1 | contig 25377 bp, 28 predicted proteins | sample ElkDunMinimDraft_27_FD_191535 | JGI IMG/M metagenome (GOLD analysis project Ga0233365, IMG submission 191535) | Fecal eukaryotic communites from dung pellets of Tule Elk in California, USA - Elk Dung C36 | ecosystem: Host-associated > Mammals > Digestive system > Large intestine > Fecal | place...
ACAACCGCCGATGCCGCATTGTTGAAGGGCGTTGGAAAAATTTTGTACATTGTGGTAATTGCTCGAGATTTAAAATCCGGGAAGACGTCTTTTTTAGGATTTTTTGCCAATGCAACCATAGCGTCTGCGGTATCTCTTGGATCTGATGCAAGGGGTGAAATATTCATTTTAAAACCCGAATATTTAGCCGAATGCAGATTGCCTGTAGAATTCTGCAGCTGTGGATAAATATTGCATACGTGTATATTTTTATGGTTGGATATTTCGGCCCGGATACCTTCCATCATACCCCTGATCCCATATTTTGTAGACGAATATACCGCACTGTAAGGCGCAGGCATGTATCCGCCAATGGAAATATTATTTATCAGAATTCCCTCATTCTGTTCTTTAAAAACCTGTACGGCATTATAGGCGCCGTGCATATAACCAAAAAGATTTGTTTTTATAACCTGTTCGTGGACTTCCATGGGAATTTCTTCGAACTTTCCGCTTGCCATAACTCCTGCATTATTTATCCAGACATCGATCCTGCCAAATTTTGCAAGTGTTTCTGTGGTTATTCTTTCTACATCGGCTGCTATAGAAACATCGGCAGCAATACCAATAACCTGTGTATTAAGTGCTTTACAAAGTTCTACAACCTCATTGATACCTTCCTGTCCTCGGGCAACAATCACTACGTTGCAGCCTTCACGGGCAAATGCTTCTGCCGCCGCACGACCCACACCACTGCTTGAGCCGGTAATCACCACTGTTTTGCCAGCCAAATTTTTCTGATAATTCTCTTCGTTTTTCATAAAAATCTTTTTCTTTTTCAGCTATTCTACAACATTTATTGTGCCATGATTCACTTTATTACTTTACAAAGAAATCCTCTATGTCAATAGATCGAATATTAAGCAGCAGATGATCCTAACAACGTTTTTGACATAGAAATGGTCGGAATTTCTTCCGACCATCACCAGGCGTTCACCCTTTTAAATTATTTTTTCTCTTTTGTTTCCTTCTCGTTCGAAGTTACATCATCACCCTTTCTTTTTTGTTCTTCATGACCGCGGCTGTCTAAATTGTCTTTGTTTTCAGGTTTGCCGTTCTGTTGTTTTTTTACGGGTGTTGTTTCTTTGTTTTGTTCATTTTTCATAGCTCTGTATATTTAAAATTTAAATTACTTATTGATTGACAAAAGTTGCTGAAATAGTCAAATTTCTGTCATTGTTTAATTATAGGGTTTATGTCAAGTTATCCTTCAGTTTCATAAACTGCACTGCATTTATTACAGCTCCCGTAGATGCCGTGTTGTTAAAATACACATATACTTCTTTATAAGATGCTGCCTTTATTATATTGTAAAGTGCCTGTATTTCTTCGTGCGAATATTCAGAATAAAACAGCTTTGGGACACCGTGCATGCGGAAATATCCAATTTTACCACGATCTATCAGATCAACATCCAAACCCGGATAACTTGGATTGCAAAAAATTACACCGGTCTGCTGTAATGCTTCAACAGCATTTTTGTTCCACCAGCTTTTGTGCCTGAATTCCACAACGTTCTTAAAATCTGAGTTTAAAAGTTTTATGAGCTTAGCTAAATTCAGTTCGCTGTACAAAAAGCTTGGGGGAAACTGCCACAATACACACGCCAGTTTTTCTTTTAGTCCTTTAGAAACAATCTCGTAAAAATCTGACACTTCTATTTCACAGTCTACAAGCTTCTTTGTGTGCGTAATCACTTTCGGTATTTTGATACTAAAACTGAAATCATCCGGAGTTTTATGATACCATTTATCTAAACTTTCTACGGTGGGAAACCTATAAAACGAACCATTGAATTCATACGTTGAAAAATGCGTGCAATAAAATTGGAACCAGTCTTTTTTTGGAAGATCATCCGGGTAAAAAACCGATTTCCAAGAAGGTGTTGCAAAGCTTGAACATCCGGTGTGGAATTTAGTGTTACTCATAAATACAGTTTTTGACAGTTTGTACAAAAGAAACTTCTGCGTTTTTTCTTACCTGTGTATTCCTTTACCAACGACTGGCCACATTTAGGACACTCTTTTTTAGTATGCACTAGCCAATGCTTTTTAAGCTGATTTTCTTTTTTCCATCGCAGAAAGTCGAAACTGTAGTTTTGCGCCTGCTCAACAACTTCTTTCATTTTTTTAGACGGAATTTTGCCTACCAATGAATTTGGATGAACACCCACCCTGAATAAAACTTCGTTCTTTATGATGTTCCCTACTCCTGAAAAAATATCCTGATCCAGCAGTTCGTCACAAATCAATTCTTGTTTTTTATCAGCAAGTTTTTTAACTGCCAAACGCGGATTCCACTGTTCACTCATTACATCGGCAGACCAATCGTAAAGAGAATCTGCAGTTCCTTCCAATACCTTTACAGAAGCAGCATAAAAATTCATATGTCCGTTCTTGAAAAGAAGTCCCAAACGAACATTTGCCGATTTTGTTTCGTTTACCAGATAACTGCCAAACAGCAAAAAATGAATACGTACCGTAAAGTCATCAAAGCACAGCAGCAGGTGTTTACCCCATGATTTAATATCGGAAAGAACTTTACCTTCCAACCTTTCACTATCAATTTTAGAATTACCGTGTGCTTCTATAACCTTTTTACCGATAAAAACACTCATTTCTTCTTTTGCGATAACAATACTAGGACCTTCTGGCATATCTATTTGATCTGTTTAATTGAAAATTATGCCCAAGGATCTAAAACCACCTTTACACAATCTTCCTTCTTGTTCTTAAAAATGTCGTAAGCATGTGCCACTTCAGTAAGAGGTAGTCTGTGCGTAATGATATCATCCAACACAATTTTTCCATCGATCACATACTGCAACAGCTTGTCAATATGTTTGTGTACGACAGCCTGACCACCTCTTAAGGTAATTCCCTTATCGAAAAACTGACCAACAGGGAAATTGTCATAATATGTTGGATATACCCCTAAAACGCTGACTATCCCACCTCTTCTCACAGCACTCATGCAAGCTTCAAGTACTTTAATAGATCCTTTTTCAAAATTTATTACCGCTTTTGCCCGGTCTAAAATAGATCGATCCGGTTCAAAACCTACAGCTTCAATACAGACATCTGCTCCACGACCTTTTGTTGTTTCCCTTATCTTCTCTACTACTTCTTTAGCACCGCTGTCCCACAAAATTGTTTCACAGTTTGCAGTTGCAGCAGCCTTGTGTAAACGGTATTGCAGCGTGTCAACAATTATTACGCGTTTTGCATTTCGCAGCCAAGCACTTTTAGCGGCCATTATCCCCACTGGACCAGCACCGAAAATTACAACAGTTTCACCACCGTTAACTTCTGCCCAATCTACACCCGAATAACCAGTTGGAAAAATGTCCGTTAAAAACAGAACCTGCTCATCTGATAAGAAATCAGGCACCTTACGGGGTCCGATGTCTGCATATGGAACACGTACAAACTGTGCCTGTCCACCATCATATCCACCGTACAGATCGGTGTATCCAAACAGTCCGCCTCCTTTCTGATCAATCAATCCGCCTTCGGGACCGTAGTGTTCATGGTTACTGTTTTCGCAATGAACGGGAAGATCACTGTTACAGAAATAACAGGTTCCGCATGCAATTGGAAAAGGTACTACCACTCGGTCACCTTTTTTAAGATTTTTTACATCCTTGCCAACCTCTTCTACCACTCCCATAAATTCATGACCCAGAATCATGGGCTTAGGTTGCGGAAATCCACCAGAAAAAATATGTAGATCGGATCCGCAAATAGCTGTTGATGTTACACGAAGTATAACGTCGGTAGTATTTTTAATTTTCGGATCTTCTGTATTATCACAGGTTATTTTACCCGGTGCGTGAATTACTGCTGCTTTCATAAAACATTTTTTTAAAGTTATTATTCGTCTTTAAAATTTTTTCCTGACTTTTTATTTCTTGCCTCCTCCGTATTTTCATCGGGTACTTTGTCTGCGTCTTCTGGCAACAGATTACTACCTTCTTTTATCTGCGATCCACCGGCACCTGAATTTGTCTGATTGGCTTCGTGAACATCTTTTCCTTTAATGTCTGTCGGGCTTGTTTTTTTATTCTTTTCACTTCCTGGAATGTTTTTGTCATCACTTTTCATCTTTCAAAGTTTTAAGTTGTTATATGGTAAAATAAATTACAAGAAGTATTCCCTTAATATTAAACCGTTCCTGACTAATGACTTAAATGCAGGTTTAATGCTTTGAAATATCTTTAACGAACGGTTGGATTATCTTTAAAAATGTTGACTAAAGACTAAAAAAACCACGCATGTAATTTACTGAACATCAGTAAAGTGCCGATAAATTCCCCAGTACATAGAACGGTTACTCAGCATATTATGTAACTGTAAACTCACTTTTGTATCAAAGTAACCTTCTTACTTAAGACGATAATTTTTTAATTGCCTTTAGCATATCGATCCCTTTACCCAGCACAGGCTTAAAAATATCACCTTTTTCTTTCAGTCGATCTAATGCGTTATAGATATTGAAATCGGTTGGTTTTAATCCCTTTTTAACTTCTTTCCAATCCAAAGGCATAGAAACCGGTGCACCCTTTTTTGGACGCAGACTGTAAACACTTGCAAGTGTCTGCCCTCTTCTGTTCTGCAGATAATCCAAATAAATTTTATCCTTGTCCCTTTTCTTGAGGCTTCTTTCCAAGGTTGTAAGATCGGGTAATTTCTGCTGAACCATCTGCATGAGCAAGTGTCCAAAATCTTTAACCTGTTCGTAAGTATATTTTGCGTTCATGGGAATGTAGATATGAATTCCCGAACTGCCCGACGTTTTTGGAAAACCTTCAATCTCTGCCAGATCCAGCACCTCTTTAACAACCTGCGCTGTTTTAATTACGTCTTCGAAGGTATTTTTCTCTGACGGATCGAGGTCTAAAACCAAATAATCAGGATTATCTGCCTTTTGAATTTTGCTTGTCCATATATTAAGTTCGATACATCCCAAATTATTCAAATAAGCCAGTGTTTCCTTATCATTACAGATTATGTAATTGATATACTTATCGCTGCTTTCAGAGAACACTTTCTGTGTTTCTATCCAATCAGGGGTTTCATCGGCTGCGTCTTTCTGATAAAAACTCATACCGTCAATCCCGTTAGGATAACGGTTCATAGACTGCGGGCGGTTTTTAAGGTGTGGTAAAATATATTTGGAAATACTTTGGTAAAAAGCAATTACATCGCCTTTTGTAACATCATCATCGGGAAAATAAATTTTGTTCTGATTTGTAAGTTTCAGTTCCTGCTTTCCTATTTTCTTCAGCAACTCGTCTTTTCCGGTTCGTTTTTCAGGTTCCACTTTCTTCATCATTTCTTTTTTTGATTGTTTTTCGGTATTAAATGTCACATCATCAGGTTGTACATCATCTCGAAGCCTTAAGAAAATGGGATGGCGGTAAATATGATCTTTGGTAAGTTCCGTGAATTTAATTTCGGCAACCAGTTCCGGTTTTATCCATGTAGCTCTAGTATTTGTCTTGGGTGTAATTTTAAAAACCGATTTATCGGTAATCAGTTTCTGCATTTTATCGTAGATATCTGAAAGCGATTTATCGTTAAAACCACCACCGGTGTGACCGCAGAAAACCATTTCGCCATTGAGATATTTGCCCAGAACGAGTGCTCCGAATTTCTTTCGAGATCCTTTTGGTTGTGTAAAGCCGCAGATAACGGCTTCGTCTGTTTTATTGATTTTTATTTTAAGCCATTCCGAGCTGCGGATATTTTCTTTGTAAAGACTGTCTGTTTTCTTTGCTACAATTCCTTCAAGACCCATATCTTTTGCTGCCTGAAAAAATTCTTTTCCGTTCTGTAAAATATGGTCGCTGAATTTAATACTATCGGTTTCAACCAAGGCGTCTTTCAATAATTCTTTACGTTGCAGATACGATAAATTCATAGTTGAGTGACCGTTAAGCCACAGCAGATCGAAAACCTGATAAGCTAACACCAAATCAGGATTATCACCAATTTGCTGCAGCCACTGAAAGTTTGGTTTTCCCTTATCGTCATAGGCAACAATCTCGCCATCGAGCACCATATCGTGTTCCTGAAATTTTAGCGAGTTGGTCACTTTTTTGAATTTCTGAGAGAAGTCGACCCCGTTTCTTGAATACAGGCGGATTTGATCTTTAGTTAAGTCGGCAATGGCGCGGTAGCCGTCCCACTTTATTTCGAATGCCCACTCTTGGTCATCAAACGGTTTGTCTGCCGTTTTGCACAGCATGGGTTTAATAAATTCCGTTAGTTTTTTCGCACCGGAAAGTGCCGGTGCATAATTTTTAAAATGTTTTATTCCATTATTTAATTCCTTTTTTTTTTACTGCTTTTATCTGCAAGATAAGCCGTTACTTTTGAGTTTTTAGCAGTATTTTCTTCTGCGTCGTAGTCTTCGTCGACCGCATATTCGTCTTTATGCTTAATAAGCAGCCAGGCATTATCGTCTTTAGGATTTTTCATTTTAACCAACGCAAACTCCCCTTTCAGTTTTTTACCGTGCAATATAAATTTTAGCGACTGTTTATGCAGTTCGGCGCGCATGGTAAGATCATCACTTTTTCCAGATGCTTTTTCAATAGGTTCATACGTTCCTTCGTCCCATATTTCCACTTCGCCGGCACCATAATTGCCTTCGGGAATAGATCCTTCAAAGGTTCTGTATGAATACGGATGATCTTCTACCATCATTGCCAACCGTTTGTCGGCAGGATTTAATGACGGACCTTTAGGCACCGCCCAACTTTTCAGCACGCCCTCCATTTCCAGACGGAAATCGTAATGCAGTCTGGACGCCGCGTGTCTTTGAACAACAAACTTCAACTTTTTACCGCTAGCTTTCTGTTTGCCTTTTGGTTCGGATGTTTCCTTAAAATTCCGTTTTTTATTATAATCCTCCAGTGCCATAAGTAATGATCTATTAAAGAATAATTTAAACTATTATTAACCCGCTTTTTTCTTAGTTTTTTCCAAACTTGCCTTCAACATCGCCATAAGGTCGGTAGCCTTACCTTCCGGTTGTTTTTGTTCAGTAAGTTTTACTTTTTTTCCTTTTGCCTTTTGTTTGATGATTTTAAGGAGGTCGGCATTGTAGGTGTCTTTGTATTTTGACGGATCAAATGCCGTTGCAAGCGATTTTATCAACTGTTCTGCCATTTTTAGTTCGTCGGCTTTTGGGGCTTTTCCGGCGGGTATATTCAAATCTTTGTAACTTCTTAATTCTTCGGGATAGCGCATTCTGTTTACCATTAAAACCTTATCTTCATACGGACGGATCAAACACAGTATTTCGCGCTCCCTTAAAACAAAAGAACCAATACCTGCCATTTTGGTTTTCATTAATGATTTTAACAACAGTTTATAAGCTGCTTCGCCATTTTTCTGAGGTTCAAGAAAGTAGGGTGTTTCAAAAAGTGCGGTATCAACCTCTGCTTCCTTCACAAACTGGTTGATACTTAGAATTTTTGATTTTTCGGGACTGGCCGCTTCAAAATCTTCGTCTTCCAACACAATATATTTGTCTTCAATTTTATAACCCTTCACAATATTTTCCCAAGCCACCTCTTTACCGGTTTCGGCATTCACCCGTTTAAATTTAATATTGCTTAGGTCCTTACTGTCCAACATATCCAAATCTAGTGTACTTGAATCTGTAGCCGAGTATAATTTAATGGGGATATTTACTAATCCAAAACCTATGGCACCGTTCCAAATTGCTCTCATAGCTTTAATTTTTTTTATGTACTGCAAAATCCTTTCCACTATTTTAAGATTTCATGTTTGAAATACTATCGGCAGATTCCTCTACATATTTAAAAATTCATGATCTACACTGCTATGTAGTTTTCCACAAAATGTCGTTAAAATCTACAAGTATTTGGTTGAGAAACACGTATTTAAATACCCGCATCAAAAGCATGGCAGGTTGCTGAAAATGGTTCTACTTTTGCTTGCTATAACGTATGGGTGAGAAATTAAAATACACGGCAGACTTAGATGCTTTAACAGCAGCAGAGCACCAACTCTTAGATGATTTAACAATAGACATCCGAGCATTTGTGAGGAAGTCGCCATCTTTAAGCAAGGTATCATATAAAACACGTGATGCCCATGCAACAACGTACAGTATTTTGGAAGGAAAATTTGCAGTTGATCCCGATTTTGAAGGTCAACACCTGTTTCCAAAAAAAATAATGGATGCCGTTTTGCGGATTTCAAATGCACATTTAAAGATTATAAAAGGCAACGGTATCCCTGCTTACGGTTTTTCGATAAAAATAAGTGATGCCGGTACAACAACTGCCAATTTTCCATTGGTAAACTTTCCCTTATTTCCTTTTAACAGCGTAGCCGGATTTTTAAAGCTCTTTACCGCGTTAAATCGTTACTATACAGGTAATTTATTACAGAAGACCTACAATATTGCAAAAATACTGTTTGGCGTAACCAGGGTTATCCCAAACGTGCTGCATAGATCATTCGTAAAAAACATTATGGGTTTTCTTAAAAAACGCAAAGATCCCATATTGTCATTCGACTATCATTCTATTGGTGTGTACCGATTTGGAGCTCATCTTGTTAAACTGAAACTTGTTCCACATGACAGACACCCTTCAAATAACCTGTCAATAGAAGGTTATATGAAAAACAACGGCCACTTTATAGCACAGCTTTATGTACAGTATGCATACAACCTTGCAAACCAACCCGTGAACGAACTGCACAGGGAATGGACGGATTCGCCCTTTTTACCTGTAGGGAAATTTATATTCACGCAGATCGCCGACAAAAATGCTATGGAGCAGGAACTGCTTTCTTTTAATCCGTTTGACAATAATGAATCATTTAAACCCGTAGGAAGAATTCAGCAGTTACGCGACAAGGCATACAAAGTATCATTAGAAGAACGAAGCAAATAAGTTTATGAATAGTACTCTTTTAAAAATACAACAATTTGCAGATCGTGCGCATGGCAAACAAATGCGTAAGTACAGTAACGACCGATACATAGTACACCCCATCAGAGTTATGGAAACCTGTATGAACTATACTTCTAAAACAGTACTACTGGCGGCGGCACTGCTGCACGACGTTTTAGAGGACACGGCAGTTACAGAAACCGAACTGTTACATTATTTAGAGACACTGATGGATACCGAAGCTGCACACGAAACCTTAAACCTTGTGGTGGAGCTTACCGATGTTTATATAAAAGAAGCGTATCCGCATTTAAACCGCAAACAGCGAAAGGAAAGAGAAACAGAACGTATTGAACAAACAAGTGCAGATGCACAAACCATAAAATATGCAGATATATTAGACAACTGTAAAGAAATAACCGCAGCCGATCCAAATTTTGCTCCGAGGTTTCTTAAAGAATGTATGACCATTTTAAAAGCTGCACCAAAAGGAAACAGTGAATTATACAGTCTGGTTTACAACAGCGTACAAGCCGAAATACAAGGTTTAAGAAGAAGATCGCAATAGATTAAACATTAAAACCACCCTTTTTCAAGAGTGGTTTCTTTTTTTTGAGCAATATTAAAGTTTTTAATCTTCTTCTACGGCATCAAAATTAATATCATTGTAAGCAGCTTCTGTAAGCGTAACATCGGCCTCTTTTTCTTCGTTCAACGTTTGTTCCAGCAAAGAAGCTACTTTGTCTTCGCCTAACGTTTTGGCAAAAGCAACCAATGTTCCGTATGAGGCAATTTCGTAATGTTCGATCTTTTGCGATGCCGAAATAATGGCCGCATCACGTACCGGTCCCGGTTCGGTTTCTTCTAAAATTCCTTCACCTTCCTTAATAAGACCTTCCATTGCGTCGCATTTTTTACCACGGTCTGATTCACCTAAAAGATCAAATATCTGCTTTAAGCGATCGACCTGTTTCTCGGTAACCACCACATGTTCTTCAATAGCCTTTTTTAGCTTTGTACTGCTGCTGTTGTTCGCCATTTTTGGCAACGCTTTTAAAAGCGCACGTTCCGCATAAATGATGTCTTTTAACTCGTCAACAAATAATTCTCTCAAACCTTCGGCAGCAGTGCTTTTCGGTTTCACCATTGTTCCATTTTCTGGTTTTGAGGCGTCTTTTTTTTGTTCATTTTTCATAGCTTTATACTTTTTAATTTAACAATATGGTTTGAGTTTATATACTGGTGTATTAATCTAAAAACATTCTGCGTTGTTCTTTGGTTGGTAACGGGCAGTTACCTGATGCTAACTTGCTGCGGTTCTTTGCAACGAGATCATATATTTTATCACGCAGCAATTTTGGCAACACTTTAAAAACAGCTGCCAATTTGTACCAGCTACCCAACAGACTGCATATTTTAATTACTGCATTTGATTTTTCATCCACTTTTCCGTCTGGATGTATCAGGTAAAGAGTATTAAATCTGTTAAGCGGCAGTTTTTTATCCGTTAAAAATTTTTGTCCGAAATTTCCCTGTAGCGATGCAAAGTTGAATATCCCTTTACGGTCGTTTTTCATAACCCAGTTTACCCAGAAATTACAAAAGCCGCATTCGCCATCGTACAATAAAACATACATTTCTCTCATAATAATTTCTCGTTATAATTAAGTAGTCCATGTGACAGTGTTTTCCACTGTACCTTACTCACTGCCAAAACTCCCAAGGTAGCAAAGAGCACATTGCGGACTTTTTTACTTATTTTAGATACTTTTAAGTTAGGCTGTTCGTTTCTACCGTGCACAGAAAGTATAATTTCAGATTCTGTACGGTACAGAATCAAGGTGTTTGATGCGTCACCGGTGAAAAAATGATCTACCTCTGATCCTGATCTGGCAGGATTGTGCGCCGGCTGCAACTGCATTACCACCGCATCGCCAAAAATACTGGGTATCGCACTGATACTGCTTACATGTACAAAATCATGTTGAGCATCAATTATCTTCTGTACTTTAGAAAAGCGTACCTTCATAAAATCGCCTTCTTCCGCCAAACGATCCAACCTGTATCCGTGCCGATCCAGCAATATAAAATCGGCATCTGTTAGCGTTGCATAATGTGCCCAATTGTTCACATCTAGCAACCTGTTTTTAATGCTTTTAAAAGCAATATCGGGATTATTCAAGTCTTTAAGTTCCAAACTGCTGCAGGTATCACTGTACCTACCCTTTGTTTGTACAGGAATACATTTTTTAAGTTCTGCAGGTATCCTATTAAAATCGTTTATGTTCATACAGCTCTTTTTGTTTGGTACTGATTGTGGGTGCCTAACCTACTATTCCCTATTAAAATCTGTTTCCTTACTACAACCTTTAAAAGCATGCCCCATAAGATTATCTGTATTAAACAATTTTCCGTTTAATCCGTCAATTATTTTACCTGAAAGATAATCAGGTTGTTTGTGCGGGTTGCTGTATAAACCACCATTGCATTCCTGGGCTGACTTATCTGTATTCATAACTTTTTGTTTTAATTAGACAAATAGCTTTTAGCAGATTTATTAGTTTTATAAGGATCACAGTGTTTTATTAATAACAAGCAAAATTGAAACCAATTTTATTGTTATGAAAGTAATATCGTTTTAAGTAATATCGTTCAAGGTAGGGATCGCAAAGCCTGATAAGATGCAAACAACAAATAATCAGACTTCAAGCATCTAAGTAACAGCCAGACCGATTTAAAAATGGATATACTCCATTAAAGGAAAATTCTGCACAAAATGTATAATAAAACCCCAATTTAATTTTGTTAAATTTTTGCTTTTTTTAAGAATCCCTTGCAGATCAAAACCTAACTATTATTGGAACATTCTTTGAACATTCAAACACACAACCAACTTAATTAACAAAACAACCAAATACAAATAGCAATGAAAGAAAACGACCCTAACAACCCAAACCGACAAGAATCCAAGCAAGAAGATTTGTCGATCAACAAGTCAGACGGAACCAACAAATTCCTTACAACCAATCAGGGAGTAAAAATCAACGACGATAACAATTCCCTGAAAAGCGGTGAAAGAGGACCTTCTCTTTTAGAAGATTTTATCCTTAGGGAAAAGATTACCCATTTTGATCACGAACGTATTCCTGAACGTATTGTACATGCAAGAGGATCGGGAGCTCACGGTTTCTTTGAAGTAACCAATCCTATCCCACAATTTACAAAAGCTGCATTTCTGCAAAAAGCCGGACAGCGCACACCCATTTTCACCCGTTTTTCTACTGTAGCAGGATCACGAGGATCAACCGATTTAGCGAGAGACGTCCGCGGTTTTTCGGTTAAATTTTACACAGAAGAAGGTATTTACGATTTTGTAGGCAACAATATGCCCGTATTTTTTATACAGGATGCCGCAAAATTTCCGGATCTTGTCCACGCAGTAAAACCCGAACCACACAATGAGATACCGCAGGCAGCATCGGCACACGATACCTTTTGGGATTTTATTTCGTTAATGCCCGAATCAATGCACATGATCATGTGGCTGATGAGCGACCGTGCCATTCCGCGCAGTTACCGTATGCAGGAAGGTTTTGGCGTGCACACCTTCAGATTGATCAATGATGCGAATGAATCGCATTTTGTAAAGATCCATTGGAAACCAAAATTGGGAACGCATGCCGTTGTTTGGGACGAAGCACAGAAAATATCAGGCAAAAACCCCGATTTCCATCGTCAGGATCTTTGGGAAGCCATAGAATCTGGTAATTTTCCTGAATGGGAATTAGGATTGCAGATAATTCCGGAAGCAGATGAACACAAGTTTGATTTTGATCTATTGGATCCAACCAAAATAGTTCCCGAAGAACTGGTTCCTATCACCATTGTAGGACGAATGGTTTTGAACAAGAACCCGGATAATTTCTTTGCCGAAACCGAACAGGTAGCTTTCCATCCAGGACATATCGTACCGGGCATTGATTTTACGAACGACCCACTACTTCAAGGCAGGTTGTTTTCATACACCGATACCCAGCTTTCGAGATTAGGTAGTCCGAATTTTCATGAAATTCCTATCAACAGAAGCACCTCGCCAACGCACAACAATCAGCGCGACGGACATATGCGACAAGAAATAAACAAAGGCCGTGTAAGTTATCATCCAAATTCGTTAGGTGGCGGCTGTCCGTATCAGGCAATGATTGCAGAAGGCGGATTCAGCAGCTTTAACGAACGAGTTGATGCCCATAAGATTCGCGCAAGAAGCAACAGCTTTAACGACCATTTCAGTCAGGCACGCCTATTTTACGAAAGTCAGACACCTACAGAACAACAGCACATGGTGAAAGCATTGCGTTTTGAACTGGGAAAAGTTGAAACAACCGCGATCCGCGTGCGCATGCTGGGGTTATTGTCTAAAATAAACAGCGAATTGGCAGAAAAGGTCGCAGAAGGTTTAGGAGCAAAAGTTCCTGCACAGCCAGAGCAACCAATGAACCACGGTGTTGGCGCAGATAACGTTGGCGGTAACGAACCGACAGAAATTTCTAAAAACATCGTAACCTCAGATGCTTTAAGCATGATTAAAAACCCTACGGTAAAACCAACCATTGCCTCGCGCAAAATTGCATTTATCTGCAACCATGGTGTTAGTGAAGCATCGGTTATGAAAATGAAGAAAGCACTGGTGGCAGAAGATGCCGAAGCATGTATCATTGCTCCGAACCTTGGGTTTGTATCAACTGCAGAAGGTGGGGAAATCGCTGTAAAATTCAGTTTTTTCACGTCTTCATCAGTTCTTTTTGATGCCGTTTATATTCCGGACGGAACAAATCAGGCAGCACTTGCATCAGATCCAGACGTGATGGAATTTTTAAACGATGCCTACAGACACTGTAAAATCATCGGAACAGACGGGGACGGCATCGATCTGCTTTCGGCTCCGCATTTCATGGCAAAAGGTGATGATTTAAAAGATGATGGAATTATTACCAGCAACCATACAAACAACGAACCATTTGCCACAGCCTTTATCGATGCCGTTAAAACGCACCGATTCTGGAAACGCGAAGAACTATTAGGTACCAACAAATAATCAAGGAAATCATGAAAAATAACGAACGACAAAAAAATACAGATACTACTGCAAAAAGTAGTAATGCGGATATTGTAGAAGCTGGCAAAGATGCTGCGACATCATTAAGAATGTTATTTATAGACGGTCTAAAAGATATCTATTGGGCTGAACAGGCACTTGTAAAAGCCTTACCAAAAATGGCAGCGAATGCTTCGGCACCCAGCCTTAAATCGAGCATTAAGGATCATATTGCCGTAACAGAAAATCAAGTAGTACGCCTTGAAGAAGTGTTTAATATATTAGGTGAAAGAGCAGAAGGTATCAAATGCGAAGCACTTGCCGGACTTTTGAAAGAAGGCGACCATATGCTGGAAGAGACCGTTTACGGTCCGGTGCGCGATGCTGCCATCATTGCCGCTTCACAAAAAATAGAACATTACGAAGTAGCTACTTACGGCACCCTTTTCGCCTTTGCCAAAGTTTTGGGTGAGAACGATGCAGCGAAACTACTGCAACAGACACTGGCAGAAGAATGTGAAGCTGATAAAATTTTAACCGACGTAGCAACCGGTTGCGTAAATATGGATGCTTCACAACTGTAAAGTAACATAAGGTAGGAAGTTATGAAGATTGCACGATGGATAAAATTCCCGGAAAGCCAGCCCGAAGAATCCGGGCTGTATGTAGTAAACTGGAAAATAAACAATGTTTACATGACTGTTCTGTCTTTTTTTGACAGAAATACCAAAAGATGGTACGATTGTAACGACCGTGAAAAATTACTTGAAGGCATAAATGCGTTCAATCCTTTCAAGGTAATACCACCTGTTTAACCCAAATGCTGACTAATCATGAAAAAGAATACCGTTTTAGCTATTGCAGTGATTTCAATACTTAGTCCGTTACTTATTGTAGCAACCATTCATTATTTAAACGGCAGGCAAAGTAACAATACAAACATTATAGTTCAACGATAATTAATAAGCACCTGCGGGTGCTTATTTTGTTGTATAGAGCCTACTAATCAAACAGTAACATCAAAACATAAACAGCATATTATGAAAGACTTATTTTTTAAAGACTGGGAAAGCCTTTACCACATTGTGGTCTGCGCAACAGTATCGTATATCACCTTATTCCTGTTTATTCGAATTTCGGGCAAGCGCACACTAGCAAAGTTAAACGCTTTTGATTTTGTGGTGGCTGTTACGCTTGGTTCCACTTTATCGTCAATGATTCTGTTAAAGGTAACCGTATCCGAAGGATTAACCGCACTAATCGTAATTATTGCCCTGCAATACCTACTGGCATATTTCGCAAAAAAGTCAAAAACCATGGAGAAAGCCATCAACAGTACGCCCACCCTTTTATTTTACAATGGTGAATTTATAAACAGTAACATGGAAAAAGAACTGATTACAGAAGAAGAGATCTACGCAGAGATAAGGCAATACCGAATTGAACGTATAGCCGACGTGCGAGCCGTTGTAATGGAACTTAACGGTGAAATGACTGTCGTAAAAAAATCTGACGTTTTAAGTGCGCGCACTTCACTTGACGATATCGATACAGACAAGAAGTGATCAATTTCAACTTGAATCGGTAATAATGGTCTGTATTTTGCTTGTATTTTATGAAACAATTTTAGCCACTTCAAAAGAAATAAATTATGAATCATACCAATGAACATACAGCAGATCCACAATCGGACGTTTATGTTGAACTTTCTGCCGTAGAAGAAAACAACATACAAAGAGGAATTATATTCAGTAACTTGAATTCGCTAAAACAAGACTGTGAAGTTTCGTATGAGCCGCATGAAGATCCTTTAGCTGCCGGTATTTATTCGTTTGATCTGTTTTACGAGCCAAATATCACGGTTGATGATGCCGGCTCAACAGATAAAAAAACCGAGCAGATATCCACAAATAAAACGTTGCTTAAATTAAGGAAACCACAAGAGTAATAAATGCGTTTTATTCAAAATTGAATATACTTAAGCATCTGAAAGCGCAAAGCGTATTGGCTGAAATACATACCTACCCAGCTAGTTTACAAAATTATAGTGTTTATAATGCTTGCCCGATGCTCTAAATAAACAATACAAAACCATGTATTCATTTACATAAATAAGCTGGTAACCCTATATGTGGCTACCAGCTTATTTTTTAACTTTTTTGTAGTACAGCTAAATTAATAAAAATTATTCCTCTGCGGCGTCAAAATTTACATGCTCTTCCGCTATTTCAGTTAGCAGAAAATCTGTTTCTTCTTCTTCGTCCAAGGTTGTTTCCAATAAATCTGCTACTTTTTCGTGTCCCAAAGTTATTGCAATCTGTACCAGTCCGCCGTAGGTAGCAATTTCATAATGCTCTACTTTTTGCGATCCGATGATAATGGCCACATCACGTGTCATTGAACCGTCTTCGGTATTTTTAACCATTTCATCTACTTCCTTCAGAATTCCGTCGATGGCATCACATTTTTTCTTTTTAGCTTCTTCACCCAGATGTTTGAAAATTTTTTCCAATCGCAAAATCTGCTTTTTAGTAACCAGTTCGTGATCTTCCAACGCCTCCTGAAGTTCTTCTGAAGTTGCCTTGTGTTTTATTTTTGCAAGAGATTCTTCTATTTTAGCCTCCGCATAATAAATATCCTGCAAAGCATCTAAAAAGAATTTGCCTAAATCTGTCTGATTATTTTTACTTTTCATATTTTGCTGCTTCGAGTTGTTCTCTCCTTTTTCTGTATCAGACTCATCTGTCTTTACAGCTTCTTTTTTAATTTTATTCTTATCTGCTTTATTATCTTCCATTGGAATTACAGTTGACTCTTCACTTTTAGAAGGAGCATTTTTTTCTGGTGTTTTATCTTTTTGATCCATAGTTTACCATTTTAAAGATTAAAAAAGAGGGAATATCTCCCTCCTTTTCCTAATTATTTCTGCGTCCGCCAAATCCAGAACGAGTTTTGCCAGAAGCCAGACCTCCCATACGGGCAATCTTTGTTCTTTTTGCCTTACTCATAGAAGCGAATCCGCGGTTTGAGGTATCGCCAGACGATGAATTTGATCCGCTACGACCTGAAGAAGAGCCTGATCCACGACCTGATCCAGATGAAGATCCACTACGTCCTGAAGACGAGTTTGATCCACGTCCTGAACCTGATGAAGACCCGCTACGTCCTGAAGAAGAGTTTGATCCACGTCCTGAACCTGATGAAGACCCGCTACGACCTGAAGACGAGTTTGATCCACGACCAGAACCTGATGATGACCCGCTACGACCTGAAGATGAGTTAGATCCACGTCCTGAACCTGATGAAGACCCGCTACGACCTGAAGACGAGTTAGATCCACGTCCTGAACCTGATGAAGATCCGCTACGACCTGAAGACGAACTTGATCCACGTCCTGATGATGCGTTTGATCCACGACCAGAACCTGAAGAAGATCCACTACGTCCTGATGATCCGTTTGACCCACGACCTGAACCTGATGAAGATCCACTACGGCTAGAGCCTGAGTTTGATCTACGTCCTGAACCTGATGAAGATCCACTACGTCCTGAACGTCCTCTTGAAGTAAATCTTCCTTGAGAATCTCTTTCAAAGTCATCATCATCGTCGTCATCTTCCATATCATCGTCGTCATCCATATCATCGTCGTCATCTATGTCGTCATCGTCCATGTCGTCTTCATCATCCCATTCATCTTCGTCTTCATCATCCCAATCATCTTCGTTATCGGAATGTGCCTGGAAATCGTCTTCGAATTCAGAGAAGTCATCATCGTACTCTTCGTCTTCAGACCCGTCTTCATAGCCGTGCTCATACCCTAACTGGTAAATTTCTTCATGCAAATCTCTCATATCATCATGAGAATTGTTCCTAGAGTTTCTTGAGTTAGATCCTCCTCTGTTGTTGTTTCTTGAATTCATAATAGGTTGGTTTATTAAGTTAATATTTTTACAAGTTGCCAGCTTCCTGTATTTGTAGGAACACAATATACATTCCTTACTATTATTCATGTATCTTCACCTTAAAAGAACAGCCACATGCTTTTTAACCGGGCAACCAGCCTATTTGATTGTGTTTTCAGGATACCTACTTACTATTTAACATTTTGAAACATTACATGGTGACTGTATGTGATCACTCATAAGAAAAAAAATTAATGTTCCCAAAATATCATAAAGTAAACTTTTTATATAATTAATAATTAAAATGTAATATTATGATTAAAATATTAACTACAACATGTATTTATAATTAATAATTTATATAAAATATTGTCAATATAAAATTATTTTACTGTCAGAATATTTATTATAGAACCTTATTTATTAGTACGTTACGAACTAAAATCACGAGCCTTTCTACCCAAAAAGAGGGATTTTTCCACAGTTAGGAATAAGTTAAAGTCGGTTTAGTTTAATTCTTTTTTAAAGAGCATGAACTTAAAATAGGAATTAAAGGTTCCTAAATTATCAGCGGCTAATTCATGACACTCCATTATTCCAGGGTTTTAGCTCCATATAAAGCAAAATTAGAAGATCGCAGCTAGCATAAACATGTTATTTAAGTACAGAATTTGTTACTGCTTATACATTACAAGTCAAAATATCTCACTATGAAAAAAAATTTACAATTTGAAAGTCCGCCCAGTGCTTTTTCAGAAAATGAAATAAGTTCCTTTATGAAAATTACCCCGCAGTATACAACAGACGAGTATAAAGGGTCTGAAAAGCTGCTGGATAAAAGTGTTGTTGTAACCGCCAGCGATAACGGGGTTGGCAAAGCCGTATCTATTGCTTTTGCCAAAGAAGGTGCTGACATTATTATGGTTTACAACCATTTAACTTATGAAAAAGAGGTCAAAAAAACGGTTAAATTAATTGAAAAACTCGGCAGGAAAGTATGGCTGTTTAAATCGTCTACCTTTGACGAGTTTAAGTGCAAACGGCTTTTTGAAAACATTTTAAAGAAAGTGCCCAAAATTGATATACTGGTAAATACTTTTTCCATATCAAACAAACAAGAAACACAAACCGGACATTACCTGCTTCGTAAAAACGACAGTTTAAAAATACAGTCGCTATTCACATTAGGCCGGCTTGCGCCCGAATATCTTGCACCTAACGGCATCATCATCAATTCGGCAACACTTTGTGCGTATGCGCAACCCGACCAGCTTATATTTTACGCCGCCTTAAAGGCCGCCGTTAAAACCTATACATACGAAATGAACAAAATGCTGGCTTTAACGAAAAAGAGCCTTCGCATTAACGGCATCACCACAGGCTTTATATGGTCTGATTCATTACCCGATGAATTACCACATTACAGCAGCCTGCCAACAAACATAAACTCGGCTGCACCGATGCATCCTTATGAAGTTGCTCCGCTTTATGTGTTTATTGCGTCAAAAGAATCGAAATCTATCGCCGGTGAAACTTTAGATGCCGGAGGAAAAATTTACAAATACTAAAAATCATCGTTATGAAAAAAGAAAAAGAAAACAACATCCGTCAATATCCCAGCCCGCCCTTTCACGAACCAAGACAGAATCCGCCTGCATCAGAAGATCATATGGAATTAAAACCCGATCACGGTGAGGAATCTTACAAAGGTTACAACCGAATGACCGATAAATGCGTACTGATTACCGGAGGCGACTCGGGCATTGGAAAAGCCATTGCCATTGCGTTTGCGCGCGAAGGAGCCGATATTGTTATATCCTACTTAAGCGATGTGGAAGATGAAGATGCCAAGGATACAGCAGAGTGGGTACGCAAAGCCGGCAGGGAAGCACTGCTATTTAAGGGCGATATTAATGATAAGGCAATATGCCAGGCATTAATTGAAACCACCGTTAAGAAGTTTAAAAAAATAGACGTGTTGATTAACAATGCCGCTTACCAGATGGGCAGGGAAACAATCGAAGAAATAAGCACCGAAGAATGGGAACTAACTTTTGACACCAACGTACTGGCTATGTTTCATTTGTGTAAGTTAAGCATACCGTTTATGCCAAAAGGCAGCAGCATCATTAATACAACCTCGGTAAATGCCTACCAGCCCAACCCTACGCTTCTGCCTTATGCAGCAACCAAGGCGGCGATACAGAATTACACGGCCAATTTAAACCAGATGCTTATAGAGCAGATGAAAGATATCCGTGTAAATGCAGTGGCTCCGGGCCCCGTTTGGACACCTTTAATTCCGAGTACCATAATTGATTATGAAGATTTTGGAAAGGATACTGCCCTTAAAAGACCGGGACAGCCCGTTGAAATTGCGCCCATTTATGTTTTTCTTGCATCGCAGGAAGCCTCATACATAGGTGGTATCACTATCCCTGCAACGGGAGGAAAAATAGCCTACTAACACTTAACCAATTAAAAAATATGACAGAAATAAGCGTTTTAAACTGTTGCGCTTTGTTAGCCGAAAGAAAACTTAAAATTGCTTTTACAGAAAGTGCCACAGCAGGAGCGCTTTCTGTTGCATTTGCACTGACCCCTTATTCAGGTGCTATTATGCTTGGAAGCATTGTTTGTTACGATGCCGATGAGAAGGTTAATATACTTAAAGTTCCGCAGGAACTAATAGACCAACATACACCCGAATCAAGCGAAGTAACAACGTGCATGGCCTTAAACGCAAAACAAATGTTTAACAAAGCAGATATTCTTGTTGCTGTAACAGGTCTTACAAAAGCCGGAGGCAGCGAGACCGACGATAAACCGGTCGGCACCATGTTTATTGATTTTATCTTTCCGGATTACCATTTGCAGGTGAAAGAAGTTTTTGCAGGGAATTCCAATCAAATAGTGCACAGCACCATTAAAAAAGTAGCAGATATAATTACTGCCCATTTAAGCAAAGAAGACGAGATTTAAACAAAATAAATAACCTCTCTTAACTAGTTAGGAGAGGTTATTTTAATTAAGTAAACTGCAAATTTAATCTTCAAAGTTTTTGTTGTTTTTACGATCATCATCGTTCACAATGTCCTCGTTAAAATCTCTGTCACCGTTTTTTACATTGGTATCCATACCGTCGGGATTTTTAGAACCATCGTATCTTTTCTGATCCTGATTGGTACGGTGTTCTTCAGAATTATTATTTCTGCCAGCACCTTGTTCCGTTGGATTTTCCTGACCTCTGTCCGGATTCTGGTTTTGATCATTGCGAGGATCATTATTCTGATTTTTATCAAAAGAAGGATCGTTCTGATTTTTTTGATTTTGATTTTGATTTTGCGGATTGTTGTTGTTATTCATCGTTCCGTCTTGTTCCTGGTTGTTTTTGTTATTTTCCATGATTATAATTGATTAGGTTGTTTAATAATTCGTATCCAATCTTACTTAAATACATCTGTAAATTTCATTTCATCTACCTGGGTGTTTCCCACTTACTGTACTTCAATAAACGATCCAACTAATTATAAACCTGTGTTTTATAATTTTACTGAGCCTTTAATGCCCCATATCGTAATTATAAAAACTTACCAAAATCGAGGATTACGAATTTTAACATTTGTTAAAGAAAGCTGTTTCAGCCCTATAAAATAACAAATTCTATAAACAGATCAATAAAATAAAGCATATAGTCAGTTGTTTTATTAATATTTAAATTATATAAAAAATAATTAACATTATAATTTATATTTGATTATTATTTACCAAAATATAGCATAAATTAATCATAATTAATCATTTCGTAAATAGTAACAGATTTTATGTAAGAATAAATTATCATAACTGTAAAAAAAGTACATTATGTGTACAAATAATACACAAATTGATGACGTTAGTAAATTTTACAAGGGATAAAAACAGTCAATATTTTTAAGGGAATGCTTTTTGCCTTTACTTAAACATCTTACTTAATTACGGAATATCTTATTTCATTTTGCTATCAATAACAAATAATAACTGATCTCTATAAACATTTGTTTAGAGAAAGTGTCACTAAAACAATATTGCTATGAAAAAGAATTTATTCAAAACATTATGTGTAAGCGCATTGGTTTTAATGCTTAGTACAACAATTGCGTGCAGAGAAAATAAAAATACGGATGAAGTAAACCGATACGACTCGATACCTGAACAGGAAAGATTACATAATGATCCCGACCCGTTAAATGAAAGAGATGCATCAGGTGGAACTATTGATAATCATCAGGGACGTACAGCAACTCAATCAGATGACATGAATGATACTGTTAACAGTGTAAATTCGTCATCGGACAACCTGTAAAATATATAAGACAACCTTTGGTTACAACCAATTATTCATTTTACATTTTTTGTACCGATTTAAACTATTAGATCGGTACAATTTTTTTAGAATGACAACTACGGCATGATTTTTTTATGTGATTAACCAATATCAGATACATGAGAGAACCTAATAAACAATTTTATGAACAAAACTATTACCTTCTATTTTAAACAATCTAAAGCCTATTTACTAATCGTTGGATTTTTTCTGACTTTCCTTTTAACAAGCGGCTGTCACTGGGATCAGGACGAAGTAAAAATTCCAACAAATAAAGTTTTGGTTTTAAAGTTTGATGAAGAATCAAAAGATTTTAGCTGGGGAAGAGAATATCTTTATTACGATCATCCCGAAACATTTACTGTAAAAGCTAACAAAGAAATGAGTGCTGAAGGAACTGTTATCAGTATTTTTTATGAAGAAGAAAATGCATTACTGTTAAAAGCAACTGCAAAGCATGCTCCTTTAGAAGGTGATATTTTAATTCCGGAAGATTTTAAACCGGCAGAACATTTTGAAAGGGTAACAACCAACGATTTTGTAACACCCGCGAATGGTTATAAGGAAATGTCAGAAGATTTATTACCTGAAGTTCATTTTGCAAACATGTGGTCAAAAGTACAAAGCCTTGTAAAGGTTCGCGAGTATTTACAAAGTAACCCAAACCAGCAGATTCAGGTATTTTTATATAAGCCAACCATTGACAGTTCGAACAATAACCGCTGGATCTTTATACTTAAAAATTAAGAGAATCTGCAGCGTGAAATAAAAAAAGCACAATAGTTGAAGTACAATCTACAGCTGTTACAGTTTTATAGAAAAACATAAAGAACTATTTACAAATTAAACACCGATCACCATGAGAAGAGAAACAAAAATAAGTATTACCACATTGGCAATTGTGTTAATCATTCTTGGCGGTATATCTATAATGCTGTATGCAGGAGGTTATTAACTTTATATTGCATAAATACCTGTTTAAAATAAATTATAAATAAATTACGTATGAATATTATAAAATTTACAACCAACGACTTTAAAGAAACATTTGACGGTTTTATATTTACAGCAGAATGTGAGGGTGCTGAAGAGCGTAAATTTGCTGTTGAAGCCCTCCAGGCAGATGGATCTTATTTGGAGGCACCGGTAATTATTACCTCAAAAGAAAATACTGTTGAAATTCATGTGAATACGATACCTTTTGACGGTAGAGTAATCTATACTTAAAGGAGGTTACTGTTTTTTATAATGTCGTTTTTTAGATTTTGTTTACTATTCAATTTGTTTTTGATTCTGAATTTAATGAACCTAATGCTTAAATGGGGTTACTTCATAAAGCCCAAAAGGAGCTTTGGTTTATGTTTTTCGATTTGTTTTTATCATTACAATTCCTTTTTACAATTAGACATTTCGCTTCTTAACTTCTATTGTTCATTTTTGTCTTGACACAAAAACGAACCAAAAAGGTCAAGACTCCATAAAAAAACCTACTTTGCATATTTTTACACTAAACAAAATAAACTCGAGCAAGCTCTCAAACAGTATTTTGTTCTTAACGTGCAAAAACATTCATCGCTTGACGGCTTTTTTATAATGTCGTTTTTAGATTCTGGTTAATATTCAATTTGTTTTTGATTGTGAATTTGATAAACCCAAAGCTTAAATGGGGCTACTCCATAAAGCCCAAAAAGAGCTTTGGGTTTAGATAGATTATGGTTTTTTGATTATTACACTGTTATTAAGATTGTTGAACTATTTGGAAGATAAATCTCATTTAGTTATTTTAGAACATCTCGGTTTTTCTGTACTTTTTAAAGATAAAAAGTACCAAAAATCTTTTTTCTTTCTTAGTCTTGCCTTATCATTAAAACGGTCAATTTAAATTTTGAATACTAAAGAATCGAAACGTATTCATTCTTTTCTTTTTTTATAATAATGTATTCATGAATCTTCGATTTCACTTTGTTCCCCGATTCTTTTACGCATTCTTCAATTAATTGACGCCCGTTTTACTAATAAATGGCGCTCTGATCCCTCCTTGTTAATTAATCCAGTTTTCAATCCAAAAATCCATAATTTCTATCCATACTGTCATGCTGCACTCCGATGCAGCATCGCATCTAGTTTGTAGATAGAATTTTTTAGTTTCAGGTTCGTAATCTAATGAACCTAAAGATTAAATGGGGCTACTCCACAAAGCCCAAAAAGAGCTTTGGGTTTATATAGATTATGTTTTTTTTAATATTACACTGTTATTAAGATTGTTGAAATATTTGGAAGATAAATCTCATTTAGTTATTTTATGAACATCTCGGTTTTTCTGTACTTTACGCCCAGGCATTATTTTACTGCTTGGAAGTCGTGAATCTTGCGATTTTTAAAGATAAAAAGTACCAAAAATCTTTTTTCTTTCTTAGTCTTGCCTTATCATTAAAACGGTCAATTTAAATTTTGAATACTAAAGAATCGAAAAGTATTCATTCTTTTCTTTTTTTATAATAATGTATTCATGAATCTTCGATTTCACTTTGTTCCCCGATTCTTTTACGCATTCTTCAATTAATTGACGCTCGTTTTACTGATAAATGGCGCTCTGATCCCTCCTAGCTAATTAATCCAGTTTTCAATCCAAAAATCCATAATTTCTATCAATACTGTCATGCTGCACTCCGATGCAGCATCGCATCTAGTTTGTAAATAGAATTTTTTAGTTTCAGGTTCGTAATTTAATGAACCCCAAGCTTAAATGGGGCTACTCCATAAAGCCCAAAAAGAGCTTTGGGTTTATGTTTTTTTATCTAACAGATCTTAGAAACCTTACGTATTTATGTTTTTTGATTTCAGTTTTTATTATGATGTAAAAAAGCATAAGCGAACAGAGGATGATTAAATCGACTGTCCAGCTATGTACTTACCTAAAATTCTTTATTAAGGAAATTCAGTTCCACCCTAAGAGGCATGTCCAGTTCTTTCAGCATGTTGTTCCATGTATTAATCTGTGCGAGAATTTCTTCGGTTAAGATTCTTTTGCTCTCTA
>Ga0233365_1000270_pt1 | contig 25048 bp, 29 predicted proteins | sample ElkDunMinimDraft_27_FD_191535 | JGI IMG/M metagenome (GOLD analysis project Ga0233365, IMG submission 191535) | Fecal eukaryotic communites from dung pellets of Tule Elk in California, USA - Elk Dung C36 | ecosystem: Host-associated > Mammals > Digestive system > Large intestine > Fecal | place...
TATATTTCAACGTTAGATATTTAAAAAGATTCTTAGTAATCGGGCTTTAAGGAGTTTTTAGCTTAATACCCCCTCTTCTCCCAATTTCCCTTACGGGGATTTGTAATCTAAAGATTAATAATCTTTATGTTTACAAGTAGAATAGAAATTAAATTAATGCTAAACAAGAAGGACAATTAAATAAACTCATATTTATTATGCATATTTTAGTTGTATTTTGAAATAAACCTTCACCTTCAGGTACTCTGAGATAATATTAATATAGAAAAAAATAGGTAGTATAATTATAATAAAAAGAGTTATTGTTCTACTATTCATTGTAAAAATCCTTTTTTTTTAATTCCTCTTAATAATTAAGAACCTCAGTAGTATATAGATACAAATAAAAATAATCATACTACATCAACAAAATGTCAATAAAGTATTCCACCTTCTAATCCTATATGATGATGATCTGAAAGATGGTAGGCTAATAAACGTCATAGCCCAACTAGTAAAAATGCTGTACCTATAATAACATGTAATCCGTGGAAACCTGTACCAAAGTAAAAACAAGAACCAAAAGCTCCATCTGATATAGTAAATGATGAAACTGCATATTCTACACCTTGTAGAGCTGTAAATATTACTGCTAAGATAATAGTGTATAGTAGACCATTTAAAGCTTTACTTCTAGCACCATTAATTAAAAAATGATGTCCATATGTTACAGTAAAACCTGAACCCAATAATATAACAGTGTTTATTAATGGTAATTCAAAAGGATCTATAGCTTCTATACCCATTGGAGGTCACATTGCTCCTAATTCAACAGTAGGTGATAGAGCACTATGGAAGAAAGTTCAGAAAATAGCTAAGAAAAATAAAGCTTCAGATACTATAAATAAACCAATACCCATATTTAATCCTCTTTGGACTGCTAAAGTATGGTTACCTATATATGTCGATATTATCTAATATATTTATATTTCGATTGGACTATACCATAATTAATAGGTTAAATATATTATATTTAACGTATTAATCTTTTACGTCTAGTCTCTGAAGATCCTACTAGGATATTTATCCATCCTTTGGTTTCCTGCTGATTATTCTATTTTTTTTTTGATAGAAACTTCCAGCATATATTAAAATTTAAAGAGGGCACATTATATAGTAAATACTGTTTTTTATAATTTTCCTATTAAAGATCTAATATTTAATCTTCCTTCATCGGTAAGATGTTCCTTTTTGATAAACATATTATAAACAATCTCTCATTTCTTAAAATCATTTAATTTATCTCCTATTAATGGATATTTATTAAAATAATTAACAAGAAATTTTACACTGTCTAAAGATGATACACTTACACATAGTATTTCTGAGTTTGTATTATTAATATAACTTTTAAGATTACAAGATAAAAACAATGCTAAACTTTCCATAAAAGGTTTCATAGAAGAAGATGTGGGTTTATCAAATGAACGCTGATTCAATATAAATTTAAGAGTAACACTTTCACTAACAGATCTTTTACGAGTATCTGATTTAGCTTTTTTTTCTATATATTTGATACCAAAATGTCCGTCAGACTCAGTAAAACCTGTTAATCAACTATTATCTAAAAAATTAGACTTATCTAATAAACTTTCTTTTATGTCCAAAGAATATTTAGCATTCATAAATTTAATTAAATCATTAAACCTTATATTTTTAGGTGTTCTAAGTTTACCGTGCATTAAGTTAATAAGATGCATAATACCTCTTATATCCCCTATAATAAACCGAAGAACGTTATTACCTGAAGTTTGGAAACGTCCTATGTTACCCAATTCTGATTGAATAAACGCATACATACCTAAATTATTAATATGTGAGGTAAATACTATTCTAGGGTTTAATACTCTATTTAACGTTGTTACACCTAAAGACGGAAGAGAAATATGACCGTCTCCCTCTAATAGGCCTGCTAAATAGTAACCTAAGTTATCATTATTTTTAAACACTTTAATATTATTTTTAACTTTATAATCATTAAGGGATTTTTCTAAATCTTCAACAGGAATAGCTCTAGCTATATTCAAATTATAATTAAACAGTATTGTGTTTTTTAGGTTAAGTTTACCCTCTGCTATTATATCTCTAAATCAAAATGACATTGATAAAATTAATGCAAATAAACTTAAAAATAAATTATACTCTGCATAAGCAAATCCGTGGAAAGATAAAACCGCAGATGTAGTAAGAGTTAATAAACTCATTGATGTATATAAAGGTCAAGGAGAAGGAGAAACTAAATGGAAGGGGTGTGCTTGGAAATTACTTCTATTTAAGTTTGACATACTATTTCTAGTTTTTAATCCTCCTGCACAAATAATTAGCCCAGTTGATTGCTCATCTAATCATGATAAGAATTTAGCTAAAGAAACAGATTCTACTACAATAGGCATAGAACTGTGTAATATACCACAAATTTCTGAACATTGACCATAGAATGTTCCTAATCTATTAATAAGAACAGAGAATTGATTTAATCTACCTGGATAAGCATCACATTTTACACCTAAAGCAGGAATTGCAAATGAATGGATAACCGAAAGTTTACTTTTCCGTGATCTAAATATTTTATTATTATATTACTTTGTTGGCATTATCTTAGCTATGAGCTGTTACCAGCTTTACGTATAAAGGAGGTAACAGGCACAATTATTTTACTAAAGTACGTAAGCGCAGCAAGGGTATAGTGGTAAACCATATAGCCTATTACTTTTGATATTAAGGTAAGTCATTTATAAATTCCACCCTTTACAAGATTTGTGTATATAGATATACCATATTACCAATTATCTATAGTTTGGAAATATCTAGCTTATACCAGTATAGTAAGTGTAACCTAAATAGGAATCGTTGGTATTTAAACAACTAGCTATCTTATTACGGTTAGCCTTAATATTTATGCTATCAAAATATTTAACTAATGATGTTATACTAGGAAAATTCAATGTTATTCCTGTAACATCTTGTTTAATATAGATTAATTTACTGTTTTTCAAAGAAAAATCTTTTTTTAAAAATAAAGATTTTTTATCCAAAATAAGCTTAGATAACTCTTCTAAAGATAAACCAGCCTTTCTTGCAGTTGGTATTGGTTGGTCTGTAATTCTAAAATAATCCAGATAAAGTGATCCAGTTTTTATACATTTTGTACTAGTAGTATGATGTATACCTAAATCAGCTTTCAATCCATTTAAGGAAGTCGCTGTGTAATATAAGATCTTACCTTCAATATCATATAGATAAACAGTAATTCCTTGGTTAACTCTAAAATTCACGACTCTTTGAGTATTTAAGTTAAAACCACCATCCAATAAGTGATACTGTTCCAAAAACAAAAAGTAATAGTCTGAGGTGAATTCCTCCGGCATAACAAATACTTCCAAATTAAAGGCAGAAAACCCTTCTTTTTTAATTAAAGGAAGCAATAAACCATATTCCTTAGAAAATGAAGGGTTTGGATTAAAATATTGCTCTAATCTTCTTGAAAGACTATTACTTGACCCTACATATTTTCTACCGGTTGCTAGGTGTGTAAAAATATATACACCAGCCTTACGCCTTCTGGTTTTTGGTTTACCTACTAAACCAAATAAAGCTGGTAATGTTTGACTATTAAAGGGTAAGTCAAAAGTTACACCCTTAATACTTAACAAGTTATCCAGTTTCTTTTGTGTAATAGAAACACCTTGATTAGCTACTACTTTATTAAGTACTTCACTTGTAATACGACTATTTTTCGAATAAAACCGACAACCACTATATATCAGGGATACAAATCTTGTTTTTTTTAACAGAATACTGTATTTAATGAGAGAACCTAGGTTATTTAGGCTAGGATAACCATAATCTTTCTTTACCATCAGGAAAGTAGAAAAATATTTAACCGAAAGCTTACTTAACCATTATCTAAAAATATAGGATTTTATTTTATTCGCGAAGCTATCCGCTAGAGATCCCACTGCCAACCCATATAGACATGAGCTCCGCCGTATTAACTTATAATTTTTTAAAATATTTAGATTTTAGGTATAGCTATAAACCCAACGACCTATTTCTAAGCCGACTAGAGTACACCTTAATCTATAATAGTTGAGTGTAACCCTCTTTTTACTATTATAGACCACTACCGTCTACTCGTTGCTCTTTTACAACCTACTACATCATAACTATCTGCGGATAGGATGTAGCCTAGCAATCTTTTTTTGCTTCACAGCAGTAGGGTGAGTTACAAGATTGTAGGGTAACCAAATAAGGTAACTAGGTGATTTAGATCCGCGATAGCCCATTTAACTTTCGTATATACCTTTTGATATTACTATACCTATGGTCATTAACATAGCCGCGTTTAACATTTTGAGATAAACGTTTAGTTAAAAGGTCTTTAGGGTGTCCCCGGAATTTGATAGTGTATTGACGTTAAGAGGTGCTTGCTAAAGGCCCTCAGTTCATCAGCAGCAGTTAGAATAAATCTAGTGTGTGTAATTTCAGGAAGGATTACTCTATTATCAACTTCTAACATTCTTAAACTTCCTTCTTCTAAATCAGATTCAGGTACTAAATAAGAATCAAATTCAACAAAATCTCCATCACTATTTAAGAAATCTGGATATTCGTAACTTCAATATCATTGGTGACCCTCTGCTAATACTGATAAAGATGGATCTGTAACCTCATCCATTAAATATAATAGTTTGAAAGAAGGGAAAGCAATTAATACTAAAATTAATGCAGGAGTTATTGTTCAAATTAACTCTATTAGTGTCTAAAACATAATATATTTCTATATTAACTGGACTATATCATCATATAATACTATATGTTTTACTTGTAGTCTCTAAGGCTTCTAGTTGAATATATTTTATATTAATTAGTTACCTGCTGATTGTCCATTGTTACATCCTAGCTTTCTCTCCTCTTTTTATTATTAAAATTAAAAGGATATAAAACTACCATTTATATTCGTAAAAATAATCAACCCTGGCACTTAGGACAAAGAGCCGGATGGATTGCTCCACGGAAAAAATGATTAGAGTTTTCACTCATAGTATTACTATAGTATCTAAGGCTTTAGGAGTTTCCAGCATATAATAAAATTTTATTCATAGTTATTCTAACTTTAATTAGATGAGAACTTGTATCTATTTTTAAATACTTCTCCTGATTTCATATATTTTATAACGGTAGTACCACTCATATCTAAAAATTTGGCTGCTCTTCTAGCTGAAACAAAATTACCTATTAATTTAAAACCTTCAAGATCAGTTTTTTCGTATACATAAACAGGATTTCCGTGAGCTTTACTCATTTTATCTTTAGTTTCAATAGAGTGATTTCTATCTAGGGCTTTTTGTCTCATAATTTCTTTACTAGGCTCACTATGAGTTTTACCATAAAAATAATTATTTTCACCTTTTCTTTGTAAGCTCATTTTATTTTTAGTTTCAATAGTATGATTTTTACCAAATAAAGGTGATTTTATTCCTACATATACACCTTTCAAAGCTTTACTTCTTTTTTGTTTACTAACTTCTGAGTGTATATAACCTAAAGAACTTCCAGCTATTTTCAGTATATTGTACTTTGGTTCTAATTTATCTAAATAATATTGTTCTCTTTCAGTTAAAATAGATTTATCACAATACTCAAGTATAGAAACCGAAAAATTTACATATCCATACTTAATTAAGGCTCTAGATATAATAAGACTTTCTTTACTTTTTAAGTAACTAAGGCTAAAATATCTTATAAATCTTTTGGACAAGTCTACAGATTGTCCTACATATATTTCGTCTGTTAATTTGTTAGTTAACAGATAGATACCTGAAAGACCTTTGTTTTCCTTAATGATGTCTTTTCTTAAAGAAAATGCGTTTTCATAAACTTTTGCAGGGAAAATTTAAATATCTTTGTTTTTACACAAAGAGGTATAAGATCTTTTGTTTATAGTCTGGTTGTACTTAAAAATATATTTGTTAGAACACTTTTGAATAGGCACACATATACCATGATTAAGATATTTATTACTAATAGGAGATTTAGAACTTTCAAAATTTTTAATAATAGCTCCTTGTATTCACCCTACAGTAAATAATATAGCTACTAAATAGTACATAATATTATCATGTAACTCAACAAGTGCTTCCATTTGTGGGCTCGCACTATCTTGGAAATACAATCCTCAAGCTCTAGGAGCATCACAGATAATTGTATTAGAAGAAGATATAAAAAGCACCATTAATACAACAAAGTATGTAGAAATTGCTTTAAATATATTTTTTACTTCTCCATTAAAAATAGAACTTTGTAAAGGTAAGCTAGTAAATGCATGAGGTTTAGGTGGATTATGTAGAGCTCATTCTAATCCAGGAGCAGACTTGTCTTTAAGTATTCTTAAGTAATCACTAAATAATTGAGGAACTGCTCAAGGATAACCAAAAACAGCTTTACCTTTAACAAGTTGTAAGTACACTATTTGTAAGAATAGTACTGTAGCAGCTACAGAAATAATTGAACCAATACTACTAATAAAGTTTCAACCTGTAAAAGCATCAGGGTAATCACTTACCCGACGTGGCATTCCTTGTAGCTTTTTCACACCTTTAACTTATCTTAAACCTATCTTAAACTTATTGCAATTCAGAATAAAAGTATTTATATTTAAACAGTTTATCTGTATCTAAATATTTTTTAATGGTTCCTGCAGCAATATGTAAGTCTTTAACAGCAAGGTTGATAAGGTTTATTGGACTATTTCTTCAACTTTTAAGTTGCAACACGTATAGTCTCTGAGGATCCCCGCATAACATGGGATAAATAGACGTATCGACACGTATCTTAAGTTAAATATGAGACGTATCTTAAGTTAGATATAAACATGTTTACTAGCGGGTTTCCTGCTAATTATCTATTTTTAATGCCATCTAATAGATTTTCTAGCATACAGTGCTGTGCAAATTATTATATTTCTACAATAAAGGGCCTACTTGACCTAAGAAATGTTGAGGGAAGAAAGTAATATTAACACCTGCAAATAACACTCAGAAATGTGCTTTAGAGTATAATAGATTATAATCTAATCCTAATATTTTAGGTATTCAGAAATATCATCCACTATATAAGGCAAAAACAGCACCCATACTTAATACGTAGTGGAAATGAGCAACTACATAGTAAGTCAGTTAAGTTGCTTAAATATTTACATACAACACTGCTCACGCAGTGGATCGGACTATAACTTATCTAATCATTTAACTTAATAAACTTTTGATTGTCACGTTTAGTCTCTACGGATCCTACTTCTATAAATTAATATTTTATTAATCCTATATTTTGGTTTCCACGGTATTATCTTATATTATTATAATATCCCTAGCTTTGGAGAGATCTATAAGACTTCACCGTTAGCAATAATTAATCTTAATCATTACCGAAAAAGCGTATGAAACTTTTTCATGGTGACATGACCACACGACACTTACTCCATTTTTTTACTAAAAGCTTTAAAGGATTCTAACTTTTCACCCATCAAACTATACGTATTACAGTGATTTATAATATTTAATAAAGATTTTTTTCTGTAAATTTCTATACTATAAAACCTACCATATGGATTTCTAACTATATTACTTGCATTAAAATAAGCTTTTATTGCTTCTATTAAATATTTATCGTCGTTTTGTCCAATAGAAAATGAATGGTTACCATTCTTTCTCAGTGAAAAACACCCTTCAGCTTCTATAAACCCAGATAGTCATGGTTTGAAATAAGCTGGAATAATAAAATTTGATTGGAAAATAGATAGTTGTTTTTCATACTTATTATTCCTATTAGATAAATATTTTTTTACTGAATTATCAGCTAAGCAAGATTTTAAGAATACGAGTTGGCAGATTTTCTTAGAAGTCAAAGGAGGATATTTATCATATATCTTAATAATATTTTCGATTTCTTTTTTATCGTTTACTACTCATATTACACTATTCCCAGCTACTCTAACTGTACCTCCTATAACTTTAGCTATTTCAACTAACATATTATAATTGGAAGTTAAATTAGATAACTTTATTACTAACCTGTATTGTAAATTCTTTTTACGTCAATGGTTTACTTGTATACTTCCATCTCCATCCATTAAACCAACTCAAAAAATTCTAATATAATTATTATAATAATCTTTACTAGGTATATTATAATCTGACAAATAATTCGTGTGAGGAAAGTAGAAAGCAAAAATAGAAAAAAAGGAGATAACTATTTTATCGTGGAAAGCTATATCAAGTGATGCGTTCGCAAGAACTACACCTGATAATCCCCCTATTGTAAACATAAATACAAAACCTAATGCAAATAATAATGATGGTACTAAATTTAAAGAACCACCATAACAAGTTGCTAATCAAGAGAATATCTTAATTCCAGTAGGTACTGCAATAATTAGAGTTGCGGCAGTGAAATACGCTCTTGTGTCCACGTCTAAACCGACTGTGTACATGTGGTGACTTCAAACAACAAAACCTAAAATTCCAATAGAACACATAGCGTAAACCATTCCAAGATACCCGAATACGCTCTTATTAGAGTTAGCTGAAATAACAGTACTTATTATTCCGAACCCTGGTATAATTAAAATGTAAACTTCTGGATGCCCGAAGAATCCAATTCCTTATTATACAACTTTTTTACACCTTTAATTGTATAACCATCAACGATAGTTGATGCCTTCTTGGACAAAAGAAGAGAAATCCGACTGTACATTAAGCAGCATTTCAGCCACCCACCGGTGAACCAGTCTGTAGCGATCTCTTAGGAAACCGACGGTCTTGTCCTAGGGGATTTTGACCGTATGGAAAACATAAGTAATATGTTTTCCCACCAGTATTGCTTTTGTTTTGTTATTGTTTTCTCCTAAGAATTACACAATAAATTACAACAAAAACTAGAGTTATGGTATACCTAGAATTATTTAGGATATTCTTTTATGGTATTCACTTTTTAAGGTCTTATTCTTTTTTACATCTGCCTTAATTAGCTTCATAGCTTTGGCTAAACCAAACCCTTTTTTCCTAAAATCTATTTATTTATATTTACTTTTTTAGCTAAAGTTACTAGTTCATCTCTAGTAACTTCATTCAAGTGGTCCCCATTTATTAACCTAGAATGTATTATTTTTCATTTTGAATAACTTTCCATTTTTTTAGTTATAAGATTATATTCGTCAAAATAAGTAAATAACCCTTTACAATTTTTTACACCATTTATTATAATCTCTCATACATTACTAACCGTATGAGGTACAACAGAACCTTTAACCGAAAGTTCAGCAAAAAGATTTGTAATATGTTATAAAACTGATTTGTTAGCATCTCATTTTTGAGTTAAAATATATCTAAATCTGTAACCAATACTATTAGATAGTAAAGAACAACTAAAACAACCTTCTCCATCAGTTATACCTGCTATTCAACTGTCTTTTAAGCTAGGTAGCACACAAGTATTAATAGGTTCTATTATAATTTTTCCACCTTTCAATTGTTTTTCATTAAAAGAAGAAAGAAAAGTTAAAAATCTAGCATTTCTAGTTGGAAATACCATGTAACCATTAAAAATTAAACAAATCAAAAACAAGTTTTTATTATCTTGAACGACATACCTGTGAGTAGATTGTTTTACAGATTGTTTAATTACTTTACCAAACCCTAGATTGTCTTTTATATAATTAAGACACTGTATATCTAAGGTAGATTGAGTAACGACAAAGGATAAATCACCTCTTTTAGCTACGGTAAAAGAACCTTCTCCTTCTGAAAACCCTATAAACCATTGTAAGAATTTATCATTAGGTATTTTTGAATTTGGATAATATTCGGATAATTTAGAATAAAAAGATGAAAAATTAAAATTTCTAGACCTTGATATTAACATAGAGGACATATAAATATAGTTTGTGTTTGTTAAGAAAAGATGTTGGTATAATATAGGATCACCACCTCCAGCTACTTCAAAGAATGAAGTATTGAAGTTACGGTCAGTAAGCACCATAGTGATTCCCCCAGCAAGTACGGGAAGAGATAATAATAATAAAACAGCTGTAATAACAACTGCTCATGCAAATAAAATTAATTTATGTAATCTTATCCCTGGACTTCTCATATTAAATGTAGTAGTAATGACACAAATATTTGCAATAGTAACAATTTGTGGACTATATCTTAAACGTATAAATATACGGTCTCTAACGTTTAGTCTCTGAGGATCCATATGGCTATTTAAACATATAACATGTTTAGACTAATGCCAAGAGGTTTCCTGCTGATAGGCATATATTATAAGATTATAACTGTAAGTACTTATAAAAACTAAGCTTTCCCAGCATACAGTTAGAAATTTTATATGAACCTCATTAAAGTATTTTATTTCACATATTCACATAAATATCCTTTATATGATTTACCTAAATTAATATGTTTAACTAATGTTACTTGACTAGCAGATAAACCCATGTTATGTAAATATTCCACACATTTACCTAAACTAGGTAACACTATAATCTTTTATCTATTATTTACATCTGTTAATATAACAGATTTAGATAAACTATTTAGAGGTTTATTTTTATTATATTTAACTCTGTCTTGTTCTAACATTAAAGCTAAATTAAAAGAAGATATCTCTTTAACTTTAGCGGTTAAAACGGGTACTCTTGAAAAAAAATATTTACCTAAATAAAAAGTACCCTTTTCTAAATGTTTAGAAAATGTGACATGATGAATATTTAATTTCCTAATAAAATCTATTTGTTTTGTTGAAGAAAAATATAAGATAGTCATATCTCTATTATACATATATAGACTCTTTGAGTTTGAGCCGCTAGGGTTATTTGCAACTTTTATAGTATTTAATGTGAAACTGGGATCTAACAAATAATATTGTTCTAATACAATTTCTGACCCTTTTATGTAATTATGATAAAAAGGAAACACTTGTAAAGAAAAATTTTTCAACCTTTCTTTTTTTAATAGAGGGATTAATAAACCAAGCTCTTTATGATACAAATTAATATACCCATTTAATCTAGAAGCTAAATGTGATGATGAACCTACATACTTTCTACCTGTACTAATATGTGTAAATATATATATACCAGGTATTCTTTGTTTACTATTAGGTGAACCAAGTTTATCTTTAAGAATTTGCTTAGTAATAATATCTTTATTTAAATTAGTTAAAGTAAAGCTTGTAGTATTAATTAAATATTTTAATCTTTCTTTTGTAATTTTTATACTACAGTAAGCTAAAATATCATTAATTATTTCAGCAGTAACTATTTTACCGCTATTAATTTGATCAATAGCTATAACATGTGCATGTTTATTAGGGCCTGCTCTACCCAATATCTCTTTTCAACGATTGTCCAATTTAGATTTATAATTCTTATCACCATATTTAGAATTATTCTTCTTATCATCATATTTATAATTATTCTCATTGCCAATCATCCAATGGTGTTTTTGGTATTTGTTCTCATTTTTAGAGTTGTAATCCTCTCCATAGCTACCATTACCATAGAAATCTTGACCATTCTTATTATCTTTTTCGTGTTTAAAATTATCTTTAGGTTTATTAGTACTAAAGTAACATTTATTATCAATAAATTGAAATCTTGTTGGATATATTGAACATGTGACAAATACAATTAACCCTAAGTTCATAGCCCCCAGTAAGCTAGAAATACCTGATAAATGTAATCCAAAAATAGCTAAGTCTACACTTGGACCACTATGACTTTGTATTCCAGATAAAGGAGGATAACAATTGTGTTGGTAACCTCATTTTAAGGATTTAACTTATTTACAAAAAATTAATATAGTAAAACCTGTAAAACTATCGTTACATGCAGTAAATCTCTTTACTGTTCGGACTATACCTTCATCTTAATGACTGTACTTATATGATAAGCTATGTTATTTCTAACAGATTTTTTCGTAATTTCCTGATCATGTTTCTTATATTAAGCAATTTATTATAATCACCTTTATTTTTAACATAAGATCTAGCCCATATTCTATATTCTAAAGATTTAACTCCTTTCATAGTATCTTTAAAAAAAAGTATTATGTTTTCAATAGCTCTAGAGTTAGTCGTATCCAATATATAATAATTATGTAACTCTTTGAACCTAACAGGGTTGCTTATGTGAAGCATAATACGTATTGCATCTAAAACAACTTTATCTAGTTTTTTAGTTAAGCCAAAGCCGTGCACTATTCTATTGGAGTCTTTATTTGTTAAATAGAAACAACCTTCTGCCTCAATAAATCCAACTAATCAGCTTTTACTCATTACATTGTTAATAGAGGTTACATCGGTCAAAGGTAAAATAGCATTATTTCAAGCTGGAGATCTATAATCACTGTTAGCTTTAGATTTTTTAATAGCCAAAAGCTTAAGATTCTTATCTTATTTACTTATACTAGTGTTATTTAGTATAACTAAAGCTTTTTTTAATTTTACATAATCAAAATGTTTAGTGGTTAAAAGAGGGTATTTATCAAATATAGGTATTATAACTGTTTCAATAATCTTTCTATCCCTTATAAAGTATTGTGCTTTTGTACCATATTTTGTAATAGAACCCGCACCTAGCTGTTTTTTTATGTAATGTAAGACTCTTAAATTATATCTAGATTGTGCTACTTTATAACTTAAACCTCATTTATCTCCTTGATGTGAAATATGAAAATTACCGTCCCCATCTGTGAAACCCACTAACCACTGCTCCCATTCATCTTTAATGTGTGCATTGTGGTTTTTGTAGTTGTTTAGCGAAATCCTATTTGAGTTGTCATTAAGATGCTCTTCGTTAAGTCTCTGATGACTAGTAAATAAAGGTTTATTTACTATTCAGGCGCATTGTCTCCATGCCATACACATTATAACATACGTACTATTTAGTAACATTTTTACTAAAATTATACATGAGTAGTGTATTACGTGTAATCCTATTATTACATAGTTTACTTGAAGATTTTCACGCATAGATAAGAGTTTACTTTTTTTTATGTCACCATAAAATAACTCCCTAATTCCTTTAAGAGTTCATCCTGTACCTACACCATTTTCTATTCCTCCTGCGAACAGGAACAGAACGATACTAGGAATTAATGATAAGTAACTAATATTATTAAGTCTAGGGAATGCCATATCTGGACCACCTAAACCTAATGGTAATAAAAAGTTACCAAAACCTCCAATTAAAGCTGGCATACGCTTTATCATAAACTTTCATTAATGCGCGGACTATCTCTTTACCAATAAATCCATACTAAGGTATTCACGTATAGTCTCTGAAGATCCTACTCTATAAAAGCGTTTAATGCTACAACGAGCCCTTTTATATTTGGTTTCTGGCTGATTGCCTAATCCTTTGAATGTTACTGTATTATGCCGCTTTTATATCAAATAAGTCTACATTACTAGTTCCAAAGGCTCTAAAAGGGTTCCAGCAAACAGTGAATGTTAAATAAGACGTTTCCATCTTACGAGGCCATGCCATTTTTATACTAACTTTTGTAAGTAAATTTTCATTTACCTCTATAATAACCCTATTTCTCACCTTTTAAGTATTTTCTAATAACTTGACGATCACCTTTTAAATGTTTAAACTATTTAAAGAGTTAAACCCTAAAAATATTTTAGGCTCATCTTTAAACTCAGCTAAAATAGATTTAGCTGCAGGATGTTTAACCTCATATGCATCTCGCTTATCTGCAACTAAACTTTTAATTTTATACAGATTAAGTAAATATTTAGTAGTAGATTCTTCTATTAAATCTAAAGAAAAAAGAAAGTATCTAGATATATAGTACCTAAATTTAAACAATCATTTAAAGTAGTATGATGTATATTTATTAGATCATATACTTGTTGTTTCGAATCAAATAGGTATAATAATGTTAAATGTTTAGCGTAATACATATAAACTGTAGTACCTTTGCTTTTACGAAGCTTATCACGCATTTCTTCACTCATTGGTTCATGATATCCAGAACTTCTAGCTATTAGATCAACATTAAGATTTGGTTTTAAATTATCAATAAAATGTTGTTCCAGTTCAACTACCTGTTCTAAACTAGATTTATCCTTCATAATATAAATAGTTAACTTAATATCATTAAACCCATGTTTATTTAAATAACGTAAAACTCTTCGTGCTTTAGTTTCAAGTATAGATGGCATAAAATAAGAACTTATTCTATTATATAAATTTATGGAGTGACCTACATACATATGTTTTCCATCCAAAGTTTCTCATATATAAACGCCTTTTTATTTTTTAGTAACGTTAAGTATAATATCTCTATTATTAAAATGATCATCTACTAATACTTTAACATAATTATCTTTCTTATTGTTAGAATTATTATTCTTATTATTGTAGTCCTCATTATTGTTATCGTCATTATCGTTATTAGATTCACTTAAAGATGAATTGTTATTATAACTACTTACTAATTTTTTAGTTTGTAATTTTTCAGTTTTTAATTTATTAATTACAAAAAAAGAATTAAACATAGTAAAAGATTGCAATTTTAATAAAAAAAATTTTTTCGACCATAAAGAAAATCATAATAATAGCATGAGCAGTAATAATACTGTTATATAACTGGTAATCAGCTATATATTGAACACCAGGCCCTGATAATTCTAATCTAATTAATACAGAAAAGGCAGTACCTACTAATCCTGAAAATAGGGCAAATATTAAGTATAATACACCAATATCTTTAGCATTAGAAGATAAAAATCATCTTTCAAATCACATACTAATAGATGATGCCTTTATGTTCATGTTGTTGTATTTATAGTTTTTAGATAAAATCACATCTCGGTTTCGTTTAAATAGATTTGAAAAATAGCTATACCTATACGAAGAAGAGAGCAAATTTTATTAAAAACAAAGTGTATTATACAAAAAAAAAGCATGTTTTTTTTGTAAAAGGCTATATTTACACAATAATTATAAGTTTAGAAAATACCTAAAATCTATAAGAATAACATTATTAAATAAACTATAAAAAATACTTTATAGTATATATACATACCTTAGAATTGGTTTTTCACTCCCTCTATCTTTACAATACAAAAAGTAAATAACTAATATATAGGCTTTACAATACAAAAAGTAAATAACTATCATACTTTATTAGTGGCTTTACAATACAAATTGTAAATAACTACCATACTTTATTTTTTTAGTGGGTTTAATACAAATAAATATAACAATATAATATCTCTTATCCCTCTAGGGTTAATATATGTGTAAATAACCCAATAAAGCTAATAAGAGATAGCTATACTTAACTAAAGATAAATAAAGTTAGCCTATTAAAAAGCAATGAAACCTAATATTGGGTAATTATTAACAATAAAGGATTTGCATAATAAGTAGAATAAAGCAATTAAAGAATAATTCCGTTAAAACTAAGCTTTTGTATGTATATTTTAGGTATTACTATTAGAATATACTTCTTTAGTCTCCTTTATATACGTAATACCCAGAGGGAAACACTTACTAGTAATAATTTAAAGAGTATATACTCATATTATAAAATAACGTATAAATATATTACTATTAAATACTCTACTTGTACTATATAAATACTAGGTTTAACATCTTAGTATAAATACGATATTTAATCTAATCCTTCCTTCTATTAGATTTAAACACTATACCCTGTGTAAAAGGGGATTATATACCAATCGAGCTAATTATTTAAATAAAAAATATAAATAACTTGCATCTGACTATGTATAAATAGCTTCTCTCCGTACTACTCTATAAAAAAATAGCTAGTGAGAGAGCAATTTACTTGTAATAGCTATAAATATTGTATAGAGGGAAGGAGATATTTGTAATACTATAGTTAAAGGTATTCTTCTTTTTACACCGAGTTAAATCTAAGTAAGTTAATTGGAAGCTAAAAGGATATGAAGGAGTTGAACCTTATATTTATGATCTGCAATCAAAATGCATAACCCTATGCCCATACCCTTAAAAAATTTTTTTAATAGGGCTTTAATATATATAGAAAGCTATATATTTCTTCTCCCCACTTACCCTTACGGGGATTTGTAATCTAAAGTTTAATAATCTTTAGGTTTACAAGTATAATAGAAATTAAATTACTGCTAAACAAGAAGGACAATTAAATAAACACATCTTTATTGTCTATATATTAGTAATATTTTGAAATAAACCTGTTTAATTAACAGGAGTACCACATATTAGGCACGCTTTACCTGGAATAACTGGAACAGTGTCTCCAGGTTCTAAACAGGAAGGGCATCTTATATCAGGAACAGGGTATTCCACGATTTCTGTAGTGTATGAACCACCTGAACCGCCTATACCAGGCATAGATGACACAGGTTTTGAGCAATTAAATTTTCAATCTGGACCATCACAACTAACAGTACCAGATGTATATCATATAAAAAAGATAGTTTAAATAATAAGCACAATATAAAATAGTGATTTAGTATTTATAGATTTTAATCCATTACTCTTAAAAGGTTTCGGAGCTAATCATTATTAGACTCTCTTTTATGAAACCCGTCAGGGTTATGCGTTGAATCATTCATAACAAAGATCAAAAATACCTGTAAACATAATATACATATACCTAAACGAGTGTGGGGTTTAGCATATAACTCCATACGCAAAAATATGTAATACATACACCAAGCATAGCAAGCACCGTACCAATAAGAGGGTCGTTAATTTTGATAAAACTTAATATAGATCTGATAAGTGCTCCTAGCTTTATAGAAGCTATAACTTTTATAGTTAATTCTAACCCCATACTAGATTTGCTAATATTTAAAGGTAAGCTTAGGGTAGGATTATATAATCGAATATAATGAATAGCCATAGAGACAGTTTTATATCTATAAATCTTATGTTCATATATAAAATAACAGGCCCATGGAGCTACTAAAGCAAAGGTAAATTTGTAGGTATTATATCGAAATTATATAGAATACAAGGGACTAGTATAAGAAATGCTATTACTATAGGTAATAGAACTGTTCAACAATATGACATTAGTTGGTCATAACGTATTCTAGGGAAAGAGGCTCTTGCTCAAATAAATGTAAAGATCATCATACAAGCTTTTAGTCCTATTACTATACCGTATATAGTTGTTCCTATTATTGTACTATAATTATCAAAATCAATAACATTAAAATTAGACTCATTGTCTGTTAGATACATATAACTGTCTCCAGCTATATATTGTAATATATAAAAATAAGGGTATAAATAATAATTAAAATCAAAAAGATACCCACCTAAAAATAAAATGCTGTTTAAAATACATATTAGTACAATACTAGCATACTCTGCTAAAAAGAAAAATACAAATATAACAGCAGAATGTTCAGTCATAAACCCACTAACTAATTCTGATTCAGCTTCTGCAAGATCAAATGGTGCTCTATTGGTTTCTGCAATAGATCCTATAAAGAACACAATAAAAATAGGGAATAAAGGCACTATGTATCAAATAGCTCTTTGAGCTTCTATAATAACAGTAATATCTAAGCTACCTGCTAATAAAACGACTAGTAGTATAGCAGAACTTAAAATTAATTCATAGCTAATTAATTGAGCTGTACTTCTTAATGACCCTAAGAATGCGTACTTGGAATTAGCTGATCCAAATTTGTTATCGTAAAAGCTCTTTATCTTCTACTTCCGTAATTCACACTACGGTTCAGACTATGTCATAATCTTACAATTATTATTCTTTATGGGTTACTACCAAGAATCTATGCTTATTTTTTTTTATTTATTTATATTTTTCTAAAAATTCTTTTTTTTTTGTGGGTAAATCTAAATTTTTACTAAATAAGTATACTTTTTTTGAAGTAGACTTTTTTAAACTAGACATTTTTGTATCTAAATGTCTTTTTATAGTTCTATATTCCACTTCTAAGTATTCAGCTGCTAATCTTAAACTAGAATAGGGCATATTATTAACTAATTCTAACGTTTCGGCAGGGTATATTCAGACTAATTTTTTATTACCTGATTTTAAGGAATCTACATTATTTAGTAATTTATTAATCTCTTCACAATTAAGTAGTTTACTAAACAAATACGTACCTTTTATTCCTTCTGCTTTATATGTATCAATAAAATAACTGATTACATCTCTTCTAATACTTAATACTTTAGATGCTTGACTTTTAGAAACAAAAGGACTTCCTTTTATTAGTTATAATGTTTTAGCATAATACGCTCATACTTTTTTAGCTATATTTTGACCTTTAATTGTTTCTACTATACTTTTATATTTATAATAGTCACTATCTATATGATCTTTTAAAATAATATAAACATAGACTTCTTTACTTTTACCGTTTTCATATATAACGCTATTATTTTTTTAATTTAACAATTAATTAGTTAATCTTTTATATCTTTTCGTTTCAGAAAATGAATAAGAAAAAGTAGTATTTAGTAAAGGAAGGTCTTTTTGTAAATAATACTTTACTCTAGCCCCTAATTATGTAGCGGGTTTAACTTCTATTATTGATGTTTTGAAATGTTCTCAACCTATTAGGTTTACAAATAAATTAAATATCTTTTTAGAATTAGCCAGTAAATGATTCGATATTCTTCTTTTAAATAAGTTAGTTCTACCTATGTAATATACTAGAGGATCGTGTTTATATTCTATAAGATATATACAACTTACAGATCCTCATTTTTTTAAAAATTTTTATTTATTATTCATATCTTCACAAGTAGCTAATACTTTATCTTCAAAAGGCTTTACATTAGCATTTCTATATTTATAAATATCTTTTATATACATAGAATGTAATGGTTTTAATTCTTCAATACTTTGATCTTCAATACTTTGATCTTCATTAGGTATATTAGTAGAATAGTCTCTTTTAGCCAATGTATTATACTTATTAGGTATACCTGTAGAATAATATCTTTGACCTATTTTATTAAATTTATTAGGATGATTAATAGATCTATAATGTAAATAATTCTTAGATCTATAATGTAAAGAATTCTTAAAATACTTTGTAATAGTTGTTAATAGTAGCTAGCTGAATACTGAAAGAATAAATTATATTAAATATAAATACATAAATTTTATATAAATAACCAGATCTATAGGAGTATTATTTAAATAAATTAAAATGAATAAAATAATAATTATTATAAGATTTCGGGCGCTCGTGGTAAATTTATTGATTTTTCTTGCATCTCATTTACTAGTCGTTGAACATTTATAGTCTCATCAATAACCTAATTTATAAAAAAATAAAGTTATTCCATATCTTATACTAACAAGATAAGTTAAGAAAATTAAACTATACTTTGCTTCAAATTTACTTTTTAAAAGTTTTCCTTGAAATTCACCCGATTTTTCACTTATTATTCACATAATAAGGGGACTAATCATTAATCCTGCTAATAATATTCCATAAGTAGCTAATGAAGACATAGCTAACATATATAATATACCCAAATTGTAATCCATCAACATTAAACCTGGACCATACAAAATTTACTTTTTAGTTAAAATTTTACATACTTCTCCCACTGTTCATACCTTTTTGTATTTCTATTCTTTTTGATACATTTTTCTCTAATTTATGTTGCCTTTTTTTAACCATTTCTGAAACTAAACATCAATCTTTAAAATCTAAAGATTTAATACCTATTATATGATATTTAGTAAAGAAGGGAATTATTATATCGTTAATATCAGAAAAATATTTAACTTTAAAATCGAGTACATTTTATTGTTTTCTTAAATAACAATATCCACAATTAAATTGTTTTCTAATTGCAGTTAATAATACCTCATCTTTTTCATGCTGGGTGATTTTGAACAATAGATATTTAAAAATACCTTTGTCTAAAGAAACAGACATATTACCTTCAGCAGAGGTAAACCCTGCTATTCACTGAGGATGATGAATTACACAGTCTTCTCTTAAAGGACGGGGTACTGGAACAGTTTCAGGGAACATTAATTGTATTTCTTTATATAAACCAAAGTTTAAAGTTGCTCTTATGTTTATAATCTTCTGTAATCCTTGTAACGTCAAGTGTTCTTTCATTTGATGAATAGATATAATTTTTTTAATTAATAGTATATAATCCCTTTTTTTCTAGATATTAAAGGATATATATATCAAAAAAAAAATTTTTTTACTAATTCTATTAACTCATTTAATTTTCTTACTCTATAGACACAAACATATTTATTAGTTGTTAAAGTCCCTATTCCTCCTAAACTCTCTTTAATTCTTAATAATATCAAATACTCTTTAATATGTAGTTTAATTTTAAAAATTGGTTGGATTTCTCAACCCAGTTTATAAGATCGACTTTTTAACAGACTACAAGAAAAGCAACCTTCTCCTAAATTTTTTCTTTTGCTTTAAATCCACAACGAAGCATGAGCAAAAGAAAAAAAATAAGACAAACCCTGTTATAAACCAAGGATGGATTTGTAAATTTTCATCCTCGATTTTTGGTTTATTGTTACCACATGTACTATAGTAACGGGGAGTATTAGTATTTAAAGATTTAAACCCAATTAAAGCTGAATCGTAGTAAAATTTTTCTATACAAAGTTTTATCATGACTTATTTCTAAGCTAATTAGAATACATCTTAAATATATAACAAATATCTACTTCTAAAGTAGAATATTTTATATATCTATAGCCGTCTACTCGTTGCTCTTTTACAATTGCATAATAATATTTTACAATTGATTTAGATCCGCGATTGCCCATTCCTATTTCTAGTACCTAGTACACTTATTTATCTAAGCATTGCTGAATTATGCTTAGGTATATACATATGTAAGCAATCCTAGATAGTTTACATAGCATACCAACTATAAAAAAGTCACAAGAATCATCTGGCTTGTTACCATACCTGAGTAATTAATTCAGCCACAAATAATTTTTCAACTATTGCTTGGTACCAGAAGCTTTAGGGGTTCCCCGGAATTTGACTATATAACCCTATGGGTTTAAGGTATTACAGCATATCCTAAAAGTGAAAATATTAATGTAATTATAGGACCAAGAAAGAATAAAAAAATGTTGGCTTGTGTAGGTGAAACGTATTCTTTTAATAATAGTTTAAGTGCATCTGCAAAGGCTTGAAGTAGACCATATCAACCTACTGCGTTAGGTCCTAATCTTCTTTGCATACTAGCCATTGTTTTTCTCTCCGCTATAGTTATAAAGGCTACTGTTAATAAAACAGGAACTGTAACAGCTAATACTTCTAGAACTGATATTAATGTTGGTAAATATAACATGTTTTTTTGTTTTTAATAACTGTAAAATTGCATATAAGTATAGCATATAATACATAATTATTTTAATTATACACTTATTTCTTCATATTATATATTTTATTTACAAAGCATCTTTTATAAAAAAGGTAGCTAATCCCTCTTATTTATACGATTATTTATCATTTTAGTTATAATCTTTGTTATTTAGATGAGTAAGATAATTTTATCACGTAGGTTATCAACCATCCGGTAATTTTCTTTGTTATAACTATAAAGAGTACTAAATAGCCAATCCTTGAAAAAAAAATTTTTTTTTGGTACTTTATTCTTTACCTTATTTATAATATAATAACAAATTAGTATAATGGGCTTTAATTCATATATAGGTGTACATTATTCTTCTCCCTTTTTTTCCCTTACGGGGATCTGTAATGTAAAGATTAATATTTTTAATTTTTACATTACAAGTAGAATATTGGCCTGGTGAGATATTACCACTATTTCCGCCTTGCGGGGGTATTACAGGCATTACACCGAGGTCCATTGATTTTTAATATAAAATTTAATTAACTTAAATTTATTTCAATTAAGGGATTTATCACTTATGTTCATTCATAATTAATAGATAAATAGCTACAAATTAAAATAAGCATATTTAAGTTATAAATAAGAATTTTTCTAATAAAAGGACAATACTTCAATAAATTATCACTAATCAAGATAGAATCTCTCAAAAATTTTTTTTACATATGATTACTATGCAAATAATTAAAATTGTTTTTTTTGTTAATTAGTCTTGCTATAAAAAAGAATAACCAAAGAATCTAATAATCTAGGTTATTGTTTTTTCTAATTAGTCTTGCTATAAAAAAGAATAACCAAATAATCTAATAATCTAGGTTAAAAAAGAGTCAATCGAAGAAAAGCTAATGGTATAATAAAGTAAAGGATTATTGCGTAAATTAGATATAAAATATTTACCATTCCTTATCCATATATTTAAATATAGGATATTTTTCATATAAATTATTTTTAATTTTTTTAATAAAAGTATTATTACTTGAAAAAGTAAATTTTAAACTAAATTTACTACATGAGGTTTTTTATTTAAAAAGATAAACAAAAATTTGTCTAATTAAAAAATATATCTAATGGCTAGAAATTCAACATTTTAACCCGAATGCACCATTCCGAGTTTTAGACTCTATCATGGTTAACTGTCCATTAGCTTTCATACAACCTCTTAAAATAGATGATGAATCTCCGTTTAAACTAGAACGTAAATTTTTTAAACTTCCAATATATCTATATTTGAAAACTGCTCTCATAGCAGTTAAACGTTTTGTTAATCTACCTGAAGCTTCAAATCTTATACCTGTTACTACTTGTTGTTTTATAACATCTATAATGTTGTTCTCATCTATCTTTTCTATAAAGTCATCAAATGTTCTAATAGTATGTAAATCAGGTATACTTACCTTCTGTAAGATAGCATCTCTTAAAACCCTTACAGCCTTATTATTTCTATCTCTTAATTTTAACGCTACCGCTGATGAAAAAACATCACTATTTAAGTGTATAGATTTTAATTCAACCATATGGATATCTATCTTTTTATTGAAAATTTTTTGTAAAAGACTTCTTAGACCTGAATCATCCCTATAAAAAAGCAAATCATTGTGTTTTAACTTATTAAAATTCATTGTTTTTTTTATATTAGATATTTTTTCTTCTAATTTATAACATTTTTTTAAGTATATTCACCTAACTGCTGTCATGTATAACATAACATTTTTTCACTTTAAATTTAATTCTTTAACATCTTCTCACTCTAAATTTTTTACGTTCTTTAGATTAATTAGATGAGCGTTTAATTCTTTAACATCTTCTCACTCTAAATTTTTTACTTTAACATCTTCTCACTCTGAATTTTTTACGGTGTTTAGATAAATGAGATTATCGTTTAATTCTTTAACATCTTCTCACTCTAAATTTTTTACCCTCTTTAGATTAATTAGATGAGCGTTTAATTCTTTAACATCTTCTCACTCTAAATTTTTTACGATATTTGGATTTAGATTAATTAGATGATCGTAAAAAAAAAAGGCATACTTTACTTTATAAAAAAGAACAAAATATTTATTTAATAATATTACTACTTTGTTTTTTTTTAAATTTGCTAATCTTTTTTTTAAGATATATTTCTTCTTCCCTACTAACTTTGTTAGATCTTGTTCAAAAGATAATTTTTGCTTATTGTACATGTATAGTATAATTGAAATTTTATTGTTAGTATGTTTTAATTCTGGGCTACCCACATAAATCCTATTAGCAGAATATCTCATTTTATTCGTACGTCTACGTTTAAATATCCTTTTGATCTTCTCTTCTGCCATATTAAAATAGCTTGTAAATAAATCCTTTACTGATGTATATAAACCAATTAATGATTTAACGTATGATTTATTATAAGAATATACACTATTATTTCATTCTTTACTTGAAGAATAAAAAATAGTGTTTTTATATTCATCACTATCTGATTTATGTAGTGCATTCTCCTTTTCTTTACATTCTATAGAAACGAAGTTTCAATCTTTATGTAAGTTTCTATCTAAGGGTTTATAGTAAAGATCTTTTATATTTGATATAAAAATATTTGACATTTAATATATTATTTAATTATTGGTATTACTTATTAAGGGACTGTTTCAAGTGTATTATTTCTTTAATCCATTAAATTATTAGCTTAATGAACAAGGCGATAAAAAATTATTATTTGTTATTCTTACATAGTTTTCAAATATTCAGTATTTTACAATTTACCTTCTTTATATTATAACAACAAATTATCTATGTTTTAGGGGAGGGGGTAAATACAAAGCAACAGACTAAAAACATCTCTTCTCTCCATTGTTTTGTAAATATAAAGTACCTTTAACCTAAAAATAAGTAATATTATCTACTTAAAGTAACTAGTAAAAGGTTATTATGTTAAAAAAGGAGGGTACATAAAAAAAAAAGATATAACTTGGATAGAAGTAAGCCGGGTCCTGTAATGTAATATTTAACTAAAAAAAAGATTTATTTAGGCTTTTTATTTAATAATTCTAATAAAATACTAAAAGTTTTTATTGATTTCAATTTCTGTGAAGTACCTAAGCTTCTACCTCGCTTTATAAAAGCTATATATAAATCACCGGACTTCCCTATTAATTATTATAAATTAATATAAATTACAATCTATATCACAAGTTTAAATATATATTAAAAACATTTTTAATGTTTTATTTGTAATAAATGTAGAACTCCTGAAATAACAGTTATAAAAACTATAACCATAAGCCCTCTAATAAAGGTGCTGTATATATATCTAGTGCGATAGTTTGTATAATCTAAGCACATAAAAATAAAAATATAATCTAAATTGTTTTTAATCATACAGAGGATGCGCTTTTAAAGCTTCCCTCTTCAAGCTATAGTCTATAAACTAAGATAAAGACTGCTACTAAGCACCATAAGCATATTAAGCCTGGTTGGGTTTTAAGCCCTGGGAGGATACCCTGAATCGAACAGGGAACTTACTGTGCCACATACAGTTGTTCTGCCAATTGAACTATATCCACCTTTTCTTTTTATGTCGTTTTTATCTAAGGG
>Ga0233365_1000277_pt1 | contig 24695 bp, 25 predicted proteins | sample ElkDunMinimDraft_27_FD_191535 | JGI IMG/M metagenome (GOLD analysis project Ga0233365, IMG submission 191535) | Fecal eukaryotic communites from dung pellets of Tule Elk in California, USA - Elk Dung C36 | ecosystem: Host-associated > Mammals > Digestive system > Large intestine > Fecal | place...
CGAGGTATTCGACGCCACCGGCGACATCGAGGCCCATTCCGGATCGGGCGAGGTCATGGTGCGAGATGTCACCGCGGCGGTGACGGCCACGGCGGCGTCCGGGGATGTCAAGGTCGAGGAGGTCACCGGAGACGTCGATGTGACCGCACCCGATGGCGAGGTCGAACTGATCGGGATCACCGGTGATCTGACGGTCGAGTCCGGGACCGGATCTGTTCGCGGTGAGCGGCTGGACAGTAAGAACGCCCACGTCACCTCGGATGACGACGGGGTGTTCCTGGAGTTCGACACCGCGCCCGACGACATCAACGTCCAAGCGGAAAGCGGGCAGATCGATCTGGCCGTTCCGGCGATCGAATCGCCATACCTGGTCGACGCGACCGCCGGGGAAGGGACGCCTGACGTGCGGATAGCCACGTCACCATCGAGCCTTCACCTCATCACCGCGACGATCGGTGACGGTATTCTCACCATCAGATATCGGTGATGGTTATGACCGACTGGACACCGTCACAGTGAAGCAGGAGAACATGGCCACTCGTTCCGAAGTCCGTCCCCCAGCCTCGGATCGAGGGGTTGACCCTACCGACGATCGAGGCGATGACGGTCAGAATGGGTCCATGCCCCACGCCACCCTGCTCTACTCGCCGTCCTTCAAAGGGCAACTGGCTCGCCGGTTCGCTCACCTGGGCGTCGCGTTCGGGTTGCTGGTTCTGGCGGTCGTCGGGTTCGCGTTTCTGATTCTCACACTGGTGTCGGCGCCCCTGGTGCTGGTGTCGGTAGGGATTCCGCTGACCATCGCGGTGGTGTGGCTCAGCCGCGGTATCACCCAGGCACAACGAGCCATGTTCCGCCGGTTGTTCGGTAAACGCATCGACAACCCATACCGTCCCTGGCCGCGTGGCCACATCGGGTTGAAGCTGCTGGCATTGACCAAGGACGTGACGGTGTGGCGCGACATCGCCTGGCACGCCATCAACTCCACGCTGGGTCTCCTGGTGTACATCACCGCGATCGCACTGTTCGCCAGCTCGCTGTTCTACCTGGTGTACCCGCTCCTGTGGCTGGCGTGGCCGGCGGTGTTCAACAGCTACTTCGGCCTGCACATCGACGACTTCGCCACCGCCCTGTGGGGGCTTCCGATCGCGGCCGTCGCGTTGTCGCTGTGGTGGTGGCTGGGCGACATGATGCTGGACTCCTATGCGGGCTTGGCGACGCTGCTGTTGCGTCCGGCGCGGTCGGTGATGTTGAAGCAGCGGGTCGAACAGTTGACGGAGTCGCGCGCCGACACGGTCGACTCCTCGGCGGCGGAGCTTCGCCGCATCGAACGTGACCTTCACGACGGCGCTCAGGCGCGGTTGGTCGCACTGGGTATGAGCCTGGCAATGGCCGAAGAGTTGTTGGAGAGTGATCCCCGGGCAGCCGGGCGCCTGTTGGCCGAGGCGCGGGAGAACTCCGGCACCGCGCTGGTCGAGTTGCGCAATCTGGTGCGGGGGATTCATCCGCCCGTGTTGTCGGATCGTGGCCTGACCGGTGCGGTCAAGGCGCTGGCTCTGGATCATCCGCTGCCGGTGACGGTGCTCGCGGACCTGCCGGGCCGACCACCCGCGCCGGTGGAGTCGGCCGTCTACTTCGCTATCGCTGAGGCGCTGACGAACACCGCCAAGTACGCCGGGGCGAGTCAGGTCCGGGTCATGATCGACTACTTCGGTTACCCGCCGAGGCCACCGGCCGTCGACGACGATGAGTCGGCGTTGGGACCGCGGCTGGGAATCGTCATTCGAGACGACGGAGTCGGCGGCGCGAACGTCACCGAGGGTGGTGGCCTGGCTGGCGTGGTCCGGCGGTTGTCGGCCTTCGACGGCGTCGTCGCCATCGACTCACCCAAGGGTGGCCCCACGGTGATCACCATGGAGATCCCCTGTCAGCTGTCCCCGGATCCGTCCGTCGCGGGCCGCGCCACCGGCTGAATCCGCGTTGGTGGAACCGTGTCCGCGTCGTAAGCTCGTGCTCATGATCCTTACCTTGTGGAGTCAGTGATGCGGGTAGTCGTCGCCGAAGACCATGCGCTGTTGGCCGACGGCCTGAAACGGCTGTTGAGCGCGCACGGCTTCGAAGTCGTCGAAATGGTCGACAATGGACCTCGACTGGCTCCGGCCCTGCTGGAGCATCGGCCCGACGTCGCGGTGATCGACGTTCGATTGCCACCGACGTTCACCGACGAGGGACTGCGTGCGGCGATCGAGGCCCGCAGCCAGGTGCCGGGCCTGCCGGTCCTGGTGTTGTCCCAGTACGTCGAGCAGCTGTACGCCCGGGAACTCATGCGGGACCGGGCCGGCGGTGTCGGTTATCTGTTGAAGGACCGGGTCTCGAACATCCCGGCGTTCGTGGACGCGTTGCGGCGGGTCGCCGGTGGCGGCACCGTGATGGACCCGGAGGTCGTGACCCAGTTGATGGGCAGCCAGCGATCCCGCATCGACGAGTTGACGCCCCGCGAACAAGAGGTCCTGACTCTGATGGCCGAAGGCCGGTCGAACTCGGCGATCGCCAAGGAGTTGTTCGTCACGGACAAGGCCGTCGACAAACACACCAACAACGTCTTCCGCAAACTGGGGCTCACACAGTCCAGCGATGACAACCGCCGAGTGCTGGCGGTATTGACCTACCTGGAGGAGCAGCCGTAGGTGTTAAATAACGGTTAAGCCCGTTGGCGGGGGTTGCGCGCGTGTGGCACATTTGAGTTCGCCAGGAGCAATGTGGGCATTGCGAGTTCCGCCAGCTCTATTTATGGACCGATCATGGTGCGATCCATAATCCCATCGACGTTGTGGATATCGGGACGTCCGGTGAGCTCGCAGGAAGGGTCCGCATGGCCTGGCGGACAAAGAATAGGAGGGGCCACACGGATGGCTATCCCTGATGAGGGCAGTGTACCGACTCAAGATGAGTCGAACGCCAGCCACATGGGTCAGCTCGATGACATCATCGACCTGGTCACCGACCGTTTCATTCAGTTTGACATGGGTGGTGATGTTTACGACGGTGGCACCAACCATCATGTCTATGAAACCGACATGTACCCCTGGGAATGGTTGGTACAACAAGGCGGATTCTCCGGTTCACCACAGGAAGCCAAAGAGTATTTCCTGAATGGAGGCCAGGCGCCGGCCGGTGACGACGGCAGCATGGCGGGCGGTTCGGCGGTCGAAACCGACGACGACCAGGTGATCATTCAGCGTTCCGGTGCCGCGTTCACCACACCCGATGTCTTCGTCAAGCACAAGGGCAAGAAGTGGATGGAGGTTCGCGGCTGGTTCGAGGGCATCAAGAAGCCCTACGAGACCGCCCTGTCCTTCCAGCAGAACGCGTTCATCTCCCCGGAGATGCGGATGGGCTTCGCGGTCGACGACCTCATCCCCGTCGGCTCGATCACCGACGCCGATGTCGAGGAACTGTCGAGGACCGACGTCAGCAACGCCGGTGACGACCCGGCCATCTCCTCAGACCTGAACGACCGCCTCAACGGCAACGACAACTGGAACGACGCCCGGACCGCCGACCGGTTCCTGGAAGGCTGGCAGGGACGTGGCGCCCAGGTCTTCAAGTGGACGTTCCTGGAGCGGCGTCCATCGATCCTGGTGGGCCAGTCGCTCACGGCCAGGGCACTGCACCAGTCGGTGGAGATCCTCAACGGCGCGTACACCAACGTTCGCAGCGAGTCCTACTCGCGCATGTGGGACGCCCAGGAGATCTTCGAGCTCTACCCGTTCCACAACGGAACCGGCAGTAGCGCGACGGACTGGAAGAACATCCTGACCAATGTCGCGGGCGTGGCGACGATCGTCGCCGGTGGCGCCACCATGGTCAGTTGGAACCCCGCCGGTGCGACCGTCGCGGGAATCGCGACCATCGTCGCCGGTGGAGCGTCGCTGGGTGCGAACATCGTGGAAAGCCCAGGCCACGAGGCCGAGGTGAGCAAGAAGCTCAAGATCGAAGGCGAGAAGGTCGCCGACATCTACTGGAACTGGTACGACCAGATCCAGTCCTTCATCAACACAGTCCTCAACTCCGAACAGGTCATCGGGGACAACCTCACCGCGTTGCGCACTCGGATCGAACAGAGCAAGACCAACTCCGGTGCCTCGCTGGTGACGACCTTCGGCGACCAGGTCGACCTGACGGAATACCAGTCGTTCTTCGCCCCCAAGGCGCCCGGTGAGGGCTCGTTCACCCCGGGCACCGTGGACGGAATGGGACCCTCGAGCCCCAACGGCGATTCCGGTGCCGCGTTCAGCGGTGACCTGAACGAGCTGTTCAAGGTCGCGGTGAACCACCTTCCGGCGGTGGCCTCGGTCTACTCGCAGCAGGCGGGCCGAGAAGCCGACGGCGACATGTCCTCCGCCACGCAGCGCACCATGTACGAGTCGAGTCCCTACGGTGGGGACAGCTACGCCTCGCAGAGCAATGGTGCGGCACTCCAGCCCTGGCTGGATCTGCACGCCGCGTACGAGGAGATGATGAACGCTTCGGCGACGAACTTCCAGGCGGCGGCCGAGGACCTCAAGTCGGCGGCGATCTACTACCGCGACAAGGACGACGAGGCTGCGGAGAACCTCGATGAGGTGTTCCAGAACCTCGAGGACGTCGAGGTTTCGTAATCGGTACCGGGTAGCGGTGTGGGCGACTTCGTCGTCCGGCCGCTACCTTGGTTCGGCGAGACAGACGACAACCGATCGTCGGTGCCCCGTTCGCGGGCACCGACGGGCGAAGGGAAGACACCACCGTGAGCTACAGACTTGGCCGTATCAGTGGGCGAGCGTTGCTCGCGGGTGCGGTGGCGAGCGCGTTTCTGCTGGTCGGATGCTCATCGGAGGACACGCCCGATGACACCGCGAGTGAGTCGCCCGCCGACACCGAGGGTCTGCCCGCCGAGTGCTCCGAATGGGCCGAGGCGCCCGACGCGGCCGAGGCCGTCAGGACCAACGCCTTCGTCGGCAACGCCATCTGGGAGAAGGTCGACGGCTACATCTGGTTCGAGGCCAGCTGGCAGAACACGACCGACCTGGTGGCCGTCAACGTCACCGCCAACCTGCGGATCCTCTACGACGGTGAGGACATCACCGACGAACTTCCCGGGCAGGACACTCTCGCCCAGTACAACCCCTACACCATCGAGGTGATGTTGCCGGACGAGCTGGCCGCCGACAGCGGTGAGTCGTACAGCACCGGAGAGGTCACGATCGATGTGCCGCCGTCGCCGCAGTGGGCTGAGGGCGACGAGAGCTTGACGAAGCTGGAAGCCGACCCACAGGTCGAGCGATGGTGTGTTCCCAAAAAGGACGGTATCTAAAGTGGAGCAACAGTGAGTGAGCTGCGAGCACGACTCAACGAGTTGAAAGTCCGCGCGTTGTCGCCGGACGGCAAGGTGCGGGCACTGGCCAAGGGACGCAGCCAGCCGATCGTCTCCTTCGCCGAACGTGACGACTACGCCAAATACCGGGACGCGGCCTCGCTGGCCGACGAGGTCTCGGGTGCTCTGGAACGGGCGTTCAAGGGGCAGGAGGACGGCCGCAAGATGATTGTGGACAAGTTCTCCCGCCTGGAACGCGATGACGCCGAACACTGGGACGCCGAAGTTCGGCGGATGTACTCCGAACTCAACTCCACCTCGGTGACCGGGCACTCCGGCAGCGACACCGTCCGGGTAACCACCGTCGGACTGCGGTCGTGGCGGGTTCGGATTCGGCCCGGCACTCTGGAAACCATGACCCCCGAACGCTTCTGCGGTGAGGTCAATGCCGCGGTGCGCGACGCCCATCAGCGGTACCTGGGCGCGATGCGGCGAATGAAGAGCGACACCTTCGGCGGAATGACCCGCTGATCGATGGGGCCATACGACGGCGGTATGGCCCAAGCTCGGCGATTACCAGTCCGGGTCGACGATCGTCGGTTCGGGCCGCATCGTCACGCCCAGGGTGTCGGCGACGGTGTCGCGGATCTCCCGCGCCAGATTCAACAGGGCCGTGGTGGTGCCCGTGCCGCGATTCGTCAGAGCCAGTCGGTGCTTGCTGGAGATCGCCACCCCGTCATGCCCGTAACCGGGCTCGAATCCCGCCCGGCCGATCAGCCACCCCGCGGGGACCTTGATTCCGTCGCCCGCCGGCCAATGCGGCGGCTCGACGTCGACCGACGCCGACAGTTTCTCGAACTCCGCCACCGTGATGACCGGGTTGACGAAGAACGACCCCGCACTGTACGTGTCGTGATCGGTGGCGTCGAGCACCATTCCCTTGCCACGGCGCAGTTCGAGGACCACTTCCCTCGCCCGCGCCAGCGGTACCGAATCACCCACCGAGACTCCCAGCCTGGCGGCGGTCTCCGCGTAGCGAATCGGGCGGGACAGATCCGACTTCCTCAGGCGGTACGTCGCATTGAGCACCACGTACCGGTCGGTGTGCTTGAAGGCACTGTCGCGGTACCCGAATCGGCAGGCGGCGGCGTCGAAGTCGCTGACCTGGCCGGTCTGCCGGTCCAGGACCTCCGCCGATACGAAGACCTCACTGATCTCCTGGCCGTAGGCTCCGACGTTCTGAACCGGAGTCGCTCCGGTCGAGCCCGGAATACCGGCCAGGCATTCGATCCCCGACCAACCCTCGGCGACCGCCTGCGTGACCAGGTCATCCCAGGTGTGCCCGGCCTGGATCGTGATCGTGACCTCGTCACCGTCCTCGGTGACCGACACTCCCCGGCTGCGCACGAGAACCGCGGTGCCCGCGAAACCGGCATCGGCGACCACGAGGTTGCTGCCACCCGCCACCAACAACAGCGCGGAGCCCTGTTCATCGGTGGTGCGAACCGCCTCGATGAGTTCGGCGCGGTCATGGGCCTCGACGAGATGGTCTGGCGCACCACCCAGGCGCAGAGTCGTGTGGTCGGCCAACCGGCTCGGATTCAGTACTGGCACGATCCACAGCTTAGAGGGTGTCCGGGGGTCGACGGCGGTGGTGGTTCTGAGCGGTCGGTCGGCGACGAACACGGTCGAGCCGTGAACCTCCGCCGGGTGGGGTGCCCTCACCTCAACCGGGCACCGGTCTGCTCGGTGGCAAACAACGCCCAGCCGATTCGGTCCTTCGGCCGCCCGCCAGTGGACGCCCAGTATGCGGTCGGTCGGCTACCGATGCATACGCGCGGTGGTGTTGATGTACCAGCTCGCGTCATAGCGATTCAGGGGATTGGGAGGTCTGGGCCAGTCGCCGTCCTCGGCCGAGATATCCATGGAATTGGGCACCAGCGGGAGCACGGAATCCAGAACCTCCGGATTGCCCATATGACGGTAGAGGCCATCGGTCAGGTCGTAACTCTGGGCGACCTGTACCCCGTTCATCTGACCGAGCTCGTAGCCCTCGACGAACAGCGCCGGAGTGGTTACGTCATCCATTGTGAGCATTCCGTCGTACATGAGGGTGACGAAGCGGGTGGCCGGGTCGATGTCCGCGAGGAACTTCCGCGCCAGATCCTCCCAATCCTCGGGAGGGACGGCATCGTCGAAGAAATCCCACACTTCGGAGTTGCCGTCGGCGGTGCGGGCGGTGGCGATCGGCGGGAAGGTTCCCTGCGACGTATCGCCGACATGTTCGAGCATCACCACCCCGATCTCAATGACCTCACCGATGGCATCGGCGAGATTTGACCTCACGCTTCCGGTCTCGCTCGCGTCCAATGCCTGGTATATGCGATTGCGCAACTGCTCGTCCACGAGTCTCCAATCTGGTCGAAGGAAGGGGCAAGACAGTCAATTATGGGTCACCGGCCGCTGCGTCGTCGTCCCTCGTTTCGATGAGGTGCGCGAAATGCCTTGGCCGAAGCCAAGACGGCGACCGAGAGGCACGACATCGCCGGTGCCGGTGTCCTTGTTGGAGTTTCACTTCAGCCCCCACCCCACCCCAACCTGGGGGACAAGCCACCCCCATAGCCTCCACAACCATTCCTTAACCGGAAAAACCGGTCAAACCGATTTCAGGTCCGCTTCAGGAAGCGGGCCGTGATGGGTGACCGACTACCGTGGATGACTCGGTCAGCCTCCTCCGGTCGGCCATCAGCGGACGATGGACGGTGCATGGACAAGCTTGAATATCGTGAATCGTGGCTAACCGAGTATCAGCGGCTGTGGGCATCCGTCGCGGACGGGGACTTGAGTCGACCGGTGCCGAGCTGCCCGGAATGGCGATTGCGTGATCTCATCGCGCACGTGGAACTGGGCATGGATCGATATGCGCTGCGGTTGCGGTCTCCGAGTCCGCCAGGACGCCAGGATTCGGCCAGCGAGGTGCCCGATCCACGTCCCGGCCTCGAACGCGCCGCAGCCGGTCGCGCGGCGGCGCTGACGAGCCATGAGCTCGACGACGTCGCCTGGAACTGGTCGCCGTTGCCGAACACTGCGCGATTCTGGTTTCGGCGTGCCGGGTGTGAACTGGCGATTCATCGATGGGATGCGCAGACGGTCGGTGGAGGCATGGAACCGATCGACCGGCGCTTGGCCGTCGAGGGGATCACCGAAGTTCTCGACTCGTTCCTGCCGGTCGGACGTCGTGTGCCCGGTGAAAAGCGGACCGGTCGCATTCGAATGACGGCTGTGGACGCCGAGGTCGACTGGGCCGTCACCTGGGACAACGGACAGTACTCAATGGGGAATGGCGCCGAGGGTTCGGTCGATGCGGAGATCTCGGGCACCGCTTCTGACATCTTCCTGGCGCTGTGGGGGCGGATCCCACCAACCACTCTGGATCTCCAGGATGATTCCGGACTGGTTGATACTCTCCGCGCCAAATGATTTGATCAGGATGACCGTATTGCGTTCCGCCGTCCCCGGTGCGTAATCTGTCGGGCATGACCCAGCGCAGCGAACACATTCGACAACCAATGGTGACGACCGTTCGAGGTCCACTCGGGGTGATGGCATGAGCTGGACCACCGGGCCACTGATGGGTTTCGATACCGAGACCACCGGAGTCGCCGCTGAGTCCGATCGCATCGTCACCGCTGCGATCGTCGACGGTGGAGATGTCTCCACCTGGCTGATCGATCCCGGCATGGAAATTCCCACCGAGGCCGTCGCGGTGCACGGGATCACGACCCTCCGCGCTCAAACCGACGGATCCACCCCGGAACTGGCGTTGCCCGAGATAGCGCGGGCGCTCACCAAAGCCGTCGAGGAGCGCATCCCGGTCGTGGTGTACCGGGCCGGCTTCGACCTGACCCTGTTGGCCGCTGAGCTGCACCGCCACGGTATCGAACAGGTTCCGTGGAACCGGTTGTACGTGATCGACCCGTTCGTCCTCGACAAGCGGTGGGACAAGTGGCGCAAGGGAAAGCGGACCCTGACCGCCGTGTGCGAACACTACGATGTGCCGTTGACTCAGGCCCACAGCGCCGTCGCCGACGCCACCGCCGCGGTCGCTCTGGCCCGAGCCATCGGAAATCGATACCCGAAGGTCGCCGGCATGAACCTCGCCGAGCTGCATGCCGCTCAGATGGGTTGGCACGCTGACGATGCGGCCTCGCTGGAGGCGTATCTGCGGCGTCAGGGACGCGATGAGAGCGTGGACCGCCGGTGGCCCATGCGGTTCTGACCTGACTGTCCCCCCGATGCCTCAGGGCCTCCAGCACCTGTTGGCGTAGGCGGTCCGATAGGGCGGCGAGGTCTACCGGCCGGTGATGCTTCCGTTGCGCCGCTGGGCATCTGTCAGCTGGGTCAGTCCTCGCTCAGGATTCCATCGCGGATTGTGACGGTTCGATCTGCGTGATCGGCGACGGTTTGGTCGTGGGTGATGATCAAAATGGTCAGACCGCTCCGGTTCAGTTCGTCCAGGGTCTTCATCACCGACGCGGCGGTCTTTGAGTCCAGGTTTCCGGTGGGCTCATCGCACAGCAGCAGTGACGGAGTCGCCGCGAGCGCGCGAGCGATCGCGACACGCTGACGCTCACCACCCGACAGGGTCGTGGGCACCGCGCCGATTCGATGCGACAGCCCGACGTGTTCCAGCATCTCCCGAGCCCGTTCCCGCCGAGCCTTCGCGGGGATTCCCTGGTACACCAGGGACAGCGCGACGTTCTCCTCGGCGGTGCGGTGCGGCATCAGGTGAAACGACTGGAATACGAACCCGATGGTTTTGGCGCGCAGAGTCGTGCGTTTGCCCTCCGACATGAGTGAGGTGTCGTGACCGTCGAGCAGATACCGTCCCGCCGTCGGTTTGTCCAACAGGCCCAACACGTTGAGCAGCGTGGACTTACCCGACCCCGATGGGCCGACGATCGCCACGTACTCGCCGGAGCCGATCGTGAGGTCGCACGGCCGCAACGCTTCGACCGGAGGCGGCCCGGGGTAGGTCAGCCCGACCTGTTCCAGTCGAATCAGCCCGTCGTCGACCGTGGGCAGCACCTCGGTGTCGGCATCGGATTCGGCGACCGCCGAGAATTGCGACATATCGGCTCCTGATTGTGCTTGATCATTCCAAGCGTATAGACGTACCCAGCCGGGTCGCGGGTTGTCACCATCACGAGTTTGACGCACCGAGCCCGGTCCAACGAGACGGGGAGGGAGATTCGGTGCTCTCCAGAGGCGGATTCCACGAGCGACTTCGGTACGGGCTTGAGCCTCTGAGCGTCCTCGAACCCGCAGCGGCGCGGTGCCATGGTGTGGGCTGGATTTCATGCCCCACCCCATTCCGGGGGACAAACCACCCGCTAATACAGCACAAACTCTTTCAATGGCGGATGAGCTGGTCAATCGGATTTCAGGTGGGCTTCAGGAATCCGCCAGGATCGGAGCCGACCCAGCCGCGACGAGCCGCAACCGACATTCCCCATGCTGGTTCGCCGAGGGCCGACCCACCCTCAGAATCGTTCGCCGTTCGCCGTTGGGCAGCACGCCCCACGCTGGGCGACCCACACCTCGTGCCAGCCGCCAACCGCCACGCTGGGCCACCCAAATCCCCACGCTGCCCCGCCGACCCCCACGCCGGTCCACGCCGGACCGAGTGGCGGGTGTACTTACCGGTACAGCTGGCCGATGGACTTCGACAGTGCGTCGGCCACGTTGCCGACGGTCAGGTGGCGGCCTTCGGACACCACGGCCTTGCCGTCGCGGACCACGTGGGTGACATCGCCGGCGGTGGCGGCGAAAACCGTTGCGGCTACCGGGTCGGCCGCGCCGGCCAGTCGGACCGACCGGGTGTCGACGGCGACGAAGTCGGCACGGTAACCGGCCTCGATACCTCCGATGTGGTCACTCAGTCCGGCGCTGGCCGCACCGCCCCGGGTGGCGGCGCCGAGCAGTTCGTCGGCGCTGTGGCCACCGCGTCGCATGGTGCGCAATCGTTCGTTGAGTTCCACTGCCCGCGCTTCCTCGAACAGGTCGATGACCGCGTGGCTGTCGGACCCCAGTGACAGCAGGCTTCCGGCGGCGCGCAGTGCCTTGGCCGGGCCGATGCCGTCGGCGAGGTCGCGTTCGGTGGTGGGGCAGAAGCACGCGATCGTCGCGGATGATCCAAGCAGGCGAATATCGGAATCGGTGAGGTGAGTGGCGTGCACGGCCGAGGTGGCCGGTCCCAGCACTCCGGTGTCCTGGCACAGTTGCGCCGGGGTGCGGCCGTGCACCGCTTGGCAGGCCACGTTCTCCTTGATCTGTTCGGACAGATGAATGTGGAGTGGGGCGTGGTTGCCGTCAGCCCAGGTCGCGGCGGTGCGCATCGCCTCCGGCGGGCAGCCGCGTACCGAGTGAATGGCCGCGCCGAGTTTCACATCGGGCAGTCGTGTCGCGATCGTGGACAGTCGCGCCTGCCACTGGTCGGTGTCGGTGTCTCCGAAACGCAGCTGCGGACCGGCCAGTGGCGATCCATCTACATCGGCCTGTAGATACAGGGTGTCGAGCAGTACCAGGCGAATGCCCGCCTCATCGGCGGCTCTCGCGAGAACCTGGGCCATCGTGGTGGGATCGTCGTATGGCGTTCCACCGATGTCGTGGTGAACATAGTGGAACTCCACGACGGTGGTGATTCCTGCGCACACCATCTCCGCGTAGGTGGCGCGAGCCAACTCGAAGTAGCGTTCCGGGGTCAGCCGGTTGGCGACGGTGTACATCTGGTCGCGCCAGCTCCAGAAGTCGCCTCGTCCGTGGTGGGTGCGGCCACGCAGTGCACGATGGAACGCGTGGGAATGCGCGTTAACCATGCCCGGTATGACGAAGCCGGGCAGGTCGATCGCGTCGGAATGACGGGTCGATCCGGAGGTCACCGTCGTGATGATCCCGTCGACCACCTCGATCGACACGTCTCGCTGAACACCTTCGCACGCCGACAACCAGCCGACCTCGGCGAAGTAGCGGGTCAGCACGCCAACTCCCGCAACACTTCGGTCAATGCCTCCACTCCGGACAGACAGTCCGAGATCTCGGCCGATTCGGCCGGGGAGTGCGAGACACCCGTGGGGTTGCGCACGAAGAGCATCGCGGTCGGAACCGCTGAGGCCAGAATGCCCGCGTCGTGTCCGGCACCGGTGGCCAGCAACGGAACCGGACCCAGCACTCCCGCGAGGCGGTCACGCAGCGGCTCGTCGAACGCGACCTCGGCGCTGAACGACTCGCGGCTGATCGTCACTTCGGTGCCGTCGCGTTCGGCGCGTTGCCGCGTGGCGGTCTCCACCTCCGCGACGACCTGGTCGAGCGCCGCCTGGCTTTCGGAGCGCGCGTCCAGCCACCCGGTCACACGTGACGGGATCGCGTTGGTTCCGTTGGGGGTGCAGAAGACTCGTCCCACCGTGGCGACGGCTCCGGCCAGCCTGGCCTTCTTCCGAGCGGCCAGCACGGTGTTGGCGTAGGTCAGCATCGGGTCGGCGCGGTCTTCCAGTCGAGTGGTGCCGGCGTGGTCGGCGCGGCCCCGAAATTCCATGCGCCATCGGCCGTGCGGCCAGATCGCGGTTCCCAGGGCCACGGGTGCGTCCATGTCGACCTGGGCTCGGCCCTGTTCGATGTGCAGTTCGATGTAGGCGGAGATCTGCGACAGCCGGACCTCGTCCATGCCCAGCCCGGCGGGATCGAGCCCCGCGTCGGCCATGGACTCGTCCAGCCGGTTGCCTTCGGCATCGGTGAGCGCGGCGGCGGTGACGGGGTCGATGGCACCGGTCAACAGCCGCGAACCCAGGCAGGCGATACCGAAGCGGCCGCCTTCCTCCTCGGCGAACGCGGCGACACCGATGGGACGGCGTGGAACATCTCCGGCGGCGCGCATCGCGTCGATGGCGGCGAAGGCGCTGACCACTCCGAGCGGGCCGTCGAAGGCACCGCCGTCGGGTACCGAGTCGAGGTGGCTCCCGGTGACTATGGCGTCGCCGGAAGAGCGGTCACCCCACCATGCCCACAGGTTGCCGTTGCCGTCGGTCTCGACGGCCAGGTCTCGGCTGTCGGCCTCGGCCCGGAACCAGGCTCGGCACTCCAGTTCGGCCGCCGAGTAGGCAAACCGTCGGTAACCGCCGGTGGAGTCGTATCGTCCTACCGGGGCCAGGGCATTCCACATTTCCTCAAACCGCACGCGGAAAGAATAGTTGGCGTTGGGGCCGTGAGCACGTGGTGAGCGAGGATTGTTGATCTTCGGTTACATTGGCGGGACAACTCGGACAATTCGCTGTGACCTGCCGGTGGCGGTCGGTGTCGACGTCGTGCGACCCGCCGCCGGTCGAGGTGTCGGCGAAGGCGCCGGAGGGCTACTCGGGCCGGATGGTGTTCTCTCCCAGTACGTCTCGGGCCATCAGTGTGCCGCCGGCGACCGCCGCCGGCATGACCAGCACCGCGCCCAGCGGGATCAGGAACAGCAGGAACACCGTGGTGCCGAAACCGACCGCCATGCCGCGCCGCGACTTCAACAGTCGACGGTACTCTCCATATCGGATTCCCCGTCGGTTGAACGGGTACGCGGTCAGTTCGACGGCGAGGAACCAGCCACCGACCAGCGCACCCAGCACGAACGCGAGTATGGTGCCCACCACAGGGATGAAGCCGAGCGCGAACAGCAGGATGCCCAGCGGCACGGTGATCAGCAGTAGACGCAGCGCGTCGACGATGGACTTTCCGATCCCGGACCAGAAGCTCTGTTCGACTTCGTTGACCGGGCCGTACTCGGCCTCCACCCGGCCGTTGATCGCCTCGTAGAACGGGTCTCCGATGATCAGGGTGAGGGCGGTGAACAACAGAATCGCGATCCATCCGGCGAACGCGAAGATGAGAACTCCGGCCACCACCTGAATCGAGGTGCGCCACACGCCGTCCCAGTCGGCGGCGAACCCGGTCAGCCACGCCGACAGGTCGGTGAGATTCATTGCCAGGGCCACCAGACCGGCGACCAGCAGGATTGTCGCGATCAGAGCCGGAATGGCTCCCAGCAGCATCACTTTGGGGCGGCGAGCCCAGTAACCGATGCCGCGAAACAGGTATCGAACACCCGAGAAGACGTTGTTCACCGTCTGAGATTAGCCAGCCGACGCACACTCGGCTATCCCTGCGGTGACACCGATCGACGGTTCACGACAGGAAGTCGCCGATCAGCCGACGAAGTTCCCGGCGCTCGGTCCACACGATTCCAGGATGGTCGAACACCTGAAGTCGCGCGTTGGGCAGAGTGTCGGCCAACTGCTCGGCGACCTCGGCGGGGTGGGCGGCATCGCCTCGGCACCCGATGATCAGACACGAGGCGGAGACCTCGCTCAGGTCGGTGACGGATTCGACCACCGGGGCGGTGGTCAGTCGCCGGGGAACCAGCCGCATCGACGGTTGGCAGATCGTTTCCGCGTGCCGGGTCGCATACGCCCGAGCGGTGGTGCTGTCCCTGACCTCGGCGGGAAGCTCGGTCAGCAGTAGTTCGACCACGCCGGGCGTGTCCCCGGCGTCGGCCAGCGTGCCCAGCCGATCCAGTCGGGCGGCGGCGGTCACGGCCCGGGGCCGGTCCAGCAGAGCGGGAAGAAAGAAAACCGCGCGAGTGAAGCGGTCCGGCGTGTCGGCCATCAACCGGCACAGCGCTCCGGCTCCCATGCTGGCGCCGAACGCCTGGTCGGCGTCGTGTTCGTCGGCGATGCCGCGAAGTTGAGCGGCCAATGCGGGGTAACCGAAATCGGGCGCGGCCACGCCGTCGTGAGCCAAGGCGGTGTAGAAGACCTTGGTACCGGCCACACCGCTGCCGAACGGTCGGCTGTCGGCGGCGGTGGCGCCGTATCCGTGCGCGAAGACGGTGACCGGGCGGCCGGTGCCCCGAACCAGTGCGGTCACCAGGGATTGGACCCGGCGTCTTTGAGGGCCGGGCGGATGTCCAACAGGTACACCAGCGCGGCGATGAGTCCGATGATCCCGAAGATGCCGAGGCCACCGCCTCCGAAACCGAGGGTGGTCAGCAACAGGGTTCCGGCCAGGATCGCCAGCCAGACTCCCTTGCTCAGGGGACCGGCGGTGGGGAACGCGTCGGGGCGTTGGATGGCGCAGTGCACCAGAGCGGCCACCGTGAGCAGGCCGGCGACGGCCAGGATCACCATGGTCGAGTACATCTCGATGGTCAACGCCAAATTCATAGTCAAAGACTAATCAGTATTCGGCGATTCCGCATGTCGGGTGTCCGGTCACCCGAAGGTTGTTTCCGGTGCCGTCGGTCGGCCGAGGTGTCGGCCGCCGCTACTGGAAGGCTCCGCCTCGCCGCTTCAGCAGTGTGAACAGTGTCTGCTGGATGGTCTCCTTGACCCGGTCGGCGAGGTTGAAGACCTCCATCGGGTCGTCGGCCAGATCGGCCATACCCACGGTGCTGATGGGTTCGCCGAACTGGATGATCCACTTGCTGGGCAACGGCACCGCACCCAGCGGTCCCAGCAGCGGGAACGTCGGAGTGATCGGGAAGTACGGGATGCCGAGCAACCGGGCCAGCACCGGGACGTCGCCCAGGATCGGGTAGATCTCCTCGGCGCCAACGATCGAGACCGGGATGATCGGTGTCTCGGTGGCCAGTGCCGTGGAGACGAAACCGCCTCTGCCGAACCGCTTCAGCTTGTACCGTTCCCACACCGGTTTCCCGGTGCCCTTGACGCCTTCGGGGAACACGCCGAGAACCTCTCCGGCGCGCAGCAGCCGTTCGGCGTCCGGGTTGGACGCCAGGGTCGCCCCGGTCTTGCGGGCGTATTCGCCCAGCAGTGGTGCCTTGAACACGAAGTCGGCGGCCAGCAGACGCAGGTGGCGACTGGCCGGGTGTTCGTCGAACAGCGCCAGCTGCAGCATCATCGCGTCGACGGCGATGGTCCCGGAGTGGTTTCCCACCAGCAGAGCCGCCCCGTCGCTGGGTACGTGCTCGATGCCCTGGACCTCGACGCGGAACCACTTGCGGTACAGCGGACGCAACGCGGGAAGCGTGAACTTCTCGGTGAGTTCGGTGTCGAACCCGAACTCATCGACCTCGTAGTCTCCGGCGAGCCGACGCGAGAACAGTTGGTAGAGCTCTTCCAGGTGGTGGGCGACGCGATCGTTATCGCTCACTGTCGGTTCCCTTCGTGCCGATCATGTCGCGCACGCGGTCCAGGAAGGATGGTCCCTCGTCGCCGGTGTCGGGATCTCCCAGCACCGACATGAGGGCGTGGCCCGCGACGAAATCGGCGAACGCCTCGGTAGTCGGTCGGGGTGTGATGTTAAAGAACTCGGTGAGCTTTCCGACGTCGACAACCCGACCGAACCGCAGGAAATCCAGTTGGTCGAGTGAGAAGTCCACGATGTTGCGGCCTCGCGCGGCCGTGGCGACGGCGCGCAGTACGGCTTCGGGCGTCGGAGCGGCGACGCGACCGGCGCGGCGGATCGCCTGCGACAACAGCAGCACCCCGGGTCCGGCGACGTTGAAGACCTCCGGCCGCCCCGCGGCTCCGGTCCGATCGTCCAGCGTCACCTGATGCAGAACGTCCAACGCGTCCTCGATGTGCAGGAATTGGACCCGAGGATCGAAGCCCAGCACCGTCGGCACCACGGGCAGCGAGAAATAACGGGTCAGCGACGTGTCGGATGTCGGCCCCAACAGGGGCGCCAACCGCAGCACCGACACCGTGACGTCGGGACGACGGCGTGCGAAACCACGGGTGTATGCCTCCACCTCGGCGATGTCCGAGGCGAATTCACCGCGCGGTGCCGCTCGAAGCTCGGTTTCCTCGGTGAAGATCGCCGGGTCCCGAGCCGACGCGCCGTAGGCGGCGACCGATGACTTGATCACAAGGCGCCGAACCGCAGGGCTGCGTTGACACGCGGCCAACAGGTGCATCGTGCCGATGACGTTGGATTCCTTCTGCGCGCTTCGACCGCCGGATCGCACGGCCGACGCCGCTACGGCGGCATGAACGACCGTGTCCACGTTCGAACGGCTGAGGATACGACTCAACGTCCCGTTGTGCAGTGCCCCGGTTTCGACGCCGATGACTTCGGAGACGCGTTCGTCTCCGGCCAGCAGTTCGATGAGCCGACCGCCCAGATAGCGGTCGGCCCCGGTGACCATGACCGTAGTCTTGTGCGGCCGCTCGGCCCAGGTTGACTCTTCAGCGACTGGCGCCGCGTTGTGGTCGGGCATCAGTGAGACCTCTCACCGTGGACCTGCCCCGCCGCGGTGGGCGGGCTTTGTCATCGGCCGTGTGCGTTTACTTGCCTTGACGACGGCGTTGAACGCGAGTACGGCGCAGCAGCTTGCGGTGCTTCTTCTTCGCCATGCGCTTGCGCCGCTTCTTGACGACCGAACCCATAGATGTTCCTCGCAGTGCTAGTCAGGAGTTAGTGCGTATTAGGCTAGCGTGGTGACCCGCGTCCACGACGTTGAGGTCCCGCGCCGCCATTTGTCGGCCGCGGCGATGAACCTCGAAGGATTCATCGCCGACAACCGACGTCAGGACCGAGATCCTACGCCCCATCCTTGAAAGTCGCCGCCAGGTAGTCCTGGACGGCGTTCTCCGGCACCCGAAATGACCGGCCCACCCGGACGGCGGCTAGATCACCGGCGTGCACCAGCCGGTAGACCGTCATCTTGGAGACCCGCATAAGGGATGCCACCTCGGCGACGGTCAGGAACTTGACCTCTTCGAGAAGACTGCGTGAACCCATGACTTCTCCCACCATGTTCTTCTCCGACCAGCCGGAGTTCCGCCTGGCCACGACACACCCCGATGGTGCGTCGAATACCAACAGTAATGTGGTAATGCGGAAGTTGGCCACGGTTCGTCAGTGTTGTGCTTGATGCCGGTGAGCGTGCGCTATGCTGCCACGCTCACCGTGAGCTGCGGGTGTGACCAAGGTCGCATTTTGAGGCCGGTGGTGAAATGCCTGGTTGCGGCTGTGGTGGGCGTTATCTGTATCAGGTCAGTGACTCGATGAAGTCGGCACACTCGGCGACCAGCTCGTCGTAGGACTTGCCGTAGGCGGCCTGCGCCGACTCGTCCGGGTCCTCGCCGTTTCGGGCGACACGCTCGAACAGATCCATGAACGGGTCCATGCCGTACTCGTTGAACAGGTAGTAGACCGCGTACATCGCGATTCCGTACTTGGCCGACCCGGCCAGCGCGTCGTCGCTGTTGTACACCGGTTCGAGTTCACCGTTCCACAGCTTCTGGTCGACGTACATCTGGACGTCGCGTTTACGCAGGTAGTCGTCGAGTTCGACGGACGGGTCGTGGTCGATGACCTCGGCGATGCCCTCGACCATCCACCAGTCCTCCGGCATCGGGTAGTGGTCACCGCTGTGGTGCAGGGTGGCCACGTGGCCCAGTTCGTGCCGCATGGTCGACCGGAACTCGACGGAGTCGCGCACCCGGTCGATGTGCATGACGACCTCGTATCCGCCGGAGGTCAGCCGGTCGTTCTCGTCGAGCACCGGAACCGGCATGGCGAATCCCACGACGTTGTCCATGCTGGCGCCGTCGAGGCCGTACCAGCTGCTGAACTCGGCGTTGCCGGCCAGGTAGACGATGTACTTCTCGACCTCGCCGTACGCGGCGTACAGGTCGGCGTTCTCGGCGGCGGCCTCGGCCTCCGGCAGCGCGTCCTCCAGCTGGTCGCTGTACTTGGCGGGGGTGGCGACGATGACCTTCTCGCCGCTGACGGCGCGGATGTCCTCGACTTCCCAGGGGCGCGGTCCGGCTTCGTCGGAGTCCTCGACCTCGCTGATGTACAGCCCGTCGGGGTCGTCCTGCCAGACGGTGTCGAACACGATGGCAGCGTCGGCGCAATCCTCACCGACGATGCCGCCGAAGCAGTAGCTGACGGCCAGCCGGAACTCCCACTCGCCTTCGCTGCGCTCCTGCGGGTTGCCCTGGATGCTGTATTCGTACTGCGAGACCTCCAGGTTGCGGAGGCTGCTGAACTGCCGGCTCATGTCGTCGCGCAGCCGGTCGTCGAAGATCTCGAGCCAGCCGGTCTCGTCGTCGGTGAGCAGCGCGCCGGAGTGGTCGTCCAGCGCGACCTGCGCCTTGGCGGTCAGGTAGGCGGCCCGTACTTCCGGTGGGTCGTCGGGTCCGGGGCTGGGGATCGAGGCGGCGCCGATGTTTCCGCTGGCTCCACCGCTGACGCTGACGCCCACGGTGATGGCGCCCAGGCCGACGATGAGGCTGAACACCAGGCAGAAGATGGCGACCGATTGGCCGCGGCTGCGCTTGGGCGGCGGCGGCGCGAACATCGGCGGGTAGCTGAGGCCGGGCTGCTGCGGAACGTAAGGACTCAGCTGGGGGTTCGCTCCGGGCAGCTGCTGCGGGTGGCCCAAGTGGACGTTCCCCGGAGGGGGACCGAAGGTCGGTCCGACGCCGAGGGGAGGGCCGGCCGGCCCCGGGGGCCGCATCGTGACGGGTGGCTGCTGGCCCGGCTGGCCGATCATGCCCGGGACGGCCGGGTTGAGGGGCGCCGGCGGAGCCGATGAAACGGGTGGTGCCGAAGGAACCGGTGTCGCCGGCGGAGCGGGGGGAGCAGAGGGGACGGTGGGAGCCGGTGTGTCCTGAGGAGCGGGGCCGGGGGCGGCCTCCTGCTCTTGCCACTGTGGATTTCCTGACGGTGAGGAGATGCGCTGCTGTGGTGGGGCCCAAGGGGATTCGGGGTTTGAATCGGGATTTTGTCCGGTCCCGCCGCCGGATGGCACACCGTAAGTCACTGCAACACAGTATGGGGGGTCCGCCAACGGCTGCCAGAGACCCACATTGCGATTAAGTAACGATCACCAGCCCCTGCGTGTGGTCCGGTATGTCCACAAGCTACCGCCGCACCGCGTTACCTTCCGGCTACATGTTCGTTGTGCATTCCCAGAGAATTACCACTCCGCGGACCAGCGAGAGGCCGAACATGCCCAACCCCGGATCCGAATCCCGTGACAGCCCATCCCTGCACCGTCGCCGCCTTGGCGCGGTGCTGCGCAGTTTTCGGGAACGATCGCTCATCTCACGTGAGGTCGCCGGTCAAGAACTGGATTGTTCCGAGTCCAAAATATCCCGTATCGAGAACGGCGACGTCCGGGTGCATCAGCGCGACCTCTACGCGCTGCTGGACCTCTACAGCGTCACCGACAACAAGGTCCGCACCGAACTGCGAGAACTGGCCGCACAGGGCGGCAAGCGCGGCGGCTGGTGGACGAAGTACAACAACGAGGTCACCGGAAGTTTCCGTCGGTTCATGGAACTGGAGACGGTTGCCACCGCCATCCGTCGGGTTTCGGTGACCGCGATCCCCGGGATATTGCAGACTCAGGATTACGCCAGACGAGTGATTTCCGCGACCGCTCCACATTACACAGACGAGGCGATAGCGCGTCAGTTGGCGCTTCGTTCGGAGCGCCAACGTCGGCTTTTCGAGCCGAGTCCACCGGACAACTGGATCATCCTGGATGAGGCCGTTCTGCACCGTGAAGTGGGCGGACGTCGAATCATGTCGGCTCAGCTGAGGCGTTTGCTGGACGCCGCCGAGCAGCCCGGCATCCGAATGCAACTGCTTCCGTTCAGCCTCGGAGCCCACCAGGCGATGCCCGGATCGTTCGCGATCATGCGTTTCCTCCCACCGGATCCCGACGTTGTATACAGCGAGGGGTTCACCGGCGAAGTGATGTTGGACGATCCGGCTGAGTTGCGGTCGTGCTTCTTGGTGTTCGATCGCCTGGTTTCAGAGGCGCTCAGTCCGGAAAGGACGAAAAACTACATCGCGGAGGTGCTCCGAGATCAGTACTGACTCAGGAGGGGTCTCATGTGTACGCGTGAACAGACACCAATGGTGTGGCGCAAGAGCAGTCGCAGTTTCGGAGGAACCGAGTGCGTCGAGGTCGCCGCGGCCGGATACGCCGCGGACGACCATCGAGTGTTGCTCCGTGATTCCAAACTAGACAGCACTGCACCGGTTCTGCGAAGCAGCACCGAAAGTTGGCGAGGATTCATCGCCGACATCAAGGGTCGGCGGTTCGACCACTGACCTGATCGCCCTGCTGGACACTGATAAGCCTGCCGAGGTGGCGGCGGTTCGGGTCCAGCCCGACTCTCTACTTCTTTCCGCTGAGCGACCGAGCGAAGAACGCGACGTTCGCCGGACGTTCCGCCAGTCGCCGCATCAGATAGCCGTACCACTCGTCTCCGTACGGCACGTAAACCCGCACCTGATAGCCGTCGCGGGCCAGCCGCAGCTGCTCCTCGGGCCGAATGCCGTAGAGCATCTGGAACTCGAAGGAGTGCGGACCCCGGTCGAACCAGCTCGCCCGGTCGATACCGATCTCGATCAGTCGCGGATCGTGCGTGGCCAGCATCGGGTAGCCGTCGCCGCGCATCAACGCGTTGACGCAGCGAACGTAGGAGCGGTCGATGTCCAACCGGTTCTGGTAGGCGACCGACTCCGGTTCGGCGTAGGCGCCCTTGCACAGCCGCACCCGGGAACCCTTGCCCGCCAGTTCTCGGCAGTCGGCCTCGGTCCGTCTCAGGTAGGACTGCAACACCGCGCCGGTGCTGGGGTACTTCTCTCGCAGCTGGTGAATCGCGTCCAATGTGATGTCGGTGACGGAGTGGTCTTCCATGTCGACGGTCACCGCGGTTCCGGCCGTCTCGGCGGCGGAGCAGATCTCGTCGGCCATCCGGAAGGACATCTCCTCGTCGAACCGCTGGCCCAGGGCCGACAGCTTCACGCTCACCTCGGTGGCCGGGGTGAGGCCGTCGGCTTGCAGTGAGCTCAGCAGTCGCAGGTACTCATCTCGCGTGGCCTCGGCCTGGCGGGTGTTGAACGTGTCCTCACCCAGGTAGTCCAGGCTGACCTTCAAGCCATTGTCGACCAGCTCGCGGCTGACCCGCAGGGCGTCTTCGGTAGCGGTGCCAGCGACATACCTGGACACGATGTTTCGGCTGATCGGCGCCGTCGCCACCAGCTTCTCCATCCGAGCCGAGCGCGCAGCGGCGAGAATGATTGATCGCAGCATGGAGCGAGAGTATCGGCATCCCAGGTGGGGCGGGTGGCGGGGAGCGCGGGGATGGGTATTTCGGCACACTCGACAACGCCCTCGATCAACCGTTGACCGAATAACCTCGACGGCGAAGATCACCACCGGTGGGCCGGCCCACCGATTCGAGCCACTCGGGTAAGGAGTTCGGTACCCGGCTACTGGTTACTTTGGCTTCGGTTGTCTACGGTTAGTAGGTGGACTTCGACGCCTACGCTCAAACCGCCGCCGACCTGGCGAACGCCGAATTGTCTGACCTGGAGGACCTTCAGGGCTTCTTCGGTGATCGCCTGTGGTGGGCCCAACGAGTCACCGAACGTGACCTGGCCGCTTTCCGCCGGGTGAAACGCAAGTTCCGCGACGTGTTCGTCAAAGGCGCCGAAGGCGATGATCACACCGCGGTGGACATTCTCAACGGACTGCTCGAACAGTTCCCGGTCCAGCCTCGAATCTCCGGCCACCGAGGTGGCGACTGGCACATGCACGTGACCGGGCGCGGCTCATCGGTCGCCTCGGAGTTCATCGCCGGCGCCGCCTGGGGTCTGTCGGCATGGCTGTGCCGATACAAGGGCGCCCGGTTCGGGGTGTGCGCCGATTCACGGTGCGGCAACGTCTATCTCGACACCTCGTCGAACCGCTGCCGCCGGTTCTGCTCGGAGCGCTGCGCGACGCGGTCGCACGTGGCGGCTCATCGAGCCCGCAAGAAGGAGGCCGCCGCCGCGGCGGTGTGACCCCTATCCGACCTGCGGGGCCAGGTGCCGCCGTGCGAATGCCAGGGATTCGGCGAGATCGGCTTCCCGCACGGCTCGGTGCCCGGCCTTGCGCGTGGACACCTCGACGGCCACCGAGAAATCCTGTCCGCGCTGAACCAGTCGGCTCAGCAGTTCTCCGCAGGGTTGGTTGCCGCGGCCGGGCACGGCGTGTTCATCCATGCCCGGTCCCGAACCGTCCCCGAGGTGCACGTGGGTGAGGCCCTCGCCCATCCGGTCGGCCAGGTCCAACGCGTCGGTGTTGGAGGCCGCGCAGTGCGACAGGTCCAGCGTGTAGTTGTCGTACCCGGGGTTGGTGGGGTCCCAGTCGGGTGAGTAGGGCGCGAAACCGCGCTTGGCCATCTTGATGGGGTACATGTTCTCCACGGCGAACACGATTCCCTCGAATCGTTGCCGCAGCCGTTGCAGGCCCTCGGCGAAGTCACGCGCGTAACCGCGTTGCCAGGCGAACGGCGGATGAATCACGACGGTGGGTGCGGCCAGGCGTTCGGCCATCACGGCGGCACGGCGTAGTCTCTCCCAGGGGTCTTTGCTCCAGACCCGTTGAGTCATCAACAGGCAGGGTGCGTGGACGGACCGAATCGGTACTCCGTAATGCTGCACCAGAGTGGCCAGGGTTTCGGCGTCCTGACTGACCTTGTCGGTCCACACCATCACCTCGATCCCGTCATATCCGAGTTTGGCGGCCAGCTCGAAGGCGACCGCGGTGGGCTCGGGGTAGACCGACGAGGTCGACAGCAGTACGGGTGGAGCAACACCATCCATCACGTAAGGGTAACGATGCACTTCAGCCACATGATTGTGGAGGCAGTGGGAGGGGAACGGTCGGAAAATGGCCAATGACGAGCTCGCCGAGGTGGGGCCGGACTTCGCCCGGGAATGGATCGAGTTTTCCGATCCCGAGGAGGAGGACGGTGTCATCCGGGCGGATTTGACCTGGTTGTTGTCGTCGTGGCACTGCATTTTCGGGCAGGGCTGTCCCGGTATCGAAGAGGGTCAGCCCGACGACGGTTGTTGCGTTCACGGTGCGTTCTACACCGACCGTGAGGACGAGAAGCGAATCCGCAAGGTGGTCGGGAAGCTCACACCCGAGACCTGGCAGAACCACCGTCGCCGCTTCGCCGACACCGTGGAGCTGGACACGCTCACCGACGATGACGGGGTCGAGCAACCGGCTCGCAAGACCGCCGTCGTCGACGGTGCCTGTGTGTTCCACAACCGGCCCGGTTTCGAGGGCGGCACGGGCTGCGCGCTGCACGCGCAGGCGCTGCGCGACGGAGTGCACCCGATGACGTACAAGCCGGAGGTCTGCTGGCAGCTGCCGGTCAAGCGGGATTTCTCCACCGTGGAACGCAATGACGAGACCAGTTTCCAGGTCACCTGGATCGGTGAGTTCGATCGCCGTTCCTGGGGCGCGGGCGGCCACGACTTCAAC
>Ga0233365_1000279_pt1 | contig 24633 bp, 25 predicted proteins | sample ElkDunMinimDraft_27_FD_191535 | JGI IMG/M metagenome (GOLD analysis project Ga0233365, IMG submission 191535) | Fecal eukaryotic communites from dung pellets of Tule Elk in California, USA - Elk Dung C36 | ecosystem: Host-associated > Mammals > Digestive system > Large intestine > Fecal | place...
ATAAGAACCGAAGGGAATGTCTACCACCACCAAAGCCCGCTTGACTCCCCTCACCACAGAAGCGGCATGGTAAATCATCTGGTCCAACGTGATCGGGAGCGTCGTTTCATGTCCTGCCATGACATTCGAAGCCGAATCACCCACCAAGATGATGTCCAGACCTGCGGCATCTACAATTCCCGCCATGGAATAATCATAAGCCGTCAACATGGAGATTTTCTCCCCACGATTTTTCATTTCCTGCAGGATATGGGTCGTGATTCGCTTAATATTGGATGATTGGTGGACAGACATAGCAATTAATGAAGGTGTACGGTGGAGGAGGTGGAGTCTAATTGAACGGTAATGTGATCGCTAAGTGTGGTAGCCAGTTCGTAGCCGGTATAATCCGGGGATACCGGATAAAGCTTATGGCTCCTATTTACCAACACGGCGATTTCCATTTTCTTGATGGCTTCTTTTAGAAAGGGGTTCATGGCATAAGCCAATGTACGGCCGGTGTTGAGCACGTCATCCACAATGATCAGGCACTTGCCTTCAAAGGGTAAAGTTTCCGACAGGCTGATTTCCCCCATGGTTGTTGCCCTTTTATCCAACAGGATTTCTATCTGGCGCACCTTCAAAGGGGAGATTTCCTTTAACTTATTGGCCAACAAGCCGGACAATTTATACCCCATGCCTGTAATTCCGGCAAATACCAGCTCTTCCTCTCCGACATTTCTTTCATAAATCTCAAAAGCAATGCGGGTGATTTTCTGCTGAATTTGTTTATGATCCAATACCAGGATCTTCGTTTCCTCCATCATTTTTATGTCAGGCAATTTTTAAAAACGAAAATTAAAGTAATTGAGGGTGGATTCAAAGCGTTTTGTTAAAATGACCGGAGACCGAAGTGGGATTGCCCCGTTATCGAAGTCCCCGTTATACGAAGTCTGCGACTTCGTATTTGCTATCCTCTATATGCCATCTTACCTATACGAGTCCTCCTCGTTTAAGATCCGGACATAGCTGTCGTAGCGATAGGGGTGGATGTATCCTTCCTCCAGTTTTTCCATCACCTTGCAGCCTGGCTCGTGGGTATGCTGGCAGTTGTTGTACTTGCATTGCCCGAGGTATTGCCTCATCTCTACAAAATAGTGGGAAAGCTCGTGGTTTTCGATATCCAATATCCCAAATTCCTTGATCCCCGGGGTATCGATCACATAACCCCCACCCTCAAAATCAAACATTTCGGCAAAGGTCGTGGTATGTACCCCTTTGGTGGTAAAGCTCGACACATCTTTGGTCGCTTGCTTGGCTTCCGGCACGAGTTTGTTCAATAATGTAGACTTCCCCACACCGGAATGCCCGGACAAAAGCGTGGTTTTTCCCCTTAACAGAGCTCCCAGACTTTCGTTGAGGTCGGTTTCCATAAGGGCGGAAATTTCAAGAACCGGATAGCCCAAAGGCTCATAAATTTCCTTGATGTCCTGAAGAAATTCCAGATCCCTGTCCTTTTCGATCAAGTCCATTTTGTTGACCACCAGGGTTGCCGGTATACGGAAACTCTCCGTGCTGACCAAAAACCGGTCAATAAATCCCAAAGACGTGCGGGGGCTCCGCAAGGTAATGATCAAAAAAGCCTGGTCAATATTCGAGGCAAGAATATGGGAAAAGTGCGTCTTGCGGGTGGATTTTCTGATGATGTAATTCTCCCGGGGAAGAATCTCGGCAATCACGGCAGTACCCTGGTCCTGTTCCATTCCCAGCTCGACATAATCCCCTACCGCAATGGGATTCGTCAACTTCATGTCGTCCTGCTTGAACTTGCCTCTTAGCCTAGACTTGATAAGCTTGTCGCCTACCTTGACGATATACCAGGAGCCGGTTGATTTGATGACCCTTCCCTTCATATTCCTTCCATAGTTTTATGCAGATGTTCTACGATTTTTTTTGCGCTTCCCAGATTATCCTGCACCAGCTTCCCCGCGGCTTCGCAGGCGGCTTGGTAGGCATCCGGATCTTCCAGTTCTGTCAGGAGCTGTTGAAATTCAGCGGCTGTCCCCGATTCAAATCCACAGCCATAATCTTGGCTGATGGCGGCTTCGGGAAATTTCGATGTTTTTTTCAACTTCCCAAAGACGACGGGAATCCCGAAAGCCAAAGGTTCAAGGATATTATGCAGGCCCTTTCCAAAAGCCCCTCCTACGTAAGCAATCCTCGCATATTGATAAAGCGAAGAAAGCATCCCGATATTGTCGATAAACAACACGCGCTCCAGCGCCAAGTCTTTCCCGCTCAGCTCGGAATATTTGAGGCTGGGCAGCTGGATCCTACTTTGCCAGTCGGCAATCTGCTCCGGATGGATATCATGGGGCGCAATGATAAACTGATAATCCGTCCCTGAATTGATAAAGGGAATGATTAAAGCCATATCTTCTTCCCAGGCACTGCCGACCACCATCACCCGTTTGCCCTGGGCAAAGGCATCCAGTTCGGGAAAACGCTTGGGATTATGGCTGATGGCATGGACATTATCATACCGGGTATCCCCGGCCACCGTAATTTGATGGTAGCCGATGCCATTCAACAGCTCCACACTTTGCTGGTTTTGGGTGAAGATATGGTCAAAGGAACAAAGGATCTTTCTGAAAAAACCGCCGTAGCTTTGAAAGTAGATCTGCTCCGGCCTTAAAGAAGCCGAAAACAGAAACAAGGGGATATTTCTTTTTTTAATGCTAAAGATAAAGTTGGCCCAAAGGTCATACTTGACAAAGAAGACCATTTCCGGTCGCAACAGTTCGACCCATTTCTCGGCATTCGCCCGCGTATCAAAAGGAAGATAGGCGATGAAATCCACATGAGGCTGGGGCTTCTTACTGGCCGGCTCGTAGCCTGAAGGGCTAAAAAATGTCAGCACCACTGCCCTGTCGGGAAATCTTTGCTTGAACTCCCGGATGACGGGCTTGGCCTGTTCGTATTCGCCCAGCGAGGCCACATGAAACCAGACTTTCTTTGCGGGATTTTCCTTGACAAAATCGGCAAGCGTGGAAAAAGAGAATTTTCTCCCGACGACCATCTTTTCCATTTTGGGAGAAAAGCCGCCAAAAACCTTCAGCAAGGCCGAAGAAGCCGTCAAAGAAATATCATACAAAACCTTCATCCCCGCAAAATTAAAAAGATCCCAGCGATAATAGCGGCTTTGGGGAAATAGATTGCGGGAGATCACATCCCTAGGATTTGTGCAACCGTTGGAACAAAGCGGGTGAGTACCATCCCAGAGTATGGCCCTCTAGTTCAAGCACCTCAGCAAACAGACAATAGAATTATGGGGTTAGAGATCTGCTATCCTCTCATTTTGCTCGGGCTCTGCCTTGTATCAAAAACATCTGTGATGTATACGTCCTCCTCCTCGATCCGATAAATGATCTTAAAGCTGCCCTCCACCAGCCTTCTATGTCCTTGTTCGAGGTGCTCCAGATATTCTTCATACTGACCCACATACGGATTTACGGCTAGACTGTCCGCCCTATCCAGCAATAATCTTCTTATCCCTAGTACCTTTTCCGATGAAAAATTTTGGTCTCCCAATAAAAACCGCATGGATTCCTCAAGGCTCTGGAAAGATTGCTCGGTATAAAGTACTCTCATCGATCCAATTTGTCATCAAGCTTTTTCTCGAATTCTTCCCTCTTATAAACCCTTCCTGCCTTGATATCTTCTTCGGCTTTTAAAGCCCTTGAAGCGAGTTTATTTTTAAGGAGTGGATCCAAACTGGACTTAACAAGTAACCTCTTTATTGCTTCTAATAGGTGAAGGTCATCTTCCTTCTCAATCAGATTCCGTAATTCCTGTTTTATGTCTATTGTCTTCATAATACTTCTAAGATAACATTTAATATGCTATTTACGAACGGGTGCGGAATGAAGTTTACGGTCCAGGATCTTGACGGCTGTATTGCCAGATGGTTAATTTTAATCGCGAAACAGGGTGCTGCTGCTAATCGGCTAAGCCCATCGGGACAACAAGCACTTACATCTGCTTTGATTTCACTTACAATAAGATTTTTTCGGCTTACAATATAATTCCTACCTCTTACAATAGGATTCCTAGGTCTTGCAATAGGATTCTCCGGTCTTACATGTGCATCCCCAGGGGTTACATTAGGATTAAAAAGGCTTGCAATAGGATTAATTTGTCTTACATGGGCAGTTTCAGGTCTTACATGTGCATGTTTTGGTCTTGCAGACGCTTGTTTGGGTCTTGCAGGCGCATGTTTTGGCCTTACATACGCATCTTTTGGTCTTGCAGGGGCATCTTTTGGCCTTACATGCCTATGTTTTGCTCTTACATGCCGTTAGAAGAGACTTACAATAGGTTTTTTACTTGTTACAGGGCGAGAGGATGGTGATGCAAGTCGGTCAAAAGGGTCAGTCTGCCCCGGAATTTTACCTGCTGTTCTGATTCTGGTGCGATAAGCCCCTATATCAATGCGGCACTTCATTCGGATAGAGCCGATCGCAGGTCGGTGGCTTGTGACGAAGTATTGACTTAGGCAGACCGATCATGCGACGGAAAGAAGCCTAAGCGGCTTCAACTGCAATAACCCCTCTCGTTGGGCTGTTTTTTTCGGGGTGGTAATCATTTCGAGGATATTATCGAAATGATCCTTACCTTACTGCCCACTGTTCACCTGCTGAATTCGTATTAATCATTTCCTCGGCACTTTTCAGAATGCCAAATAGAAACCTGGAAAATGGACAGATATAACTATAACCAAATAAAGGCATTGGCTCCTTAAAGGCTTTTTTCTTGTGATCAAAAGCTAATTCAATTTAATTTTTTTTCGCCAATTACTTGAAAGATCCATTTTTTGCGATAAATTTGTAACCATTGTATAAGGTTTTGTAATTTGGTTATGAAGGAATATCTGACATTGTCCGAAACTGCGGAGTTACTTGGAAAGAATAAAGAAACGCTCAGGCGCTGGGATCGAGAAGGAAAACTTTCTGCAGTACGTGAGCCTATAAGTAATTACCGGGTTTATAGAAAATCGGAAGTACAAACACTGTTTGGGGAATTCTTTCAACACGATATAAATGAAACTACTTCCAACTATATAGAGCCCGACAACGAATATAAAGTTTTAGAACTTTTTGCGGGTGCAGGTGGGTTAGCTGTAGGTTTGGAAAAAGCAGGGCTAAAATGTGTTGCGCTGAACGAAATTGACAAATATGCCTGCGAAACCTTACGTAAAAATCGTCCGCACTGGAATGTTTTGGAAGGTGACATCAAGAACTTCAATTTTTCGGAATATCATAACCAGGTTGATGTTGTAACTGGAGGATTTCCTTGCCAGGCTTTCAGCTATGCGGGCAAAAAATTAGGGCTGGCCGATGCCCGCGGAACTTTGTTCTATGAATTTGCAAGAGTTGTAAAAGAAGTCAATCCTCCAATTTGTATTGGTGAAAATGTCCGTGGTTTGTTAAGCCATGAAAATGGGAAAACTTTGCAAGGGATGATTTCCATCTTGGATGAAATTGGCTACAAGGTAGTACCCGTCCAGGTTTTAAAAGCAATAAACTATAAAGTCCCACAGAAAAGGGAGCGGCTGATTTTAGTCGGAATTAGAAAGGACATAGACGTAAAGTACGAATACCCAAAGCCATACAAGAAAATCTACAACTTGAAAGATGCTTTGAAAAAAGGGGAGCTGTACAATTCTAACGTACCAAAATCAGAAGGTGCAAAATATCCGCAAAGTAAAATTGAAGTTTTAGACTTGGTTCCTCCAAAAGGCTATTGGCGTGATCTGCCTTTGGAAATCCAAAAATCTTTTATGGGTGGAAGCTTCTATTTAGGCGGGGGCAAAACAGGAATGGCCCGGAGAATAGGTTGGGATGAACCTTGTCTCACACTAACCTGCAGTCCCGCACAAAAGCAAACAGAACGCTGTCACCCTGACGAAACCCGCCCTTTTACCGTCCGTGAATACTCCCGAATTCAGACTTTTCCGGATGACTGGGAATTCGTAGGTGGGTTGACTCAACAATACAAGCAAATTGGCAATGCCGTTCCTGTAAATTTAGGCCGTGAGATAGGATACTCGCTAATCAAATTCTTAAACGAATACTATTTAAAACAATCATCTGTTTAAAAGTACTTTGCTTGGATTTCAGTAGCAAGTTTTGAAATAGTCTCTTCAACTATATGAGTTCCATCAACTTCTAATGCAACATCTCCGAATGCATCAATCAAATCGAAATAAAAATCATCTTTTCCGGTAAGTCTATGCCAAAAATCTTTACCAACCGTCACGGGATATACTAAAGATATTCTACGATAATGTGAACTCAATTCAGTCTCTTCTCCATAAACAACACCTACAATCATATCATTGATGCCAACGTTTACATTGTTAGTTCTTGCTATATTTCTGACGCCGTTAAAATGATTAATTACCGTAGTAACATCATCGTGATTAATTGTATTGGGACCTGCTTTTAATTGGCAATATTTCCTTCTTCCGTCTATTGCATCTATGAATTCAATATCAATCCCTGAAGTCGTGGATCCTAGACCTTGGAATAATTGTCCAATTAATCGTTGGACATTCATACCAAATGATGTATTGATAGATGAACCTAAAACTCTAGGCAATACAAGTGCTTTAGCTATGCTTTCCGCATTATCATTTCCAGTTAGAAAGTTTGCCAAATATTTGAATAAAAAAGGGTTTACGTTATATTCAGACAGCCTACTAGCTCTATTACAAGCCCCCTCAATATGTCTGGCAACAATTTGTGTTTTAAAAAACTCCTTTGCATTGTTTAAAATTTCAACTCTCTGTTGTTCCGTCATTTGTAAAAAAATTCGTCTTCAATTTCTTTTAAATCTCATGCTAGTGCACTGCTAGACTAATGTTTGATGTAATGATCCTATGCTCCGGTTGTAATAGTACACAATATTTAACAATAATTCTCCAGAGTGACTAGAATTAATTCGAGATCAAATTGTGAAAATAATACTGCGCCATAATAACCCCATCGTGATCGAGGGGTCGCGAAGCAGGAGGAGCTGAGACTTCCCCCCGAGTTTATCCAAAAAATGTTTATCCCGATACTCAAGCTAAAATAGTGTACCTGCTTGCATTTCGCTAAAGGCGCACCTCTTCAGAGAAACCCCGCGGAGCAGCCTTCTCGATTAGGTAAATATGCCTTACTTCTCCTTTTGCATTAATTCTCATTTTCACATCTTCTTATGTCCCAAATTGAGCCAGCTTCCAACTCTGCCTTATAATGTGCATTAGGCTAAAGTCCGTTTACTTTGAAAATTAAAACACATAATGACTTATCGAACCTATGATAAATTTTCTCTTCCTCCTTTTTGTCAAGGATTGAATATTTAAATCCCTTTTTCTGAAAGTCACCACCTGTAACCATCTTTCTATATTGAAAACGAAAATTTTTAATTTCTGCAAAATCGTCTTTAAACCTATCTTTTTCAGAATAGTCCGCTAAAGTTATAATCGTATCAAGTTCATTCGATACTGTTGTGAACAAGCGTAATAGGTGGTAGTTGTTTGATGAAGAAACCGTTTGCTTTTGAACGCATTCAGCAACTGTATAATTGATAGCCCGAATTGTAGATTGCAACCCCTCAATTTTGCGAATTATCACGTCCTTCTCGCTCCGTTTGTTGTGCATATTTCGCTCGAGAAAAATTGGAATGTAAACAGCTAAGAATATGGTGACAACCAAAGTTGCCAAACCGACAATATCTATCTTGTCTTCGAATATAAAAAGTGGATAGTAATGGTGTAATCCCATTCCGATTACAACACCAGCAATAATCAATATAACGCTAATAACATATCTAATCATTTGTCGTTGGCTTCTTTAATATATCCCGTTATGTCATCTTCCAAAAAAGGATCGTCATCCGATTTGAACTCTAAATTGTTCAAAATGATTTTTGCATCCATGTATTCCCTTGCAAGCCCACCAAAAGCGGCTTCAAGAAAGGAAGTGGCATAACCTGCAGTTCCATCAAGGTCGATAATCAATTTTTTATTTTCCCTTATTGCTTGTTTAAACTTGGGCAGAAGAATTTTTTCTAAAAATTCTTCCCCAGGAAAATCACCCTCAATTTCCTCACGTACTCCTGGAATAGTGGTGTAGTCGTCCGCTATTTTTATTATTAACTTGTCCATCTGTTTGAATTATTTAATTCCCAATAAAGGAAAGTCCCGTTAAATTCTTTTGGAAGTTTCTCATATTTATCTTCACTTAAGTCCGCTTTTACGTCATTTGAAATAATTTTCAAATTGCTGTAATAATTTCTTTCAAGACCTTTGTAAATATTTGGTAAGCCTTTTCCTCTATAAGGAATTTTTGTGCTTGACATTTTACGCCCCTGGATTATTTCCTTCAAAACATCACGATTGTCTGTAATACCAAAGAATGAGGATAATTTGTCACGAAACCCACTCATTTTCGAAGATTTAAAAATGCCTATACCTAAGTCAATGAACGCAAATGAAACTTTGTTCAGCGCCTTGTCATGATAGACAGTTAACCACCAGGTTTCATGACCGATTTGTTGTGGCTTTGCATGGTAACAAGTGTTTGCCATACTCTCCATTAATGCTCTGTATACACCGGGACATCTTGCTTCTTGACCAAAAACTATTTTAGTAGCACGCTTAATCAATTCATTAGCAATGCCTCCTTCGGCTTTCTTATTTTGCCTAGTGAGTATGTAGTTTTTTGGTTCGTCATTCTGTCCGTTGGCACCAAAGACACCGCTTTCCTGAAAAATTTTACACAATTTTTCATCTCTCGGATAATTACCTTTTATTTGCACGCCTTTAGTTATTGCTGGATTTTTTACCACCGATAATAACAGTACAATGGCGTCATTGGTAAGGTTTGTAATCTCTTTCAGATTTATTAAAATTGGTTTCCGGCGGTTGATGTGGCTTTTTATTGTCTCTAAGTAATCCAAAATCGCGACGGTATTTTCAACAAATGAAAAATTGTGCGGTGCTTTTAAGCTTTCAAACCGGCTGATATTCCTACGTTCACGCTTTTCTGCGACAGGAACACCATTCATAACACATCTTTTTGCTTTGGCCTTTTCCTTGCTCAGCAATTGTTGCTTTAAACGGTCTTTAGCCCGCTTGGTATTTCGTTTTTTAAATTTCGATGTTGAGTAAAGCTTCTTCATAGTTAGACTTTTTCAACCCCCTTTTCTATGAAATTGTGTCTGTCAAGTTGCTCCATATTATGTTGTTTCAGTATCGTTTTCCTTCTAATGTTGAGGTTACCTTTTCTGCAGGTTGTTCAACTTTTTTACAACCCCTACTATTTTGGTGCCACCCATCCATGGCGGTTGGCGAACGCACAAACGTGTGGTTATCCCCCTAATAATACCCAATCTCCCCCAACAATCCACCACCGCAAATCAAAACATCCAAAAAATACCCTGTATTGGGTATATCTACTAACAGAAAAGATGGCAAAATTGAAAAGCTCTTCGTGCCTCCGTGTCTTTGTGGCAAAATCAAAAAGCCCTTCATGCCTTCGTGGCAAGATCAAAATCCCATCGTGCCTCCGTGTCTTCGTGGCAAAAAAATCTTCCTGCCTTAACCGCCTACAATAAAAAAAGGCCCTACCAAAACGGTAAGGCCTTCCTCTATTTTATCCTTGCGGAACTCAGTTTTTGCTTAGGTAAGAAGCAACGCCTTCTCTGGTGGCATGCATGGCTTCTTTTCCTTCTTCCCAATTAGCTGGGCAAACTTCACCGTATTTCTCCACATGTCTCAAGGCATCCACCAAACGGATCATCTCGTCGATGTTTCTTCCCAATGGAAGGTCGTTGACAGTTTCGTGTCTTACTACACCTTCTTTGTCGATCAAGAAAGTCGCTCGGTAAGCTACAGGCAATCCTTGGTAAGAAAGCTCGCCTTCCTCGTTGTAGTTCCAGTCACCGGCCAATACACCGAAATTATGGGCTACCACCTTCGCAGGGTCAGCAATGATCGGGTAAGTAACGCCAGCGATACCGCCTTGCTCTTTTGGAGTAGACAACCAGGCCAGGTGAGACTCTTCTGTATCACAGGAAGCACCCACTACGGCTACGCCTCTTTTCTCGAACTCTTCCAGTTTCTCCTGGAAAGCAAGGATCTCTGTAGGACACACAAAAGTGAAATCCTTTGGATAGAAAAAGAAAATAACATCCTTATTGCCAATGTACTGCTCCAAAGAAAAGTTTTCAACGATTTCTTCTCCGTCGATTACGGCTGGAGTATTGAACAAAGGGGCTTTTTTTCCTACTAATGACATAATAATTGATTTTTGTTGTTTATAAATTAGCTAAATGATTACTTGTGTTGTCCACGGATGACGATCGATACCTCATCTACCTCGAACCCTTGGATCTCGTTTTTTTCAAAGAACCCCTTAAGCAAGGCTTCCAGTTCTTCGTTCCGGTAATCCTTGATCTCATTGGTCTTTTTGCAATACAGGTGGCTGTGCGTATCCAGAATGGAATCAAAGCGCATCACCCCCTTATTGTCCACAAACTTTTGGATGATACCATGATTCACAAAGGTGTCCAATGTCTTGTAGACGGTACCTAATGAAATAGAAGGATTGCTGTCTTTGATATGCTCGTATACCTTTTCTGCAGTGGGATGGTTTTCCGCATCTTCTATGGCCTTATAGATGACCATTCGCTGATGCGTAAACTTCAATCCTCCTTCGGAAATTTTATTTTTGATTTCTTCTATACTCATTACTTCCTAAGAATCATTCCCAACCGAGAATGATTCTGCAAAGGTATAAATAATTATCCATTTTGAAAATATTCCTTTATTTATTCCGCAAATATCCTCATCGATAGGGGCAATAGGTATTATATTTTGTATCCGCCGCTATCGGGAAGTACAATATTCGAAAAATCACCTAAGCCCTATCGTTTAAAACGGACCATGTGCCGTTTTCCAAAAGCTTGATTGCTCCCTTTGGTCGGTAGAGAACTGTGGGGAGTCCCCGGAATGGCTATCTTTAGGATTCATATCCGATCACATCTATTTAGCCATGATTAAAGTCTTGTTTATTTGTTTGGGGAACATTTGCAGATCCCCGCTGGCCGAAGCCGTTTTCAACCATAAGGTGAAAGAAAAAAAGCTGGACAAGTTCATTGAAAGTGACAGCTGCGGAACCTCCAACTACCACATCGGCAAGTCTCCGGACCACCGGAGTATTCAAACTGCCCAAAACCGCGGGATCCGTATCGACCATGCAGGCAGGCAATTGAGCCGGAGCGATCTGGAAGAATTTGACTACCTGATCGCCATGGACCAGTCCAATCTGGACAATATCAAAAAGCTGATGGATAGGGAGGGCCTTTCCCATCCACACCTCTACTTGATGAGAGAATTTCAGCCGAATCCCAGCCATACCGATGTCCCCGACCCTTATTATGGGGAAGCGGAAGGATTTGAAGAGGTTTATGATATACTGGATGAAGCCATGGACCATTTCTTGGAAAAAGTGATTCTCGACCATCAGCTTGGGGAAAAATAATTCCTGAATTAAAACCTAAGCCCCTAGCCTATCCAATGCATAGCGGCAGACAGATGCTATCGGCAGCTCTAAGGGTGACCCGCGACAGGTAGCGCCCCCAACACAAGACTAGAGGACAGAAAGGAAAAGGGCTTCCTGTATCGGGAAGCCCTCTCTGTAACTTTTATTATTTCTGTTCTGGCTCCTGGCCTTCGTCCTCTCCCTTTACTTCTTCCGGCTTTTCCTTAAGCAGATCGGGTTCGTATTGGCGGATGATCTTGTACCAGTTGATCAGTTTTTTGATATCGGAAACATAGACCCGGCTTTCATCGAACTCAGGCAAAATATGTTTTAAAAACGCTTGGTACTCGTCGTTATCAGCACCTGCGGCCAATCCTGTGTCGCCTTGAAATTCCTTCTCAATGGTTCTCATGACATCCTCCAGGGGAGCGGCACCTTCTTCAGTCAGCGTGTAGATGGAGATCTCGCTCAGTATAGAAACCCTGTGGTTGGTCCCTACGACCAATTTGGTCTTCTTATCATCCATGGACTCGAGCACCACCCCGCTTCGGCTGGGCTTTAATATTTTGTATAATCCCGGCTTTCCAGATACCGTTGCAATTTCTTTAAATTCCATTGTTGTTTTTTTTAATAAAGGGCAAATATAAATCTTATGCCTTAAAGCCCAAGTCGCCCCTTAATGTTCCTGATAAAATTCTTCCGCATTTTCTTCAATGAAGGCAATCAACTCTTCCCGGCCTTCGGCTTTTTCCGCAGAAGTAATAAAATAAAGAGGTGCTTCTTCTATAAATTCCTGCGTGGCTTTAAGAAACCTGGACACATTGGCTTGAACCGAACTTTTGGCAAGCTTGTCTGCCTTGGTAAAAGCCAACACAATCGGCACTTCATTTTCCGCGCACCAAAGGATAAACTCCAGATCGATTTTCTGGGGAGAAAGCCGGCAGTCAATGAGCACAAAGGTGGCCATTAAGTTTTCCCTGTTGGTCAGATAGCCCTTGATCATGCTTTCCCAACTGGACTTAAGGCTTTTCCCTACTTTGGCAAATCCGTACCCCGGCAAATCCACCATATACCACCTGTCATCAATCCCGAAATGGTTGATCAGCTGGGTCTTCCCCGGCGTTCCGGATGTCTTGGCCAGACTCTTATTGTTGGTAAGCATATTGATAAGAGAGCTTTTGCCTACGTTTGAGCGTCCAATAAACGCAAACTCCGGTTTGTTGGGCGAGGGGCATTTTCTATAATCGGTGTTGCTAATTAAAAACTCGGCTTTTTTGATCATACGGTTGTATCACAGGTCAATGTAGCTACAAAGATAGGGCTTTCCCTTTAAAAGGAGGCTTCCATTAATATCTTTAACATTTTTTCCAATGTCAGCTTTAGTTAGTAATATTGCACAACTATCCATCAAAATCCGAATGTCAATAGTACCCTACAAGGATCGAAATGAGGGCAAGAAAGAGCAGGTTGCCAACATGTTCAACAACATCAGCAAACACTACGACCTTTTAAACCACGTCCTGAGCTTGGGTATCGATGTGCTTTGGAGAAAAAAAGCCATCAAGCTCCTTCAAAAAGATCAGCCAAAACTTATTCTTGACATTGCCACAGGAACGGGGGATTTTGCCATTGAAGCCTTGGCGCTAAATCCTGACAAAGTGATAGGGGTAGACATTTCCGAGGGAATGCTCGAGGAGGGGAGGAAGAAAATGAAGAAGAAAAAACTGGACCACCTGATAGAACTACAGTTAGGCGATTCGGAAAAGTTGCTCTTCCCGGAGAATAATTTTGATGCGGTCATCGTTTCTTTTGGTGTAAGAAACTTTGAGAATCTCGAAAAGGGCCTGTCCGACATGTACCGCGTACTTAAGCCGGGGGGTAAGACGGTAATTGTCGAGTTTTCAAAACCGGAGAAATTTCCCATGAAGCAGGGATACAATTTCTACTTCAATTACGTTCTTCCACAGATAGGTAAGCTGGTATCCAAAGACAATGATGCCTACACGTATCTTCCCGAATCGGTGGAGGCGTTCCCCTATGGCGACAAATTTGTGGATATATTGAAAAAAGTGGGCTTTAAAAACACAACATGCAAATCACTGACTTTTGGTATAAGCGCCATCTACGTGGGAGAAAAGTAGGATTTCTCCTGCTCTTTGTTCTTTTCTCCGCAGAGGGATTTGCGCAAAGGCAATGGAGTCTATTCAATTCCTCCGGTGGCGATGACCAGACCTTTTCTTATGGTTTCTTTTTAGCAGGTCATACCAGTTCACTTCGCATAAAATATTCTGATGACTTCCTTAATCCAGAGGCCACTTCGATCAGAAACGTTCGCGCCATTATGCCCACTTATTCGCCGGGTTTTGCCCTGGGTTTTTTGTTGACCACCCGGTTACATGACCAAATGAATATCTTGATCACCCCGAAGGTGGGTTTTTACGAATACAGGACTGAAATTGATATGTTTTCCCCCGGGAACCCGAGTCCAGGCAATCCCACCGATAACAGCACAGACAACCAAATCACGACCAACACCTTTTTGACCGAAGAGACGCTGGTTGAGGTGCCTATTCTATTCAAATACAAATCCCATCGTTTCAACAATACCCGGATGTTTTTTGTGGGAGGAGTCAATCCACAGATCAGGACCAAGAAGCAAGATGAGGCGGATGAAGATGACCTTGTATTGAAGGGCAAAGACCTGGCCTTGGAATTGGGAATGGGTTTCGATCTTTATTTTAAGTACTTTAAATTTTCTCCGGAAATCAGGTTTTCCCACGGACTCCGCAACCTTTACCAGGAGGGGGCCACAGATCCCAGCATAGCGGCAGCTTTGTCGGATGTACGGAAGAAATCCATTACGATCTATCTGAATTTCCAATAGCAGAAATTCTTCTGTTATAGGGGCATTTTGTATTCCGAGAAGCGATGGCCATCAATTACCAAAAGCCCGTATTCATTGTTGCTTCCAGAATAGTTGATCTCTACCTTCTGATAACCACTGATCGGTCTGGTGTTTAATAATTCACCATGGAGGTTATAGAGGTAGATAAACTCCTGTACCTTGTCAATGACCACGAAGATATTTTTATCCCCGCCAAAGGAGAAGTACTGGAAATCCACTTCGTCAGAGAACAGGCTTTTTTCGAACAGAGGCTCCAAGTCAGCATTTAAAACGGAAACTTTATTGTATTCATGTAGCACAAAGAGATGTTGGCGCTTGGATTGATCCTTCACCAAGTGATACTTGGTAGACAGGCCCGGACGGAGCAATTGGTTTCTATAGGTGACTTCCCCATTGAAGTTGACCTTCACCACTTCCCCTTCCTCGTTGATAGTGACCAACTGCGATTCAGATGCCTGGTTGTTTTCGATTAATGCAAAGTCTGTTGAGAGGCCCTCGCCCAGTTTGACAGAACTTCCGGAAGGCAATTCTCCCTTTCGGTTCATCAGATACAAATCCCCGGTGGTGTTGGCGGCTACCATAAAGTCCCCTTTACCGGTAATCCGATAATGTCGGGGAGCGGCAGCCAGCTTGCCTGGGATAGGTCTTGGAGACCAACCCGCAAGCGGAGTTCCGCCCTTATCAAAGAGGTATAAACCGCCGGTTTCACTTCCCAAGAAATAGCGATAATCCCTATCATTATCATAATCCACCAAATTGAGGTGGCTGATAGCTTGCCCGGAAGGCAGTTGGATGGGGTAACCGGGCAGCAATGTACCCAGCCTGTCATAGCCATATAATGCCTGATCGGTGGCAAATAGAATTTGCAGTTTTCCATTCTTGTAGTAGTCTATCTGGAAAACATCTCCCACGATCTGTCCGTCCACCTGTTGGCTGAATACAATCCCTCCGTCACCGGTTACCAAATGGACTTGGTGCAGCTCGTCCTGAACGAGGTAATCCGTGCTTCTGTCATTGAAATTCTGTATCGCCATCGGCCCATAGATCAACCTGTTGGGGAATTTCACCGCCATGGCTTCCTCTAAAACAATTCCTGTTAACGGGTTAATAGAATCCAAATGATACTGCAATTGAACGCGGGCATTTTCATTCTTCTGCTGAAACACCAACCAATCCATGGATTTTATCTGCGGCGCATATTTTTGCAAAAACACCTTCCATTCGGGCGATGCGATCCGGATCAGATTACTCCAGAATCTGGGAATATTGATGACAAAATTATAGCCGGATTGGCGGGGAAGTTGCCCCAGAAAGCGCTTGTGATGAATGGACTTTCCCCAGGTATTGTCATTATACACATCTTCTAGGAATGTCCGAACCGCCTTTGTGCTATTGCCCATCAGGATCATGTCATCATAAGCCGCTACATAGGTGTTTTGGAAACCGATAAATTGCCCGTCAAACAGATGTGCGGGAAACTCTTCTGCAGCCAGACGGAAGATTTCCCTGCCCAGATAGTAATCCCTTCCCACTTTTTCACGATCTTCTTCCACCAGATCCAAATTGAATCTCTTGAGCAAATCTACCTGTTCCTCGGCTTTGGCCGTCTTCAACAAGATGATCCTGTCCTTTTCCAGAGCGCCGCTTTCCTCAAAGACCATATAGCCTACCTCCCCCGTCAACCGTTGAAAAAACGCAGATTCGGGGAAGAATTTGTCCATCTCGCCTTTTAACGTACTCTTCGCCTCAAATGCCAGATTAGATATAGCCTGAATCTGGTAAGGATCATTGACGTTGTAACACTGAAAAATGGCCGTTCTATTGGAAATATAATTGTGGAACGTCTCAGGGGCTCCATTGTCGCCCCAAGGTATTTCCACCAGATCTCCATCACCAAAGAAGGAAGCGCCTTCAAACACAATTTCGTTGTTGGAGAATTTCAGCTCCAGATTGACAGCTTGCCTGTTATTTAAAAAATAATCCGCCCCTTGGGATTCGCCTGCCCTGCCGATGGTTTGGATAAATTTCCCAAGCCCGACACCACTCAACCGCAACAAACCAAGCCCACGGGGATCAGGTTTATTTTTGTACAAAGCAGGGTACGCCGCCCTAAATCCTTTTAACTGATCGGACTGGGTGTGCCTAATGGCGTCCTCCAACAGGAAGGAAGAATAACTGCCCAATACCAGGTTGTCGACTATGGCAAATGACAAAATGTTTTTTGCTTCAGGGCTTTGGTACTCAAAGACCTTTACGCCACTATAGTTTCGTGAATGGACATCCCTTGGATTGATCTTTTCTACCAGGGACCGGACAAAGTCCTCATGCTCCTGACCGGAAAAAGCAATGGAAAACAAAAAGTCCAATTCATCTTTTCCTGAGGGGTGAAGGGAGACGGAGAAACTGTTTCCTTTAAGGGAATTTTCGAGTTTTCCGGATCTTCCCGCCAGGCTGTCCAACGCCAAAAGCTGGTTTTCCAGATTCTTCAAAGAAGGGATGTCTCTCAACCGTCCCCATAAGGGTTGGTTCACCAACTGGTTCCAGGTGTTCACCGGCCCTTCTGTTTCAAAGACGAAGATGGCATCCGCCGGGATTACATCTGCTGTATGCAGGCGCCTGTTAAAAAAATAGGTGGAAGCGAAGAAATACACGGCCAAGCCCAAAGAAATGACCAACAAAACGACCAATAAACGTTTGATTAAATTCACCGCAGAAATAGATTATAATCCTAAGAATTAAGGTAAAGGTAATGCCCTCTGGCTAAAGTAGAAAGAATAAGGCCGGCAGCAGGAAGATTTTTTTCTTCCCACTGCCGACCCTATGGCATATTCTCAAAAAAGACCGGATATCCGCCATGAGGTCTAATGGCGAAACTCAAATGCCAAATCGAACACAAAGTCACGGCTTTTCACACCATTTGATGACTTCGTTCCTCAAGCTGCTTTTATCAATATAAAGCGAGGACATCGGCCGAATGTGAACCGGCGAAAAAGGATTATTTTCCGGAGATCTTATCCAATACCGACATCACCTCTTTTACGTGCGATCTAGATACTTCTAGCAGTTCTTTTTCGTCGGCAGTAAGATCCAGCTCCAATACTTTCTCGATACCGTTCTTGCCTAAGATAACCGGAACTCCTAAATAGCAGTCATCAATGCCGTATTCGCCTTCCAATTTGATACAAACCGGGAATACCCTTCTTTGATTCTTTATGATAGCTTCTACCATTTGGGCAGCGGCCGCACCAGGTGCATACCAAGCTGAAGTCCCCATCAACTTCACCAATTCCCCGCCACCGAACTTAGTCCTTTCGATAATGGCATCCAGCTTGTCCTTGTCGATCAATTCAGTCACAGGGATCCCTGCCACTGTAGTATATCTTGGAAGCGGAACCATGGTATCGCCGTGGCCTCCCATCAAGATTGCCTGAATCTCTTTTGGAGAAATATTCAGTTCGTCAGCGATAAAGGCTCTATAGCGGGCTGTATCCAATATCCCTGCCATTCCTATGACCTTGTTCCTCGACAGATTGGAAGTAATGTGGGCTTGGTAAGTCATTACATCCAAAGGATTGGAAACAATGATGATAACGGCATCAGGAGAGTGCTTCACCACATTCTCTGTTACCGACTTTACGATACCCGCATTGGTTTCGATCAGGTCATCCCTTGTCATTCCCGGCTTACGTGGAAGGCCTGAGGTGATCACCACAACATCCGAATTGGCAGTTTTGGAATAATCGTTGGTGCTGCCGATTGTTCTGCTGTCATAAGAATTGATGGGGGCTTTCTGCCAAATATCAAGTGCCTTCCCTTCAGCTACCCCTTCTTTAATATCTACCAACACAATTTCTTCCGCAATTTCATTGTAGGCCAACACGTCAGCACAAGTTGCGCCCACATTACCGGCTCCTACCACAGTTACTTTAGTCATGGAATATAAAATTTAATTTTATGGATATTTTATTTAAAATGATTGCAAATATATTAAAAGAAGCCTGTTTTAAGAAGCAAACCACTGATTACTTGCAAGGTGGTTCTTTTGGGTTATTTGCTGTGGTAAAGGGGAATTTGAAGGGAGCGGAAGACCGAAGACCGGAGTCAGAAATCTTCCCTGCCGGCTGGCGGATGTCACCGTTCTCCGGCCTTTTTTAGATACAAGGCTGACTTGGTCAAGGAGGTAATTTTGAAGCGGTCATCAATCCTCAGCCCTATGACCCACACAATATCTTCTCCCGAGCACAACACTTTCACGTTCCTTTTGTGGATCAGAGGCATCTTCAAATCCACCAACACATCACTGACCTTCTTGAAACTTTTCATCCCTAGAGGACGAAACCGGTCTCCTGTTTCCCATTTTCGGATTTTTAAGGGAAAGTTTAGCCTATCCCGGTCAAGCATGGCTTCCGCTGAGGACGAGGGGGGCTGAAGGTTTTCGTTCAAAACCAACAACTCATAATTTTCCTTTCCTATGCGAACTTCAATGGCGGATTCATCAATCCAAGCTTCCGGAAATTCGTTGTCCGCTGGCCCTAAGATCAGGTGGGAACGATCCAGATTGAGGAGGTAATCTTTCGATAAAAAAGTCTTTCCCGGTTCCTGTTTGTCTACGGCTGACAACACATCCTCCATTTGGGAAAATGTAAAGCCGTAAGTCCTCAACCAGTAAAAGAGGAGTGATTTTTTCCCCGGGACCTTGGCCAATGCCGCTGTTGCAAGGTGCTGATACCCGCCTTCCGCCTTGATGTTATTTTCCAGCCAAGTCTCATTGAGATAGAAAAATGCCTTAGCGGTATCTTTGATTCGATCAAAGCTGAATTGCAAAAGAGAAAGCGCCGCAGGGTCAAAATCTTGGAGTTGGGGCACTACTTGATGCCGGATAAAATTTCTTTTGTAGTCGATGCTTGAATTGGAAGCATCTTCTCGCCACTGAACCCCTTGGGCTGCCGCATACGCCTCCAAAGAGGCCCTTCCAAAGGGCAAGAGTGGGCGGATAATCTTCTCACGTGTGTCGGACATACCATAAATGCCCTCTATCCCCGTACCCCGAAGGAGGTTTAATAGAATTGTCTCTAGCTGATCGTCCGCATGATGGGCGACCAATAACCCGTCAAAGCCCTCTTCATTTAAGACCTCCTCGAACCATTGGTACCGCAGTTCCCGGGCCGCCATTTGGGTGGATATCCCCTGCTTCCTTCCATAAGACTTGGTTTCAAAATTTTTGGCATATACCTTTACCCCGAGCCGGTGGCCCATTTCCTTGACAAACATTTCATCCCCATCACTTTCTTTCCCTCTTAATCCAAAATTGCAATGGGCCATACTGAAGGAGACACCGGCATCGTGCAGCAGATGGGCAAGCACCGTGCTGTCCAGCCCTCCGCTGATGGCCAAAAGATAACGTTTGGAGAAATCCAAAATGTTCTTTTCCCGTATATGACGGATAAATAGGTCAAGCATAAACCAAAAATACCATTTTCTGTTAATTTTGTCGTTGATATAAATCAGAATGCAAAAAAAGAAGTTTCTCTTCACCTTTATGTCCTTTTTTGGATGGATCAGCCTCCTCTTCGCCCAAGGCGATCCCGGGGCGGACTCCAGGCTTGAGATCATCCAGGCAGACCGTCTTGTAGGGGGAAAAGGTTTTGAGAGGCTATTGGATAATGTGGTGATGAAGCATCAGAATTCACTGATTTATAGCGACTCTGTGCACTTTTATGGCCAAGAAAACCTCGCCAAGCTTTTTGGAAACGTTAGAATTGAGGATCAAAAGGATTCCGTGACCACCTATAGTACTTATGGCGAGTATGATGGCAACAACCAACTGGCCAAGCTTAGGAACCAGGTGGTGTTCAAAAACAAAGAGACCACCCTGTACACGGATTTTTTGGACTACAACCGGGAATTAGGCGAGGCCAACTACTTCAATTCAGGCAAAGTAGTGGACAGCACGAACGTACTGACGAGCGAAAATGGGCTGTATGAGACCCTTAAAGACCAAATCACCTTTACAGAGGCTGTGGTGCTCGAAAACCCCGACTACACCCTGAAGTCCAATTCATTGATTTACAATACCCTTTCCAAAGTAGCGGAAACGGAAGGAATCACCAATATCGAATCAAAAGAGGGAAACAAGCTGAATGCACGAAAGGGTACCTTTTACGATACGGAAGCCAAAATCTTCAGATTTTACGATGGGGATGTAGAAACAGAAAACAGTTTGGTTTCTGCCGAAATCCTTTACTACGATGAAAACCAGCAATATTATGAAGCCACAGAGAATGTGAGCGTGTATAATAAAGAACGGAACGTGGAGATTTTTGGAGAGGAGGGCAAATATTGGGAGGAACTGAAGTACTCAAAAGTTTATGGAAATGCTTTGGTTCGGAAATATTTTGAAGCCGATACCCTGTACATGATTGCAGACACCCTGATCTCACAGGACAGTGAGGATGCGACCAATAGGTACCTTCAAGCCTTTTCAAATATGAGGATGATAAAATCCGATATTTCGGGGAGATCTGATTCCATGGTCTACATCTATTCCGATTCCACCATTTATCTCCATGGCGATCCGGTGCTGTGGAACAACAAAAGCCAGATCACCGCGGACAGCATCAGTTTCCTTATTGCCAACGAGGATATAGATAAGGCATTTTTGAAGGACAACGCCTTTGCGATCACCAAGGATACGCTTTCCAACTATAACCAGATCCGGGGAAGAAAGATGACAGGGTATTTTTTGGAGGGACAGATGAGCAAATTGGATGTAGAGGGTAACGGGGAGTCCTTGTACTTTGCACTTGAAAACGACACCACCATCCGTGGCGTGAATAAACTGCTGTGCGGAAGGATTATCATGAGCTTTACGGAAGGGCAGGTCAGCAGCATCAGTCATACCATCAAACCGGAGGCATCATTTACCCCACCACATATGCTAGATGAAGAGGGCACCTCACTTAGCGGTTTTGTATGGAGGGAAGACGAACAACCGACCATCAAGATGATCAACGATTGGAGGAGGCCCAAAGAGAGGAAAGAAAATGAGTTTAACTTTTTCAACGAGCCTGATGTGGATATCCCCTATCCCGATGAGGAGGAGATCAGGTTGAAGCTTCAGGAAGGCTAGCACAAGCGTTGTTGGCGAAAGATCTTGAGGATTCCAGCCTCTTACTCCAGCTTAGACAACGTTGAGGTTTTCACAGTTGGGAATTTGGCAATCGCCATACAGGACTAGGGAATGGCTTGTGATGGTGGCGATAAATTCCTTCCCCATGGCCTCCTTAATGGCATTGATCCTACCGTCCGAAAACTCCTTGATCTTTCTGCATTGGTTGCAGACATAATGATCGTGGTGCTTATAAGTCAAAGCTTGCTCATATAGGGCCACTTTATCCTTAAATTGGTGCTTTACGGCCAGGCCACATTCCACCAACAGGTCCAGCGTATTGTATATGGTTGCCCTGCTAATGGTATACCCCTTGTTCCTCATCATCAAAAACAAGCCCTCCACATCAATGTGTTCGTCCTCAGGCAGGACATAAAGTTCATCAATCACAGAAAAGCGTTCAGGGGTTTTCCGGCTTCCCTGTCGGAGAAGAAAATTCTCAAATATCTTTTTAGCTTTTTCTATTATTGTCTTATCTGCCATAACTGTGTTTTCGGACGATAAAGATGCAGGAAAATCAGGAGTATTTCAAAGGATCAACTCTTAGAGATAATCGTTTGGGCTTATTTGCTTTCATTCTAAATTAATCATCTAAAAAAAATCAACAATTACACATTTCCTCGGATAAAACATTAAATTATCAGAAAATATCAATCTGAAAGCCATGCCTTCACGCCTGCATCTTATCCTATTGGTTATATTTATCCTTATAGGGCACAATCTTGATGCACAGGTCCCAGGCTTTTATATTAAAGACGATTCTAAAAGGGTGTTGCTCCCCTTTGCGCAAGTCAACAATTTGATCATCATCCCGGTGTCTCTCAACAATGGCCCCCCGCTAAATTTCCTTTTTGATACCGGCGTCAAATCCAATATCCTATTCAGCAAGAGCATTGGTGATGAACTCGGCTTAATTTATTCGAGGAAGTTAAATCTAGTTGGAGCAGATGGACAGACGGTACTATCAGCGTCCGTTTCCACAAACAACACAGTGGATCTCGGGGAGATAGAGGGCAGGCTGCAAGCAATTTTGGTGCTGGATGAGGATTTTTTGGAATTGGAAAAAGTGCTGGGCATTCCGATTTACGGCGTTATCGGATATGAGTTTTTCAAGTACAATCCGATCAAGATTGATTATGACATCAGTAGGCTTACCTTTTACGAGCCTGATTCATTTAAATGGCGTCCTTTTGGCTATAGGACTGCGGCCATCCAAATAGAGGACAACAAACCTTATGTGCTCACCCAAATAAAACAAGCCGATGGCTCCGACCTGAGGGCAAAATTATTGATCGACACAGGGGCCAACCATAGCCTGCTGCTCAACAGGGAAACTTCTGAAGACATCGTGCTACCCGAGGGGGCCTTGGAAAGTGATCTGGGAAGATCCCTGGGCGGGGATTTGTATGGATTTATCGGGAGGGTAGATCGGCTAACCTTCGGCGGACTTAACCTTCGAAAAGTACTTACCTCCTATCCTGATGCCACAGAATTTTCCAATATCATTTTGGGAACGGGAAGGTTTGGGAGCTTGGGTTCGGAACTGCTGAGCCGGATGAAGCTCATCATAGATTATCCGCGGCAGAGGATTTTTTATAAGAAGTCTGCCAGCTTCCACCAACCCTTTGAGTACGATATGAGTGGAATTACGGTAAGGCTTATCAATGTGGACGAAGGACGGGTGTACGTTAGTCAAGTTAAGAAGAATTCGCCGGCCCATAATAGCGGCATCCAACAATTTGATGAAATCTTCAGTATCAACAAAGTGCCTATATTTTTCTGGAAGATATCAGATATCAACGACCTTTTCCGATCGGAAGAAGGCAGAGTGATTACTTTGGGCATAACTAGAAGCACTGAAAATGACGTAAAAGAACTGTCAATTACTTTCAAATTGAAAAAACAACTGTGATCAGTGTTATCCTGATCACCTATTGACAATGATTTTCTTGGTCAGGCCTTTTCCCCTACTGCCGACAAATTGGATAAAATATACCCCCTGACTGACTTGATGCAAATTTAGCTGGAGGGGAATTTCTTTCTGGATGGAAATGCCGTTCATTACCACTTGCCCTAGTGTATTCACCAAGCGGATCTCCCCAGTAGCGGAGGAAAGAAGGTTCAAAGGCCCCGAAGTTGGATTGGGATATAGCTTGAGCTGGAGATCTTCCTCTCCCGGTGGAGGCATAGAGGTGGATACGTCTTTTAAATAGATTAATCCCCCCGCAGTATTACCCAAAATCAAGTCACGGTTTTCCCCAAAGACCGGGGGTATGGAGGCTATCCAGGTGTTTCTTGCCAAGCGCGTTTGAATAGGGTCTTGATCCTCCAGTTGAAGCAAAAAAGAATTAGGAGAAGGATTGTCCAAGAAGGCGGGGATATGGCTTAAGACCCCTCTTTGGTCGATGGCATAGAGGTCAAGCTGACCGGGGCTTACTTCCACCACATGCACGCTTAAGTTCCTGTTGGCGACGTTGTCGGTGAAGCCGAGGAAGTCCCTTTCCAACAGGGTCATCTGCGGAACTGTCCCAAACTCCACCTGGTATCTGATCAATTCCCCCGTTTGCCTGGCCAGCAACAAATAGTTCTCGCCTTGGTGCCGATAAAACTCTAGCTGGTCATTTCCCCGCAACTGTACTTCCGGCAAAGAAATTTCCTGCAATGCTCCTCCGTCTAAAGAAGGAGACCAAAACAACTTCCTCACCGCGGTAAAATTGATCACCTCCACCCCTGAGAGGAAAAGCGACCGTGTATTTTCTGCTGTCAGCACTTCCTGATACTGCAAATCGGTCAACTCGAGCGAAGAAAGCTGTAAGAAATCATCCTCCTCTAGGGTGAAGCCTTCGGGGGACAACTTGAAGTAATAAGCTTTTCCCACCGTTTGGTTATCTACAAGGCTATTGGCCGTAACAATCAATTCTCCTGAGCGGATATTTCCTTTAAAAAAAGGCCTGGAATTCTCCCCTAAATCCACCATATTCTCCTGAAGA
>Ga0233365_1000282_pt1 | contig 24262 bp, 31 predicted proteins | sample ElkDunMinimDraft_27_FD_191535 | JGI IMG/M metagenome (GOLD analysis project Ga0233365, IMG submission 191535) | Fecal eukaryotic communites from dung pellets of Tule Elk in California, USA - Elk Dung C36 | ecosystem: Host-associated > Mammals > Digestive system > Large intestine > Fecal | place...
CTGATAAAAAAGGATTAAGAATTAATTTTAATACTCCATTTAACATCGAAAAAATAAGTGCTGAAGTTACTTATGGTTTAGATATTTTAAACGATGTAACGTATCAGGAATTAACAGATGGTCGCGTATACATTCCAAAAATGAATATGGTGAATATTGCGCCTTACGCACAATTACGTATGGACTTTTTTGAGCACCTTATTTTTAAAGGAGGGATAAGATATGAAAATGCTGATGTAAAGGTAAAAGACTTTAATACCATTGCAACAGGTCCGGGTAACGAAGGAAGTATCTTTGTTTCGGGAGGGAAAATTCCTTACAGCGCTACCATGTTTAACGCAGGTTTACGTTATACCAAATACGCTTATTTTAATCCGTTTGTAAGTTTTTCACAAGGTTTTGCAATTAACGAATTAGGAAGGATTTTAAGAAGAGCTACAGAAAACACCATAGGTAATCTGGCAACAGATCCTATCATCACAAATAATTATGAAATTGGTTTTTCAAGCCGATACAGTATTTTCAATTTATCTGCATCGTATTACATAAGTACATCAGACCTTGGTGTAAACTTGGTTGATGTAGGCGGATATTTAATGCCTCAACGCGAACCGGAAGAAGTAAAAGGGTTCGAAGTAGCTTTAGACGCACGCTTAACGTCAAATCTTACTATTGGTGGTACCTATGCTTATGTAGAAGGAAAAGCAAAATTAGATAATGGAACAGAGATTTATTTAAACGGATCACGTATTGCACCTGCTAAAGCCACTGGTTTTGTAACCTACAAACCAACAGATAAATGGAATTTAAATCTTTTTTGGGTATTTACAGGATCTCGTGATCGTTTTCAGTTAAACGAAAAAGGAAAATACAATAATAGTGAAGGTCCGGTAAAAGACGTTAGTTTGTTTAATTTCTCCGGAAGTTATCAAATCAATAATCAATGGCGCGTTAGTTTGGGTGTAGAAAATTTGTTTAACAGAAGTTATTATCCAACCGTAAGCCAATACCGCGCATTAGACGCAGAGTATGTTCATGGAACAGGCACAGTTGCTAACTTAAATGTGTATTTTAAGTTTTAGCGAATGGTAAAAAAAAGTGTTTTATGGCTTCATAAATGGCTGGGGTTATTGTCTGGATTTGTTGTTTTAATTGTCAGCCTTACAGGTTGTATATATGTATTTCATGACGATTTAAAAGTACTTTTTTATCCTGATAAGTATTATATAGCACAACAGTCTGTAAATAATCAATCAGCGCAAGCTTTGCCTTTATCAACACTTACCGCAATTGCACAAAATGCGTTACCAGATGGTGAAGAAGTTAGCCGTATTGATTTGTATCCTGCAAAAGACAGAACCTGGATATTTAGAGCCGTTAAAACCAATGAAGACGCATTAACATACACAGCTTACTTTAAATATAATAAAAGAGTTTTTATTGATCCTTATACGGGTAAAGTGCAGGCGGTTGAAAATTCTAAAACCGAGTTTTTTCAATTGGTGCTGCAGTTGCACATGAATCTGCTTCTAGGAAAAAAAATAGGGCATACGGTAGTTTCTGTATCAACAATTATGTTTTTAATTTTAACGGTAACAGGTTTGGTACTCTGGTTGCCAAAAAAGTGGAAAGTTAAAACATTGAAGAAAGGTCTTAGCTTTGATTTCAGTGTAAAAAGGAAAAGACTTAATTATGACTTGCATAATGTATTAGGATTTTACAGTCTGCTTTTTGCACTGCTTTTAGGTTTTACAGGTCTGCTTTTTTCATACCCTTCTTTAAAAGAATTTTACAGTAATTCTTTTAATAAACTAAGTACAAATGAACCTGCTAAAACAATTTCTTTTGATACTGTTCTACAACAAAAGGCGAGCAGCTTAGATAATGCTTTAGTATATACTCTTGCCAAGTATTCATTGGCAGATATGATGTCTGTTCGTTTAAAAAAGAACGAAGATTTGCATGATATTCAGGTACGTATACTTAAAAACAGAACCGGAAGTTTTGTGTGGTACTATTTTAATAAAAATGATGGGCAGATCACTAAAATAAAAAGTTCTAATGAAACAATGGCAGGCGATTGGCTTGCAGGCATGAATTACGACTTGCATGCAGGTGCTTTTGGTGGTATTTTTACAAAAATTCTGTACTTTTTAGCTTCTTTGGTTTGTGCTTCATTACCGGTGACAGGGTTTATTATTTGGCTTAATAAAAGTAAAAAAGCTAAAAAAAGCAAAAGCTTCAAAGCTAAGTAGTATAATCCGAAGTTTAATTTGTTTTCAACAATTATTACGAAACGGTGGGCACAAGGGCTATTCGTACAGTCCGCGGAAACTTAATCGCCTGTGCGATTGGGAAATATAACTGTAAATTTATGGTAAATCAAATGGTTTTTAAGAGTACCGTATGACGGAATTTTAACTTTCATGCACTTCTGTTATCGTAAAAGAGTAATTGGTTAAAATTTCTACAAAATGTCGATATTCGCAATAGTATAAATTGTGTATTAATATTATTATTACAGTTTTTAAAAGATATAAATAAACTAAATAAATTATTGTTGTAACATTTTTTTATGCTAGATATAATGTTGTTTATGTGCTTTACATTATAGTCTTGTCACATGTTTACTTTAGCATTATTACACAAAAAATATGATGTAAATGATACTAAATTTAAATACCTAGAAGTAATTTTTGCATCGTTTTTGTTTCTACCAAAGCAAGTTTAATCATAAAAATATATTGCTATGGACAGATTAGAAATGGAAGGAAAATGGAATCGAGTTAAAGGAGCTGTAAAACAAAAATACGGTGAATGGTTTGATGATGATAAAGCCTTTGCAGAAGGAAAATACGAAGAAATGTTAGGTAAAATGCAGGAAAAATCTGGTAGAACGCGCGAAGATATCGAGCGTGAAATTAGAGATTGGGACGAGCGTTCTATCTAAATTTATTTACAGTAGTCAACAGTACTGAATTAACCACCCTTAACGGGTGGTTTTTTTTGATTGAGGTATTCAAACTTGCATGCACATTCGTAAAATGATAATTTAAATATTGTTAGTAAGAAAAATATTTGTAAAAAGATTGCTATAGCAATCTGTAAATTACATATATTCAGGTTAAAATCGTTAGATGCCTACTTTATATTAACCACTTTAATTTAGCTAATTACAAACTACTTAAGTTGCTGTTAGTGTTTTCATTATTGCGTAGCTGCTTTATATAATTATAAAACAAACAATTACATATGTTAATATATGCCGGTTCTTTAGCTTACAAAGCGCTGTAGTGGCACAATAAATGTTTTATTATTTAAAAAACTATAGCTATGGATACGAAACAGCACATACAAAATAATATTAGCGGTAAAGTAATTGTAATTACAGGAGCAAGCAGTGGAGTTGGGCGTGCAGCTGCCGAAACCTTTTCGGCTACGGGTTGCAAAGTAGTGTTGGTTGCCCGCGGACAACATGGAATTGATGAGGTAGTAGATATTTGCACTAATTTGGGAGCCGTTGCCATAGGTATTTCTGCCGATGTATCTGTTGCAAAAGACGTAGAAAAAATCGCAGAAAAAACTTTGGAACATTTTGGAAGGATAGATGTTTGGGTGAACAACGCCGGAGTTATGGCAAATGGCAAATTCGAAGAGATACCTATGGAGATTCATGAGCAGGTAATTAAAACAAATCTTTTTGGATACATGCACGGTGCGTACAACGCCATAAAAATCTTTAAAGAACAGCAATACGGTATTCTTATAAATAATATTTCTATAGGCGGAATGATGCCTGCTCCGTTCAGTGCTGTTTATTCTCGTCAAAATACGGTATAAAAGGAATGATGGAAGGTCTTCGGGCAGAAGTCTCTAATCATAGCGATATTCATATTTGTAATATTTATCCGCAACTGCAAAATTCTACCGGTAATCTGCACTCTGCAAAATATTCTGGTTTTAAAATGGGTATTTCTCCATTAGCTTCAGATCCACGCCTTACGGCACAAACAATGTTAGAACTTGCTGGGGATCCTAAATCTGATGTGTATCCTGATTTTAGTTCCAGACTTATCACAACAATTTATCGTATTTTCCCAAAACCGTTCAGTTATGCAGCGTTTGCATTTGTTCGCATGATGATGAACTTTCAGAAAGGACCAGATGTTAAAGGCAATATATTGCAACAATCTAAAGAACCTTTAAGAATTTATGGTAACCCAGAATTGCAAAACCACAGTTCGTTTAAAAAGAAAGTTTTAATAGGTGCCGGTGTGGGTTTTGCATTGGCATTATTAATAAAAAGTAATAAGAGACAATAAATTTATAAGCAATAAAAAACACTTTCAAAATGTTGAAAGTGTTTTTTATGTAATTTAAAATAAAGATTCTAGATCTATAATAGTTCAATTAATTCTCTTTTGTAAGACTTAAAGCATCTTGTGGAAATTTCGATTCAAATTTACTGTTGTCTTCAAACCAAACAGTGGTAACAATTCCTTTAAAGGGTAGTTTTTTTCTTGTTACCGCGTGTATATTTTCAGCAACGGTAATTGTCATTTTTGGTCCGCCACTGTTTAATTCCACAACATCTCCAATTTTAAATTTAGGTTCCATATATCATTGTTTTGTGTTAAATCGTAATTTAAGCTGCAAACTTTATACCTTTTACCAAAATTTGTGTCACATTGGCATGTAAAATTTCAATATAAAGTAGTTTTAAGTATTTGTTTTTAAAAGAAATTTTAGTTGTAAAAGTTGTATTTTTAGGTAACAACAATAAAATAATAAGCTATGAAAAAACTAAAAACGTACACAGGCGATTCTACATTTATTACTGTATTTGAAAACGGTTACCACCTGATTAATAACGGCTATTATGTAATAAGGGCAGATAAAGGTACTGCAGTAGATGCGGCTACAGCAAACAGTGAAAACGTGCTGATAAAAATTAACTCGGATTATTATTTGTTTGAAATGAATGATGAGGTTAAAAAAAATACTGCTTTTTTTGACAATTTAAAGCGGTACAATCAAATCAGCTTACGGAATATATCAAAAGAAGAATACGATAGCTATCGCAATTAATAACAAAACCGATACAGATGATCAGTTTTGTTGTATCTTACTTTAATATCTTTAATTTTAATGACTGTTTTTATCAATTAATTCTTCGATCGCATCCCATAATCTTATCCTTTTTTCTAACGATGTAACTGCTGTTTGTGCGGCTTCATTCCATTTTACAGCATCAGTTCCGCATAAGTAGGCAATCATTTCAAATGCCATGGGACCGTGCTCGTCTGCGTCCAGTTCAATATGGCGTTCAAAGTAATAAACAAGATCGGTAAGATCGGTATCTTTAAAGCGCAGTTTAAATTCTTTAAGCATTTCTGTAAACATATTCGGTATCAGGTCTTCACGCCCAAAAGTAAATGCAGCGGCTATTTCATGGGGGTTGCCTGCTTTAATAACCTCAAAAGTAAATGTTAGAAATTCTTTGATATTTGGGTGAAGCGTGCTCAATTTTATCGCATTAAATATATCTGTTTCCTGTACGCTTTTTAAAAAGGTTTCAATTTGTACAGTATCGGTATTGCTTTTGCGCATAGCTTCCAGATACATTTCAAAATGGCTCAATCTTTTTCCGTCTAAAGTTAAATCAGATTCTTCTGCAAGAACAATTTCGTTGATAAGGTAACGAACTTCGGGATTGGGAGAAGCAAACCATGGGCTTGTTGTACAGGTAAGTTTTGATTGTAACGCTTTTAACAACGACATAAAATCCCACACGGCATAAACATGAACCTTTAGAAATTGTTGCAAATCGGCAATGGTAACAATCTTTTTGTATAAGGAATGGTTGATGAGTTTATCTTTTTGGGGCTGTATGTAACTGTTTATTTCGTTTATTGAAGTCATGATATTTTTTTGCAAAGATAACGTATCGTACCTGAAAGAATTCTAATAATACACGAATCTTGCAGTTTACATTCAAAATAGATTTTCAAATGAATGTTGCTATCTTTGTAGAACGGGGCTTAAAAAATCAATTATGAATAAAGATCTTATTTTACGAGAAAAATTAGCACTTCAACGTACACATTTGGCAAACCAAACCGCTTTGCTGGCATTTGTTAGAACGGCGATGTATTTTTTCGTAGCAGGTCTTTCTATAGATAGTTTTTTTAAATTTTCCGAAACGCATTTGGTAATGTGGACGTTTTTTATCATTTCTTTTATGCTGTTGCTTTACGGCGTAGCTAATTATTTTAGAAACAAAAAGATGATTAAATTAAGCGAACAACACATTGGAGATTATAAAACAGAATATCTGAATAGTAATTAAACGGCTGATGTTTATTTCTTATAAAAATATTGTAGTTTCGTTTAAAAGACATTTCATTTAACAGCTTAATTCAATTTAATGACGTTTTTAGGATGTTAATTTCAGTATAAAACCTACTTGATAAATGTTTTGTTCGGTATTTTATAACTTCGTTAACTTTGTAAATAGCGTATGTTTTGTATCTTTAGGTATAAATCTTTTTTATTTTAGTAATTAGGGGCATCAATAGTAGATACGTATTGATGCCCTTAACTATAATTATATAATTGCTTACGAGAACTTTTTAGCCTATTGTACAGAAGATACCACATGGGTTTTTATTGGTGATCGAATACTATCGGGTAAAATGGAAGTTCGAAATTACATGAAGGAATTTTATTGGGAACCACCTGTGTTTACTGTTGATACAACGGTGGAAAAAGACAATTTTGTAATCGTTACAGGTCAGATAACTTTAAAGACTAAAGATGGAGCTGATACCCACTATGATTATTGCGATGTTTGGAAGTTTGAAAATGGAAAAATGGCAGGAGTAAAAGCATATGTCATAGAAAAAAAAGATAACCTTAGCTTTTAGTTTTTTAAAAAATATAGATGTAATTCTGTTAAAAACTCTTATTTTACTTTTATTTAGCTTCCTTTTAACTGGTTTTTAGTGATTTAAATGATATATTTATACTTTCATAACAATTTCTTTTTTAAGGATAAGCAACTGTGTTTTTATAAACCTAGTTGCTTATTTTTTTTAAATCATTATTTTAAGGTTTAAACTTAAGTAACGAAATATCTTATGGTTTCCAGCCTTTTATAATTGCTATTATTTTAGATCAACCACTTTGAAATGATGCACTTATATCAAATTTTTCTCCAAATGTTTCGGATAAGTTTCCAAACAGCCTACAATATCGCCGTCTTTGAAAATGTCAAAGCAATTATAGTCTGCCACAATTTCAACACCGCAAAAACGATAATTGCTGGTAATTTGAATAAGAACATCTGCCGTACTTCTACCTTCAAAAAGTGTTTGGTTGGGATCGTCGAAACTTGCTTTCGGTGCATTCCAGGTGGAAGAAACCATAAACTTTTTGCCCTGCATTTTTCCGCCTGTTCCATATTGTTGGGTTGCATCTTCACGGGTTCTGCCATCGCCTGAAAGAAATTTGGCACTGTGCAATCCGCTGTTGAATACTTCGTCCACATATTTTTTATAAATCCACGGTGCACCAAACCAATTTATTGGTGTTTGCAGAATGATAAAATCCGCTTCCAAGTGTTTTTCTACTTCTTCGTCTGCATTGTAACCGTCTTCGACTTTTGTTTCTAAAACCTCAAAACCTTTTTCGAGAAAAAACGTTTTTGCTTTTTGATGGAAAGCGTCATTTAATAAGCCTTCCGACCACTTTGGATAAGTTAAATGGGTATTGATTAGCAGAACTTTTCTAGTTGAATTCATTGTAATTTTTATTGAATATTTTTATTTGATGTTAAACACTTTTTGTAAATAGGCAGGATAATTTTCTAAATCTTCCTTGATGTGTTTGTTGTTATATACGTCGTAGCAATAATGTCCGGGAACCACTTCAAAGCCCGTGAATAGATAATTTGCAGCGATATTAAACAAAGCATCATCGGCAGTTTTTCCTTTCCAAAGTGGATTTTCGGGATTGTTGAAACTCTCTTCCGGTGCGTTCCAAGTGGCAGAAATCATAAATTTTTTGCCCTGCATTTTTCCACCTGTTCCATATTGTCGGGTTGCATCTTCACGTGTTCTGCCATCGCCAGCAAGGAATTTGGCACTGTGCAATCCGCTATTAAAAACTTCATCTACATATTTTTTGTAAATCCAAGGTGCGTTTTCCCAATTTACCGGTGTTTGCAGAATGACAATATCGGCTTGCAAATGTTTTTCAACTTCTTCATCAGCGTTATAACCATCTTCCACTTTTGTTTCTAAAACTTTGTAGTTTTTTGAGATGAAAAATTCCTTTGCCACGTTGTAAAATGAAGCATTTAATTTTCCTTCTGACCAACCAGGATAGGTCAAATGTGTATTAATGAGTAAAACTGTTTTTTGTTTAGAATTTTTAGTTTGTCCAAATTAACTGCTTCCTAATGACAGTAACATCAGCACAGTTATCAAAGTTATTTTTGCTTTCATTGTTTTATTTTAAAATGATAAGACAAAATTAAAACCTTGAATTCCCACCAATGGAAACAGATTACTACAAAAAAAGAAACAAATTACTGATTACGAAAAAACGCCTTGAAAAAGGCGTTCTGTATCATTAATTTAATTGTTGACGATATTCTTTCGGGCTTAAACCTACTTGCTTTTTGAAGAATTTTGAAAAGTAGTTTGGATATTCAAAACCGAGTTCATAAGCCACTTCGGTTGTGTTGAGTTTTTGATTTTCAACTAACAATTCTTTCGCTCGTTTAATCATATAATCGTGAATATTTTCCAAAGCCGATTTTTGCGTAAAATGTTTTACAATATCGCCCAAATAATTAGCCGTCAAACCCAGTTTGTCTGCGAAATATTGCACATTTGGTAGTTGGGAAACTGGTTGATTATAATAGTCAATCAAGCTTTGTTGAAAATCTGTAACGATATGATTGTATTGTTTCGGGTCAGTAGAAAATTGTCGTTTATAAAACGCTTCTACCAGAGAAACAACGACATTCACATATGATAGAAGCACATTAAGATTTCGTTTTTCGCTTTCGTAATATTTCATCATCAATTTAAAAACGGCAGAAATTTCTTCCACTTCTTCATCCGTCAAATACAAAGCTTCGTGTTGCCCATAATCCAAATAAGTTTTGAATAAATATCTGTTTTCTTCAATGAATTTCTTTGAAAGTTGCAGATACATTCCTTTGTAAGTCGGTTCGACATCCCAACCTTCATTCACAACCATTTCCGGACTGTTGAAAAACACCGCTGTGATTGGTTCCTGCTTTCCAGACAATTTATTAACCAAATTTATTTTAATAGAAATTCTATAAAAGTCAACCGAAATAGGTTCAGATTTTGAAAGCATAGTTGGTGGGTCGTAAAAACCAACATCAATGTCGTTGTCCAAGGGTTTGTTTAAACCAAGGTATTTATTATAAGATTTAAAGTCTTTGAATTCTTTCATTTTACAAAAATATAAAATTGACTATGATAACAATATGTGCTTAAAATAAAATATTTTTATTCAATTTTCTATGATTTTAGCTGTAATCAATTAAAGACTGCAACAATTCCAATGGAGATATACTCATCCTTTTTTAAAAAGCGTAAAAAGATTACGAATTCTCAAATCCCAGTTCATTAGAAATTTTACTTATAGATAATTTCGTCGAGAAAAGTTTCTCTTTTGCTTTACTCATGAGCTTTTCGCGAATATGTTGCTGTGTATTTTGTCCGGTTTAGAAAATAAATCACTCAAATTATTTGGTGAAATATAATCACAAAAAAAGAGGTTGCAGTAAAAAACGTACAACCTCTTAATAACCAAAAAAACACTTATGAAATACAAAGATACTAATTTTATATGCGCGCATATAAAATTTTGATATTTTTAACTTTGTTATTTTATTTACATATCCGGTTAACGAACTAATAGTAAATATTTAGATACCTTTACGATACATGAAACGTTGATATAATTTAAAATCATATAGATAAAAATGCAGAATATAGAAAACAAAGTAGCTTACATAACCGGAGGAACAAAAGGGATAGGTTTTGGCATTGCAAAGGCATTGCTGCAAAACGGAGTTAAAGTAGCAATTTCGGGCAGAGATATCGATGCTGTTGAAAAGGCTAAAGACGAATTGGGAAATCAAAATGTATTGGCTTTGCAATCCGATGTTAGAAATTTTGACGATGAAAGGAAAGCGGTCGAAAAAATCATTGCTACCTACGGCAGGTTGGATATTGTTATTGCTAATGCAGGATTGGGAAAATTTGCACCGGTCGATGAAATGTCTTTGGAAGATTGGAATGTCATGATAGATACCAATTTAACAGGAGCCTTCCATACGCTTAAAGCAACAGTAGAGCAGTTAAAGCAAAACAAGGGATATTATTTTTCAATCGCCTCATTGGCAGGAACAAACTTTTTTGCACAAGGGGCAGGTTACAATGCATCAAAATTCGGTATAGTTGGTTTTACACAGGCTGCAATGTTAGATTTGCGTAATTACGATATAAAATGCACAACCATTATGCCGGGTTCTGTAACATCGCACTTTAACGAACATATTCCTAACGAAGCAGATGAATGGAAAATTCAGCCTTCAGATTTAGGACAAATGATTGTAGACTTATTAAAAATGAACCCAAATGTTTTGCCAAGTAAAGTAGAAGTTCGTCCTACAAAAACAAAATAGATCGTTATTAAATGATTTAATTTTAATTAGTGATATGTTTTTTTAAAAGGCATTGCCAGCAGCAGCAGCAGCAAAAGTAGAATCAGAATAAATAAAAAATATCATATTCCCTTCTTCTCCAAAAAAGAATTGAAAGAGCAGGAGGGACTGATATTTTGTAAATAGAGTAATATTAAGATTTAAGAACATGCAAAAATGCTCTTATTGTTGTTTGCTATTAAGATGTACTAATTTTGTAATGCTATCTTTCTTTTCTTCCAATGATCATTTCGTCCACATTGGTTTTTGTTTCAAAATTTCGTTATAAACAGGGCAATCATCATCATGGGCACCGCGAAGGTAACCAATACTCATTAAAAACTCGTTAACAATTTCGCCTCCTGTAAAGCGGAATGTTTTCTTGAATAATTTAACCCATTCTTCTTTGGTTTTTTGATGATGATGTGCTAACCATTTTTCAAAAGAACCAAACTCTTTCTGCAAAATAAGAATTGCTTTTGCATTTTCTATTGCGGCATTTACTTTTAGTTTGTTGCGAATAATTCCTGCATCAGCCAACAGCCTTTCTCTGTCTGCTTCGGTATATGCAGCAACTTTTTTGATATTGAAATTGCTGTAAGCATTTCTAAATGATTGCTCTTTCTTCAAAATTGTTTCCCAACTCAATCCGGCCTGGTTGATCTCTAAAATTAATCTTCCAAATAACTCGTTGTCATCATGGATTGGGAAACCATAGTGGTTGTCGTGATAGTTTTTGTGCAAAGCCTTTTTTTCTTCGGATTGCATATTTACAATAGCTGTACAATAAGACATTTTTAGATCTGATTTTATTGTTGTGATGATTTTAATTCCTTTTCTTAAGCAAAAAGAAATGGCTAAGATAGCCATTTCAATTTATCCTGTAATCTTCTATGATTGTATCAATTCGTCAGTTATCTGTAAATGGTAATTCAATACAATTGGGCTTCCCGGAAAATTGCCTGAAACTTCAACTTTTAAAATAGCTTCTTTCGCAGCATATTCAAGAGGTTTCATTGTGGCATGATATTCTTTATTGGCTTTGTCAATCCAGCTTTCTATTTCTTTTCTTCCATTGTGTGTTTTGCCTTCGTCAAAAACAACGGCAGTTTCGTTAAAACAATTGGCGTACTCTGCGCTGTCAAAATTGTTTTGAGCTTCTGTTAATTTTGCTACTACTTTAGGTAAGTTCATTTTTAAAGTTTTAAGATTATTAAATTGTTGGCACGGTTCCACCGTCGATTACAAATTCAGTTCCTGTTAAATAACTGGCTCTTGGTGAAACAAGAAAACCAACCAATTCAGCGACTTCTTCCGGTTCGGCAGGTCTGCCAAAAGGAATTCCGCCCAAAGCATCCATTACACCTTGTTGTGCTTCTTCTACCGTACTGTTTGCGTTTCTTGCAATTTCGCCTAACCAAGCTTTCGAAGTTGCAGTATTGATCCATCCTGGAGAAACCGTAAGTACGCGAACTCCTTTTGGTGTTACTTCGTTTGATAAGCTTTTACTGTAGTTAATCAAAGCAGCTTTTGATGCCGCATAAGGCAAAGTAGAATCATACAACGGTAATTTACCCTGAATGGAAGCAATGTGAATGATAACACCACTTTTTCGATCAATCATTTGTGGTAAAAATCCTCTGTCCAATCGAACAGGAGCAAGCAAATTTGCCTGTAAGGTCAATTCCCAATCTTCATCTGATAATGCAGCAAAGCCACCGGCAGGAGTGGTTGAAGAACCAAGGTTGTTCACCAAAATGTCCAGCCTGCCATAAGTTGTAAGTACTACACTGATTACTTTTTGTGCATCTGTTGCCTTGCTTAAATCAGCAGTAATAAAATGCAGTTTGCCGTTTTCTGTTTCGGGTGCGTTTCTTGCCGTGATTATGACGGTTGCGCCAGCCTGTAAAAGTCTTTCTGCTATTGCTTTTCCGGCTCCTTTTGTTCCGCCTGTTACCAAGGCAATTTTGCCCGATAATTCATTGTTGAAATTAAATTGTTGTTCCATGCGTAAATTGTTTTAAGCAAAGTTGAAACATATGTACACATCTCACAAGTACGGAGTTACGATTCAGATAGGGATAAAATTATCACCTATTGCACAATAGGGAACATAGGTTTACATTTGTCTTATGTATGAAAGAAAGATTTTACCAAATCTGAATTGTGGTTTAGATTTAATAGGGGAAGTGCTGTACGGCAAATGGAAAATCCGTTTGTTGTGGTTTATCGATCAAGGACATCAGCGCCCGAGTGAACTGCAACGGAAAATTCCCGATGCAACAAGACGTGTCTTAAATATTCAATTAAAAGAATTGGAAGACCACGAATTGATTACTAAAAAGATTTATGCGGTTGTGCCGCCAAAAGTAGAGTACAGTTTAACGGAATTTGGTAAAACGGTAATTCCCGTAATTGCTGCGTTGGGAATGTGGGGCGATGCAAATGAAGAGCGTTTACGTGACGTTATTTTAAGGCGATTAAAGTCAGAAAATAACTAATCATATTTTTCAATGTGTAACGGTTTTTACAACATGCAAATCATCAATTTTATCAGCCTATAAAATCTTTTTTCGCTTGAACCAAAGAAATATTATAATTGCAATTACAAGCATTACGGTAAGTGTGGCAAAATAGCCAAAGTGCCATTCAAGCTCCGGCATATAATCGAAATTCATACCATAAATCCCTGCAATAAACGTTAACGGTAAAAAAAAGGCCGAGAAAACGGTAAGTAGCTTCATAACGTCATTGTTCTTCTGCGCATTTACACTGTGATACGAATTTAGTAGGTTATTGGCATCTTCCAGAACTTCATCGTAACTGAGTATCAAGCTTAAAAGATGGTCTTTTATATTTTGTTGTGCTGTTCTCTGCTCATCTTGTACCTGTATTTGGTTTACTACATTCTGAAAAATCTGTAACAGTTTTTTTGTAATGCGTGCCTGCGCTTTCAAAAAGTAAAGGTTTTCAATAGAAACTTTTGTATAGTCTTTTAAAAATATTACTTTTTCAAGTTCACTTATTTTTGTATCCAGTTCTTCGAAAGGTTGCTCATAAGAATTAACCATTTTAAAAATGATATGGAGTAATAGCTCTTCTACCGAAGTGAAAGGTTTATCCTGAATGTTTAAAAATGAAAACGGTGTTGAATGAATAGTGATCAACTTTTCGTTATTAAAGAAAAAGGCAATTTTGTTAGAAAGCTCTGGAACGGTGCTGGCTCCGGTCTTAAAATTTGCAGTGAAAGCCCTTAGCACAATAAAAGTATATCGGTCATGGATCTCTATTTTAGGCAGGTGACCCGGTTGTAGACTGTCTTTGATCTGGAAATAATCTAATTGATATGCTTCAGCTATTTTTTTCAGCTCCTCTTTATCCGGTTTACAGATGTCGATCCATTCAAAATGGTTAAAGCTCTTCGTTATCTGATATTGTTTGCTCATCTATAAATCTTCTAAAATTTTCCCGGTGCAACAAATTTAGCTTTATTTGTAGTGATAGACTGCTACGCTAGTTAAATATTTTGACATTTAATTAGCCCGATTACTGTTGACTGGGTTCTAAAATTGATATCCTTTCTTGCTTTTGCACTTCAATATCATATTGCCGGCGTCTTTTTACTTATTATTTAATCAAAAAGGTCTTCCTTATATAGGTTATTGATCGATTTTTTTCTTGCACGCAAATAAAAGATCAAATGTACAATTAACAGTATTCCCCAGATTAATGCTGTGCTGTATATTATCTGCAATTTTTCATAGTTAGAATTAAAGCTAAAAGTGAACCACAAAACAGAAATAAGGTTGTGTACAAGGTAGGTTGTGGCATGAAATCTAAAACCAACATCGTAAATGGGCAGGTATTCTCCGTCTTTTCTTCCAAAATACCATCCGCTTATAAACATGGCAGTACCATAAAACACTGCAGATAGTGCAATGATAATTGCAGATTTGTTATCTATACCATAGCTTAAAAAATATCTGAATACTATGGTTAAAAAAGTAGCTGCTACAGCAAACTTTAATAAGTAGGGTGTGATCGTCTTCATAATTTATGGTTTTAAAAGTTTTTTAATTTCTTCAGAATAAAATAGATTGATGTTTCTGTCAACGAACTTTTTAAAAAGTTCTGATCCCAAATCGGTCAGATAATAGTATTTTCTGTCAGGTCCTTTGTTTCCTTTGCGAAGTTCATGTTTTAATACTTCAATTAGTTCGTACTTCCTTAATGCACGGTACAGGCTTTGCTCTTCACAGGTAATGGTTCCGTTTGATTTGGTCTCTACAAAATCTTTTATTTCATCTACATACTTTGTGCCTTCTTGTAATGAAAGGAAAATCCACAAGGTTAATTGTCCTTTTTTGTATGTGTCTTCCCAAGAAGATAAAAGTTCGGTCAATTTTAATTCATTTTTCATACTAAATAATATGTATTATACAAATTGTATAGTACAAATGTAATAGTAATTTTGTTTTGAACAAAAAATTTTTAATAAAAGTTGGTTTAATTTAATTATAAAATGTTGTAGACGTTTAGTATAAAAGGCTTTTTAATATGTTATTTATTGATAAAACAAACTTAACTTTGGTACTACTTTTATTTTTAGAGACAGTTGAATAGGGAAGTGGTCAAAGCATTTATTTCTGTTTTATTCAACAGTATTATTAACCGTACCAACAACTTTGTAACCTTTGTACATCAAAAATTCTTTTGCTAATTCTACAAATTTATGCAAGTACACGAACTAATTTTTTCTAAGATTAATTTTCAATGAGGTTTTTGATATACGCTTTATTTAAGCATTTTTTTTCCAATAAAGGTACTTTTTCCCAACAGATAATTAATTGCTCTCTCAATTATTCGGTCTCTACTTTCCTCTGTTTTTAATAAGGTAATGTAACGCACCATTTCTTTTTTTGCAGAAGGAGATAAACTATCAAATTTTGACTTTGCTATTTCATTATTGTTTAGCGCTTCAATTAATTTAGGATGTGGCTTTATTGTCCTGTCGGACGGATCATATTCAATGGTGACTTCAATGGTTTCTCCGATGTGTTTTGGCGAATCTTTAAGCATAGTTAAATTTATGTAAAGTCGCCAAATGCCATTGTATTTGACTAAAGTTTGTAAGTAAGGTAATCCATTGACTGTTCCTTTAATTGGGATATGCCCTTTATCTTTACCAGCTTGAATAAAAATTTCAGTAAGAATGATCTCTGGTATTTGAACGTAAGGATTAATTCCAATTATTTCTATAATCGCATTAAAAGAATAACTTCTCATTTTTTTAATTATTCATTAATAATATTGTTTGTAATACTGGTTTTGGCAGGTAATTACTTCTGCATTGCCGTTATTTAAACTAATGTAATTATAAAAGTACTCAATAAGTTCTGCTTTTACACAGTTCATGTTAGCGATTCGTTGTTCTTGATTTTAATTTAGCATGGCTGTTGTTGTATATTTTTCCTTTCTTCGGGTGTGTAAATTTTAATGCAGACCAAGTACTGTTTATACTTAAACAGGTACTCTCTACCAAGCCGAATTCGTAACCTATCTGAATAACTTTCGGTAAAGTGAGGTCGGTATCCAACTGTCCGCCTTTTGGCCACGATACCCATAGTATTTCTTCTAATTTCAAATGCGCTTTCAGTTTCGGAAAAATCTTTGTCTGTTCTGCCTGTGTTTTTGCAAAAAAGTGAATGTAATCAAATTCGCCTTTTAAGGTTTTTGATATATTGAGTTCAGGTAGATGCATGTCTTCAACGGCTTCTTTGGGAGCGTTTTCAAAATAGGCAGATGTTTTTTCCTTGATACCCATTTTTTGAGCTAAGGTTCTCATCGGTTCATAGATTTTAAAATCTCTAAATAGTGTGGATTGTACATAATACCCAAAATGTTGCCAAAGGGGTCAACAACTGAAGCGGTGATAAATCCGTCTTCTCTTTCGGTTATTTTTTCGTATTCCATGGCGCCCATTTTTACTAACTTTTCAAATGTTTTTTTTATATCGTCCACATGCCAAAACACAACGGCACCACCTATTTTATCAGAAGCCAACTTAGGCTGGTATTTCTTGTCAATAATACCCAATTCGTGTTCAAAATCTCCAATACGGAACTCGATATAAGCGGGATTTTCCTTATCGGGAAAAATGTAATACGGATCGATTCCTAAGAATTCGGTATACCATTTTTTTGCTTCCTGCAAATTGTCGGCAAAAAAACTAACGGTTGCTAATCCTCTCAATGTTGTTTTTTTCGTTTCCATAGTTTGATGTTAAGTATTGTTGGTTAAAATGAAAGCTAACTTTTCGGGAATTTGCGATGTTGAGCACTTTTAAATCGAAACTTATAACTAAAATACAAATTTCTATCCAAACGCAAAACGTGAACTTTGTACTTTCTGAATCTAATAGCCTGCCGAACTGCTATCTTATAGCTTCAAAAGTGATCTTCGACCGATTAAAAGATCGCCGCAATAAAAAGACTTTTATTCAAGCGTAACTATTTTGTTTTAGTTATCATGATTACTTCGCTTTTATCTTTTGTAGTAATCAGATCTATTCAGTTAGGCTCGTAGTTGATACTTTTTGTGTAAAAAGTACAGAGAAACCGAAATATATCTATCAATAACAAAGGAGATCTCAAAGCCAGATATTCCTATTAGAGTTAATATTAAATAAAATATAAAACCGTCATACAGAAAGAAAAATTTTATAACTTCGTTTTATTGAAAAATTTGATTAAACATATCGGTTTTACAATTTTATTGTGTTTGGTATTTATCGTAATACCAAACAATACTTATGCTTGTGCTAAAAAAGCAACAGGTACTGAAAAGAAATGTTGTTTGCAAAAAACATCTGTAAAAACGGAGAAAAAATCTTGTTGCAAAACAAAAAAATGCAAAAAAGACAAATCTTTAAGTGACTGCAATGGTAAGTGCAGTGACAGTTCTTGTAAATGTGGAACGGGTACATCGTTATCCCTTTTTGGCGTGCCTGTCCGTAGTTATTTTATTACAAAAGCCCATTTTGCAGATACAGAAAAACAGAATTTCGACTTCAAAAATACTTACTATTCTTCGGGGTATTTTTCTATTTGGCAACCACCAAAAATAGGCTAAACTTTTATTTAACAGCCATAATTATGTCTGGTCGAAAGCTAATTTAGCTTTTGTCTACTCTATTAATTATATCATTAATTAAAATTTACCAAAATGAAATCAATAGTAAAAATAATGCTGGTAGTTTCTTTAATACTATCAGCAACAAATACTTTTGCACAAATTAAAAATACAAAAAAAGAAACCGTTAATATTAACGGTAATTGTGGAATGTGCAAAACAACCATAGAAAAAGCGGGTAATGTAGAGAATGTTGCCAATGTAGTTTGGAACAAAGATACTAAAACAGCCATCCTTACTTTTGACGAACAGAAAACCAGTAAAGAAGAAATTTTAAAACGTATAGCGTCGGCTGGGTATGATAACGATAAATATTACGCACCTGATGACGTGTACGCAAAATTACCAGCTTGCTGCCAGTACAACAGAAGGTTGCAGTCTGAATCTTAGGGGTATTAAATTATAATTAAATTAATCTACATTAATAGACATCACTTGGGTATGAAGATATATAACTTGTATGTCAGTTTATAACCTTGCTGTCTGTCTGATAAAAAATATAAGAATATGAATCAAAATATTAAAATCGCTAATCTAAAAGGCTTATTTACCGCATTTTTTTTATTGTGCACTATGATAAGCAAAGCGCAAATGTCAAAAATCGAGTTACAGGCTACGGGTCTAACATGCTCAATGTGTTCCAATGCAATTTATAAACAGCTGGAAACAATTCCGGGAGTAGAAAAAATTGACACTGATCTCAATACAAATACCTTTACTGTAGCCCTTAAACAAGGTAACGAGTTAACTCCTAGAGTTTTTAAGGAAAAAGTTGAGAAAGCAGGTTTTTTTATCGGAAATTTTATTGCAACTACAACAACAGATATCAGTAAGCAAAACAATTATATTATAATCGATGGTAAAGGTAAAAGCCAGAAGGCTACAAAATTTAAAGTTCTAGATAAAGGATACCTAACCGATAAGGAATATAAAAAAGCAGTAAAAAATTATAAAGAAATAGCATCGTATTCAAAGGAAAACGAGGCTGACTTTCATGTAAAAGTATTAAACTGATGAAGAAAATAGTCTTTGTTTTTTTAGTGTTGTTTTTGCAAAGGTTAAATGCCCAGGAGCTGTTTGTTATTACAGATCCTGCTAGCAATGTTCCTGCAAAATCACTTGCGGTCAATTTAATGCAGTCTATGTTTAAAGAGCAGTTTGTCTCGGGATACAATTATCACTTAATGCCCGAAATAACGTATGGTTTAAATAAAAATTTAATGGTTCGTACTTCTGCATTTGTTAGTAATAGAAGCAACCAACTGTACGTAGAAGGAGGGAGCTTTATGGCTAAATACCGCTTTTATTCAACAGACGATTTAAATAGCCATTTCAGAATGGCTGCATATGGAAGGTATAGTTTTAACAGAGCTGACATACATCAGGAACAAATAGAAATATTAGGGCATAATACAGGATATGAAGCCGGGATAATTGCAACTAAGCTTATCAAAAAATTAGCACTCAGTTCATCCCTCAGTTATGAACAAGCTTTAGATAATCATCCTGATCATGATTTCCCTGCTTCTTTTGGTAATAATGCTACCAATTATACTCTTTCGTTCGGTAGGTTGGTTTATCCAAAGAAATATAAAAATTTCAAGCAGACAAACATAAATTTAATGTTGGAATTTGCTGGTCAGACCATAAACGAAAACGGTAAATCTTTCTTGGATATAACTCCCGCCGTACAATTTATTTTTAACAGCCAGGCAAGAATAGATTTGGCTTATCGGCGAGAGATATACAGCTCTATGCTTCGTACAGCTCCAAATGGGGTATATGTTAACCTATACTATACATTTTTTAACGTTACCGGAAAAGCTACTGTTAAAGAATAAAATGGTTGGCTAACTTACTTTTTGTGTTTATTATTAAATCGTAAAAGTAATTTTACAGTCAGTTGGTGATTGAAGTTATGTAATTAGAAAAAGAAATTTTTTCTATTTTCAGTTTTAAAACCTGCTCTTAAATCGATACAGAGCAGGTTTAAATTATCATTTTAACTTTTTTTATTAAAGATTCCGAAGTATCAAAATAATCTATTTTCTAAACCTCTAACGCATCAATCAATGCGGCATCTTTATTTTCTTTCCATTGATCGTTTTCTAAATTGGCATTTTTTAAGAAATTGAATCGTTCTAATTTTTCTGCATCACCGTCTTCTCCACTAAAATAAGGAAAAACATCTGCAATCGCCGATTCTGATATAGCAGGAATGGTATAGTCACCCATTGTGTTTTTCATGATAATAATGGTATTATCGAAGGCTTCTTTTACGTCATTGGCTTGTATCAGCAAATAAAAATTAGTTTTTCGTTCTTTACCGCTTTCTTCATCATAAGCCAACAAGGAAACTTTAGATTTAAACCAACGATCTGCATTTTCAAATGGATGAATTTCTGCATAATTCGCCATAGTAATGTTGGTAATTTTAAATTCTTCGCTAATAAAAGCTTTCATCTCTTCGTTAATTCTCTTTTCAGCTTCTGTATAAGATAAAGCATCAACTAAATAGGGTTCTGTAACTACTTTCTGTTTTCCGGTTTCATCTAACTTTCTATATTTTACTTTGCATTCATACCATGTTGCACTCATTTCTTTATTTTTTTAGGATGGCAAAGATAGGTTTAAAAGTGAAGAAGTAAAGGGTGTTTTTTAAATAGATATTCACAATTTTAATGTGTTTTTAAGCAGAACGAATGATCTTTAACCACGTAATCCAATAGATCAGTTTCTTTATAAAGCAGATCGAATGTCGTTTGTCGGTAAGGTTTCAATCAATAGTCAAAACAGCAGTAGGTCTGCTTTAATGTTCTTCTAAGACCTATTTCTTTTATAGTTTCGGTTATGTAGCTTTCTTTAAAATGGCGTATTCTGTTTTTTTTGTTTTCAATATCAAGTTTGTACTGTGCCACCTGGTTCTTCCTATGCATATTTTAAGACAAGACTAGTAGCACACGCTTCGTTTTTTATTTTTTAATTTCAACAAAAATAGAATGTGCATATCCGTTTTTTGTTCCATCAGTCAGGTTTTTAGCTACCCCGTTTATCCATAATTTAGCCACATCTCTATCATTGTCATTTTTTTCATATCCTGCTATGTAAATAGTATTGTTTTTTACAAAAACCGAATTCGCAACAGCGTGGTGTTTCCCATCTGTAATAGATTGTACTTTTCCGTTAACCCATAATCTCGCCACTTCAATACCGTTGATATTCTCACTGCCAACAATATATGTATTGTTGTTCCAAATATATATTGATCTTGCAAAGGAATTGTTTAAGCCATCAGACAAATTCTGAGATTTTCCGTTTTTCCATAATTTCGCTATATATTTCTCATTTTCTATTTCATATCCTACAACATAAGTGGTGCCATTTTCAACAAATATCGAGAGCGCATAAGCATCATTTAATCCATTACTAAGATTTTGTGGTTTTCCGTTTTTCCAGATTTTTGCTACACTGTTATTTCTGTAATGTTTACTTTTATTTCCACTTTGTTCGTGTCCACATATATATTTATCTCCTTTATATACAAAAATCGAAGCATCATCTGTTGGGTTTTTACCATTTGTTACATCAGTATAAACACCATTCTTCCATAGCTTAATAACATAATTTTTTGTATTATATTGGGCACCAAGAATATAAATATTATTATTTTCTATAAACAAAGAACTAGTATGGGCAGCAGTTTTACCATTTGTCAATTTTTGTATTTTTCCATTTTTCCAAATAGTTGCAACATATTCATTATCAAGTATAACAGATCCTACAATATAAACGTCATTGTTGTTAACAACTACAGATTTTGCATCTGAATATAGTTCATTGCTTTCTAAGTCAATGTCTTTGCCATTTTTCCATAGTTTAGCTACGTGTTTCATGCCTACTTCGTCTGCAATCTCTTCTATTGAAGATTCAAACTTACTATCATTATATTCGTATCCTACAACATATATATCAGCATCATTTAAAGTTTTACTTGTATCAGTTAATATTTTGTTTGTTTTACATGACATTAATATACTTACAATTGAGATAGTGAATAATAATTTTATAATATACGAATTCATTTGATCTTATTTTTTTGATTAATTCTTTTAGCGTAATGTTATTCATACATATCGCACAACTTAACTATTAACGAATATACTCACTTTTTAAGATTACTCGTATCTTTCTAGAGAGACTATTTTATTAGTGAGTTAACCTTAATAACTGGGTTTCTGGTAAAAATTATTTTTGCTTTGGTCATTTTCTTAAAATCCTGAATCAGGTTCCTAATAGCAAAATGTTTGCATAAAACTATCACCCATAATATAATGTGTTAATTTATTTTATATAAATGTTAAATTTGTATAATTTGTAACTTTATTTAAATTTTAAATTAAATTTTTAAGTTATATCTCAATTTTTGATAATAATTTGTATGTTTAATATAAATTAAAAACTAAATATTATGAAAACAATAGTATTATTATTTATGACGTTGTTTCTAACAGCAGGCACGGTAACTGCCCAAACTTCAAAAGAACTTGTCGGTAAATGGCAGTTGGTCAAATGGACTCACAACAACAAAGAAAAAGATATTAAAGACTATTTTAAGACTGATCAGGTATATCAGATCTTTATGGAAGACGGAAAATTTGACAGCAAGATCGGAGACGAACTACATCACGGAAAATGGAGTCTTTCTAAAGACAATAAAGAACTGGTAATTAAAAATGCACTGATTCCAGTAAAGTTTCAGATTGATTATTTTACTGCAGAAAAACGTATTATGACATATCCTCAATTGGGAAGTTTTGAATACAAAAAGATTACTGAATAGAATCAGTTAAAAATACCCTAAATATATATAATTATGAGAATAATTGGCTTTTTTTCTATAGTGATTCTATTTATTACCGCATGTAGTAAAGATGAGTCAGAGCATGTTGCAGATTGTTTCGGGCAATCACTCTTTGCAAATGTGCACCATGAAATTTCAAATGAAAATTCAAAAACGGTGAACCTTAACGTTACGTACAGCAGTACTACGCATACTTTAAAGAATACAATTAAGTGGAACTATGGTGACGGAATAACAGAAACTGTTACAGGAACTTCAACTTCGCATACTTATGCTAAGGCGGGATCATACACCGTTATAGCTTCTGTATCTTTAGTAGATCCTAACTGTACTTTTGACATAAAAGAAAGTGTAGTTGTACAGTAAATAAAAGGTCTAGATGTAAAAGCACATCTTCTTTTCAAGTTAGCTAACCCGGGAATAAAGCATTTATGGAAAAAATATGTAAAAACTGTAACAACAAATTTAACGGCAATTACTGCAACAATTGCGGCCAGTCGGCAAAAGTACACAGAATCGATTTTCATTTTCTTATGGAAGATGTAGAACACGGCATTCTGCATTACGACAAAGGTATCGGTTACTCTTTAAAAAGGCTGTTTCAAAAACCTGGTGAAGAAATACGCAATTACATTGCAGGTAAAAGGGTAGGGCATTTTCGTCCTTTGTCACTTTCCATAATACTGGCAACCGTATATGCATTAATCTACCATTTGGCAGATGTTAAAATAATAAGTACTACAAACAGCGAATCGATACATCACATGGAACGGGTAATGAAGTATTATTCGTGGTACGTTCTTTTTACAATACCGGTCTTCACATTTGCAACAAAAACAGCATTTAACGTTAATTGGCTTAACTTTTCTGAACTTATTATCTTTGAAGCTTTTAAAAGCAGCCAGCGACTGGTAGTCCACATTTTGTTTCTTCCGGTATTTTATATGCTTTCAGCACATCCGGGATTTATTTCGGTGGTGAACTATATATTAATAACGCTCGATTTTATGCTTATTTTGTGGACAAACAGCCAGTTCTTCAGTCATGTTAAATTATCACGGGTGGTTCTAAAAAGCCTGGTTGCCTATCTTATCCATACATTTATAATATTAGCTTGTTTGGTAATGCTGGTTCTGGCAGGTAATTACTTCGCCATAACCATTATTTAAACTAATGTAATTCTAAAAAACTACTAGTTAGTTTTTACACTTAAGTGTCTGATTTACTTTGAAGACGTACAGTCCTGATAGTTTGAATTTTTTGAAATTGAAAACCGAAATTGCTGCCAATGCAGGAATTAAAGCTAAATAAAGAGCGGAAATGCTTGCTAAAAGTATACAATTTAAAACTGAAAAACTGGATTTCAAATTGGCTTCTGTAGAAGAATTTATTCAGTACAATCAAAAATTCGATCTTATTTTCAGCAATGCGGCGCTTCAATGGTCAGACAATCATGAGGA
>Ga0233365_1000288_pt1 | contig 23933 bp, 25 predicted proteins | sample ElkDunMinimDraft_27_FD_191535 | JGI IMG/M metagenome (GOLD analysis project Ga0233365, IMG submission 191535) | Fecal eukaryotic communites from dung pellets of Tule Elk in California, USA - Elk Dung C36 | ecosystem: Host-associated > Mammals > Digestive system > Large intestine > Fecal | place...
TCAGATATATCGTATTTGAAAAAGACTATCGCGAAAAAGGTCGAAATAGAATAGCTTTATATGATAATCATATAATAAAAGAAACAGACAAACTGATTACTGAAATTAACAACTATAAAAATCTGAAAACAAAAATAATAAGGGATAATTACAAGCCAAATCAGAAATTAAGCGATAATTCTGATATAACAGTAACTCTATATCAGAAGAAGAAAGAATTACAAAAAGCTGTTTATGACCAATACACTCCGTATTCCAGTGAGAAGGGAAATATCAATAATATTACCATTTACTTTCAAGATGAAGTACCGATTTATGTCGAATACCTAACAAAGCATATCAGCAGCCAACAAGATCCTGAGTCAATAACAGGCTTTTATATTTTGGATTTCAACAACCTAAAATTCGTCACAAAACCAATTAAAAATTATAGAAAAGCTAGCTTCCCAAGTGGGCTTTTGAATAAAGCGATGGATGAAATCAAAAAGCAACTAAAATGAAACAAAAACTATACATACTAATTTCTTTTATTCTATTCTCGGGCATAGCTTTTTCCCAAAGCATCCGTGATTCCGTTTTTAATGATATGATTTTGATTAAAAGCACAGATGTATCTACAAATGGATTTCATTTTTTAGTTGATATACCTATCAAACCTCAAAAAGAACCCATTATAATTTTCAATGGTGATTTTCGTATTCCTACAAAATTATTTTTCAGCAGAAGCTCTTTTTTGGGAACAAAATGAAATCATACTTATTACAACAGATTGGGTATTTGAGAAAGAAATAAGAGAACGAGAAAAAAGAGAAGGAATACATATAAAAGCCCATCGAAATAAAATTTATCATATTAAAAGGCGTGGATCTGGTTATGAAGTAGATAGCTTAAGTATTGTTATGCAAGACCCGAGGAAACCAATAAAAGTAAACTTTAAAAACCCGGAACTAAAAGAGAACGAAGTAAAATATTTCTTCAAAGAATGTTACGGTTCAACTTGCTGTCCAGAAGATCCATCTTGGAAATTTGAGAAAGAGAGAAACGAAATGAGAAATAATTTCAATGAAAGGTACAATGTGAATGCTTATAAAAATAACTTACAGACAAATTAAGGGTAAAGAAGGTGAACATTGAGATTATTACACATTAAGTGATTTGAACAATGTACAAAAGATTGAGTTTGTTTTTCAACCAATTGAGTTTAATTGTCAACCAATTTCAAAAAAATATAATAATCCGGAATTAGACGACGTGATAAAGGGCATTCCTGTTATTATTTTACCATCTGTTATAAATACTGAGAAAATGAAACATTTAAATTCTTAACAAAAAAAATATAACTCCACAAAATGAACTGGCAAATATAGTGATCAAATTTCTACACTATGAAATGAAATTTTATTATGAAAAACAAACTTTACATACTCATATTTTTTATACTCTTGTCGGGAGTGGCTTTTGGGCAGCATTGCGCCTATGATTTTGCATCAATCATTGTGGTTTCTGTTCACGAAAAAGATAATCTGAACAACATCCAAAACTTAAAAATTTCGATAGTGGATAGTAAGGGTAATACTGTTTCAGACCATAAAGAAAAAGAAATTGTATTCTGGCAAAATCCTGAAAAATCAAGCACCGTGTTTAACAATTTTGAAAATGCCAGAGAAATAAGATATCCCTTTGCAAAAGATAATTATGTATGGGTTTGTGGTGTTAATTTTTCTGTCGATGATTATTACTTAAAAATTGAAGAAGTAAATGACTCTTCCCAATACAGATTACCCGATTATAAACTCATTAAACTTTACGAAGTTGATAAATTTCATTTGTGCGATTCGTACAAAAACGAAGATTATCATAAAAGCTTCGGGAGTAGAAGATTGTACAAACCTATCGAAATAATTGTCGCTAAAAAATAACTTGTCTATGAAAATTAAACTATACATACTTATCTCCTTTATATTCTTGTCGGGTGTGGCTTTTGCTCAACCTGGCTGGCATGATTTTACACCACGTTATTTTTATACTGTTTTAGACGAGAATGAAAAAGAAATTTCGTTTAAAAACAACAAGAATTACAGTATAATGATAGACAGTGTGGTGTACCAATCGCCCAATATTTCGCAGGATTCTTTAAAGCCCGCCAAAGAAAATCAATATGGTTTTGAAACTTTAATCCGTATTAATGATTTTTCTCTCGCCATTCCTCCTCCTGAAGATATTTACAAAAAGCAAGAAAAGAGATTGGAAATAAAAATTATTCATAAAAAAGATACGATGTCTATCTGCCAGCCTTCGGGAACGGGAAGTATTGGAGAATGGACTGTGGAGGGTAAAAAACTAATCAATGAATCGGATTTTACATTGCCGTTCCAAGCAGGTCATTATTATTTTCCGAATTGGATACAAGATAAATTAGACCGATTGCCCAAAACAAGTGGTAATGTAGCAATTCTAAATACAGCAAATTTAAACCGGCAGTATTTTATTATCTCTCCCGAAAGTTATGAGTCCTATCTGCAATACAGCACCAAAGATGCGTTTAACCACGAAGAAGCAGATAATTATGTTGTCGATCACTATTTCACAAATGGACATTTCGCAGTAGAAAAAAAGACAGTATTCACAAAATTTGAGCAATTGCTTGTTACAAATTCTTGGTTAAGTACCGTGTATCCTGCAAAAGACCCTAATCTCTTTTGGGGAATGATTGACTATTCCGGTAGTTATTTCAGTAGGAAAAACACGTTTGCTACTTTGAACAAAAACGAAAACTCAATAACGCTTTTTCTTCCTGAAAAAGACCCTAACCTTTTTAATTGTGAAGATCCTTATTTAGATACCTTTACTTCTACCATATACCTGCCCGTATGGATAAAGCAGAAGTTTAATGAAAACGAAATGTCTGCGGTCGAATATAATAAACAGCCTCCCGAAAAATACATTTATCGTTCAAAAGATGAAGGCTTAACCTGGCAAAAGGATAAAAAATCAGAAGCGATTTTTGAAAAATATTCCATTTTTGACAGGTATAAATATAAATACAGGAGGAAGATTGAATTTATAGACAAAGATTACGCCGTAGTTTATTTCCAGGAAGTAATAGAACGAGATGAAAAGACAAATCGAACCCAATTACAAGGCGTTTATTATTTATTGAAAAACATGCAGGTTATAGACTCGCTGAAAAGCCCCAAAGGCGCTCCCTTTTATGGAAATTATGGAGAAAGCTCCCAATTATCTGTTCAGGATGGCAATTTTGTTCTGTTGGGCAGTTGGTCTTATGATTATGACAAAACCTATTTTGAAATGTCATTAAACAAGGTCAATAAAAAATGGAAGTTTCAGGTAGAAAAGAAATACTATGCTCAAATTGCTACATCACAATCTAAACAAAAAAACTCAGAAAAGGACAGCATTAAAGAATACAAAAACTTTCAATTAATCAATAACCAAGAGTTAGTGTTTAAGAATGGTTTAGGAAGAATGAAATTATACGATAAAGTTTCTGATAAGTCTGTTATTGAAAAAGACAAGCAGATTTATATCATCAACAATCGTTCTGTATATCTGTCATTGGATGGTGGGACTAACTGGTATTTATATCCTGCATCTTTATTGCCTAATTCGTATCATTTTCTTTTAGATATTACCGACCAAAATGAAATATGCTATTTTACCAATGCAGCCATTGGCGAAGGGGGTAATAGAACCAGAAAAATATTTTATAAATTTTCGCTTGACTGAAAACTAATAAATAATATTTTAAATTTCAAAAAATAGAATAAATGAAAACTAAACTATTCACATTCCTTTTCCTTATCTCCCTATCGCATTTTTCTTTTGGGCAGGATGGCATTTTCTGGAGTTTTGAGGTCAAATTCAAAGTAGATACAACTGGTATAAACGATAATCAGCAAAGTAAGCTTTTGGATTTTGAAGTATTGTATGAAGACAGTTATTACCAATTGGCAAGAGACAACAGCAGCAAACTAAAATATGATGCAGCCACAAATGAATATACTGTAACCTTATCATACAACAGTATTGGTGGTGAAAGTCTGGTTAGTTATGTACAGTGCCCTGAAATTTATTTGAAGGTAAATTTAGAACACGATTTAAGAAATTATGAAAAAAGAAAATTCTTCAAGTTGATTCCTATTTATTTTGAAAATGCAAAAGGAAACTTTCAAAAATATGATTTAGAAACAATTGCACTTTCGGAATTTTTAAATGGATATAGAGCAGGAGGTAAACTAAAAATTATGTCACCTTACGAAATCATAGAAGTGAAGGCTGATAAAAAGATTAACAAAAGAGAAAACGATGAATACCAATTAAGAAGAATGAACAAACTGGTTAAATTAGAATTAAAAAATGAGAACTAAACTATTCACATTCCTTTTCCTTCTCTCCCTATCGCATTTTGCTTTCGGGCAGGATACTATTAATGCCAATAACCTTGTGAAAGGTCTTGAAATCAACAGTATATCAGGAAACGTTGGTGAGGTTGATAGAGATTTGGTTGTTGCAAGAAAACAAACTACTTATATTCTGTCACAACAGGAAAAAGATTCGGTCTGGAACTCTATATATAAGAATGCCATTACTCAAAATCTGTTGAAAGATGACCCAATAATAGCTAACGAAAAGTGGTACTTGCCGGAACATACGCAAAATCTGTTGGCGGTACTTAATGTGGGGACACTCAGCTATAAGAAGAGAAGCGAAGTCATTGTCAAGAAGATATATGCAGACAAAGAAAGAGAGTTGGTAATGATGTATGGAGGAGGAAGATCGCCATACAGAGTCAAGATAGACACTGTACATTCCAAAGAACTCGCTATCCAGAATTATTTGAACAGACAGCTCAATCCGCAGGTCAATTTCTGTAAATCTATAAATGGCATTATTGCCTTTGAAGTAGATTTCGCATTAGACCAACCACTCATAAGGGCAAATGTCTATAAATACAATTCGTCATCGTTGAAAAAAATAGTTAGAATAATCAAAAGAACAAAGATTGAACGAATTGACCTGAGCGGTGGAGTTGAGAACCACCCGCCTAATACCCTTATCATTTATTACAAGAAGAAATAACCTGCTATGAGACAGAAACTATATGTACTCTCTTTTCTCCTTTTCTTATCGCATTTTGCTTTCGGGCAAACTTATTTTACGGTTAATTATACCTTAAAGTTTTCTGATACAATTGATGCTGAAGAATTTAATGACATTCATTTTTATTGTATCAAAAGTAAAACAATTGTAGAAGATATTCTTTTAAACATAGAAAATAAAGAGGTTTATTTCTCTTATAGATCAATGGGAAACAACCCAATTCTAATTCTTCAAAAAAATGAGAAAAAAATGTATTTATTTCTTTCTCATTCTAAATGGGAAAATAATATAACAGATTTAAAATTTGAAGAAGGTTTTTTTCACATAGATGATTTAAAACTTGTAAAATATTCAAATGAAAAAGCTTTAGAATGGAATTATGACAAGGACGAACAAAATTTAAACCTAATAATTTTAAAAAATTAATGAAAACTAAAACTTTCATACTCACATTTTATATCCTGTTCTCGCATATTGCTTTCGGGCAAAGCGATTCCTTAAGTTTTGAGGATAAGATAAGGTTGACTTACCGCGATTGTGCTCACAGCCATATTTGTTGCCAGGTAATTTGTCCTTGTTGTCCGAATGCAGAAAAAATTATTTTAAATCTGAAGGCTCCTTCGGACAGTTTATCGCATATTGCTTTCGGGCAGGATACGCTTGTGGTAGCGAAAGATACAGCTAATATATTTTCAGTTTTAAATGGTAAGTATCCGGAACATAAAGCAACCGTTCCGCCCATCTATAAAAACAACTATATTCTGAACGAACAGGAAAAAGACTCGATACTGAATGCTGTTTACGCATCTGAAAACACACAAAAATTACTTTATCGTTATGGAGAATTAAAAACGCTTAATGTTATTCAGCGAGTCAAAAATGAAGAAATATTTTTATATGAAAACCATATCCATCTCGTTTCTATTTTAAGTTCATCTACAACTCCATGGGAAACCAAACAGGAATTATTAATCGGAAAAATCGAATACGACCTCATAAGAACAACAAAAGACGTTACCCATCATTTTTGTGGCACAAGCAGCACATCCAGCTCAGCCAAAATCATAGAGATTCATTCAAAAGATAAAGCCATTACTACGTTTATCGAATCAATAAATGATGAAAAACTACTTAACTTTTCCGAAATGCTAATGGTATTTATTCGGGTCAAGAAGAACGGAAAGCCAATAAAGAAAAATGAAGCCAAAATACAGTTGGATGAAAAGCTGACAAAAATCCAACAATCCAAAATTCAGAAAGCAGTATTACTTCCGCAAACTTCCGCAACAGCATTGTATGGCAGCAAAGGAAAGCACGGCGTTTTACTGGTTTACTATACTAAGAAATGATAAATATCAAAAATGAATAAACTCAACTCGCTTAAACTTATCGCATTAGCATTACTTGTAATGACCACTCTTAATTCCTGCAAAGTAGGAAGATTTGTGGTGTACAATTTTGCAGATATCAACGACCACAAAAAGTTTCCTGCAAGAAACATAGAAAATGGAACAACCCATTTTACATTTCCTGTTACAGAAAAAGGTAAAGTGCCCAAAATGTTAGATATAAAAGACAAAAGCTATCCCTTTGAACAATATCTGGAAGATAATAAAACGGTGGCTTTCCTGATTATCCAAAACGATACTGTACAGTACGAAAAATATTGGGGCAAATATGACGAAAGCTCCATTGTACCATCATTCTCAATGTCAAAATCCATCACATCTATCTTAATCGGCTGTGCTATTGACGATAAGCTGTTACAATCCGTAAATGAACCGATAACCAACTACATTCCCGAACTTAAAGAAAATGGTTTTGAAAAAGTAACCATTGAGCATTTATTGCAAATGACTTCGGGATTGAAGTTTAATGAGGGTTATACCAATCCGTTTGGCGATGTGGCTACGTTCTATTATGGTACTAACCTGCGTAAAGCCATCAGTAAAATGAAATTGAAATCCGAACCAGGAAAAACGTTTGAATACCTGAGCGGAAACACGCAACTGCTGGGTTTGGTTTTGGAAAGAGCGTTGAAGGATAAAACGATAACCGCTTACCTTGAAGAAAAAATATGGAAACCTTTGGAAATGGAATACGATGCAAGCTGGAGCTTAGACAGGAAGCAAAACGGACTGGAAAAAACATTTTGCTGCATCAATGCAAGAGCAAGAGATTACGCTAAAATAGGACGGCTTTACCTGAACAAAGGAAAATGGAACGGCAAGCAAATCGTTTCGGAAGAATGGGTAGCACAATCCACCAAAATAGACACCACCAACGGAAGCGTTGGCTATTATCAATACCAATGGTGGTTACCTACGCAAACAGGCGATTTTATGGCACAGGGAATTTTAGGACAATACATTTATGTACATCCCGATAAAAACCTGATCATCATAAGGCTTGGCAAAAAAGAGGGCAAAGCTGACTGGTGGGAGATATTATCAGGCTTAGGGCAGGCGTATTAAAGAAATAACTCAAATATGAACATCATATGAAACATAAACTTTTTATACTTATTTCTTTTATACTCTTGTCGGGAATGGCTTTCGGGCAGAGAGGAGACAGTCATAATTTTAGTTTCAAAGTAAAATTTGATAAAAGTATTCCTGTTGAGTATCTTCAAATATTTTATACAGAATACTGTGCCAATAGAATTACTTCTATTAACTACGAAACAAACAAGGAGAACGAAATCATTTTCAACGGAGTAAACCACTCTATTGCTGGTGCAGGAAATTATTTTCCAACCATAATTTTCTCTTTCAAAGAAGACAAACTTTCAAATGGTTCAAACGAAAAAATTGAAACCTACAGATTGTTTTATCTCATAAGCGAAACAGAAACATATTTGAAGGATGATATGGACAAAGAAGTTCTCTTTACCAACTCAAACAATCCCTATTTTATCAAAGTTGATTTTAAATGGGAAAATAATAAAAAAGTGTACAAGGTAGAACAAGTACCCTTAAATCAACTATCTCCGGAAATACTCGGACTTATTACAGCTAACAATACTTTTATAAAAATCAATCCGAACAAATGACTTTAAAAATATACATATTCCTTATTTTTCTTTCCCTATCACATTTTACTTTCGGACAAGCTTCAAATAGAAGTGATTTTTTCATTAGTGTAGAGTTTGAAGAAAATATTCCTGTAAAAGAAATAGATGTTTATTATTACAAAGCATCGAATAATCATATAGAAAGAATAAGTTTCAAACCAGATAGTTTAAATAATACTATTGAAATTTCAGGACATCATAACTACATTGTGGGAGCAGGTCTTCCTGTTTTTGTATTTTCCCATAAAGGAAAAATGATTTATGATTCTCATTTTGATGGTTCAATAAACATAAAGACAGAAAAAGAAGAAGCAGAAGTACAGAACTTGTACTATTTAGTTATTTCGAGAGCAGGATTTAGTACAGCTGATGAAGATTTTCGTGATAAACTTAAATTTTCTAACAAGGAGCCTAACATCATAATCCGGTATAAAAACGTAAATGGAAAAATACAATACAATGTATCAAATGAGCCACATCATTTTTTACCTGTTTATGGAATGTCAATCAGCAATAAATTAATAAAGGTTAACCCATCAAAATAAAACAATGAAAAATCTGATAATTTTAATTTCGATATGCTCTTTCTTCAATGCGAATGCTCAACTGCTTGGACCTGAAGAATATTTTACGTACGTGCAATTTTCTCCTGCTATCGAGTACATAGAAAATCATACATTAAATGAAATTGATACTGCGAGATTTAAAAAGTCACTTGTTACAATAACAAAAGGCTACCTGGATAAAGAAGGTTTAGATAAATTTAGTAAAAAAAAGAAGGATATTGACTTGGTTGTAAATCCAATCAATTCGGAGCAAGCTGATTTTAATGAAAAAGCGGGTTATGCATTGGTGGAGATACTCGGTTCACCCAATTATTCGGAGCAACTTAATTTTTATAAGAAGATAGCTAAAGGCTTTGAGTTATTAAATATCGAGCTGAATGACACCATTTCCTTTGAAAATTTAGACATAAAATACGCAGAAGCCAAATGGCTTCAGGCAATTAATGAACCCGAAAAAGCAGAGCATATTTTTTCATTTATTGAAGGTTTGAAATTTCAAGATTATAGATTAAGGTTTATCCACGCATCGAGATTAAGGTTAGCACAGATTAAATTAAAAAATGGATTAAAGGAAGAAGCATTGAATTTATTATATAAAGTGAATGACAAGGAACTATTGCGACTCTCTCCCGATGTGTATTATGATTCGGGTTTTGACTATAATAGAACAGAACCATCAAAAAGGCTCATTAATTACATTAAAGAAACTGAAAATGATAAAAACTAAACTATTCATATCGCTTTTCCTTATTTCCCTTTCGCATTTTGCTTTCGGGCAGGGTCCAGTTTGTCATTATCGTATAGCTCTGAAACAAGTAGACACGATAAAATATGAATATCGATTTTTTATTGAAGACCAAGATTTTGGAAAAATAGATTTAGAATATTACAATCAAGATTTTATCTTAGTAGGAATTCCTAACGATAGTAAGTTTGTTCAAATCGGTAATAGAAATAAACTTGTTTTGACACAACAATTTAGCAGACCTTGTTCTGCAATTCACCAGAATGGTTTAAGAACGATTATTTACAGGAAAAACAAAAAGACAAGTGAAATTGAATTGATGTACACCGAAAAACCTGTAGAAAAGTCTTATACAGAGATCATTTTCAAAAATTTTAAAACAGGTAAACAAAAGGCAAAAATCAATAGGACACATTCTTTTTTCAAAACACTTAGCTATGAAAACTAAACTATTCACATTCCTTTTCCTTATCTCCCTATCGCACTTTGCTTTTGGACAAACTTATAAATCTAGTTTATGAAATTATTCCTGTCCATATTTTTATTCTTACCCTCAATTCTATTCGGGCAAAACGACGTTCAGGAAATAGTAAATCGGGAATATGAAAAAGGACATTTCAACGGAACTGTTTTCTATGCAGATGGAAGGCAATCAGTAAAAGTCAACAAAGGATATTCCAATATTCAGTTTGATGTAAAAATAAATAACCTAACTCGTTTCCCGATTGCTTCAATAACAAAGCTTTTCACATCGCTTGCCGTTTTACAGCTTCAAGAAAAAGGGCTGGTTGACTTTGAAGATAAAGTTGGGGAATACATCCATAACCTTCCCGAAAGCTGCAAAGGTATAACTATTCGGGATTTGATGATACATCATTCGGGATTGGAAAATGAACCCATCAAAGCAGTTATGAATAAGTATTCTGTAGACGATTACATCAAGAACTTTGCAAAGAAATCATCAAACGATACTTTGAAATTCAACTATAACAATGTCGATTTTATATTACTCTCAAAAATCATCGAAAAAGTTACGAACAAAACGTTTTCACAATCAATCGAAGATATGCTTATCAAGCCCCTGAAAATGGAAAATACAGGACTTGTAAGCGAAAACAAAGTAATCAAAAACTTAGCTTACGGCTATCATAACTATTCGTTTGGAGAAGGTAAAAAAGACGAACCTCTTTTTAACGACAGAAGATATATTTCTAATTATTACGGAGCAGGTGGAATGTATTCGACTACCGAAGATTTATACAAACTTTTAGTAGCTATAAAAGACAACAAACTGATTTCCGAAAAATCAAAAAATGAATTTCTTCTAAAGCCACAAACAGATGATTATATAGATTGGCTCTCCGGTAAACCTACATTTGGATTTTTCTTTGATGAAAAAGAAAATGTTTATAGAAGAAGCGGAAATATTGACGGATTTAATTCCGAAATTATCGTAAACAAAGACTTTGACAAAGTTTTAATCATCCTTTGTAATACCGATACCGCAGATTTGCAGCACTTAGCAAACAGGATATATTTTAATTGAATTAAATAACTTAGCAAAAGATGAAACACATCCAACTCATAGAAACTATTCTATACGTAAATGACCAATAAGCAAGTGCAGAGTTCTACACCAAACTATTCCGCCAAAATCCTGACCTCAATGTTCCGGGAATAACAGAATTTAAACTTGCAAAAAACTTTAAATTGGGATTAATGCCCAATAAAGGCATTGCAAAAATCCTTTCAGACAAAACACCACATCCAGACGAAGGCAATGGTATACCCAGATGTGAATTGTATTTCTACGTTGAGAACATCGAACTCGAATTTGAAAATGCAACGAAGATCGGAGCAAAACTAATAAGTAATATTAAAGATCAAGATTGGGGCGACAAAGTATGCTATTTTGCCGATATAGACGGGCATATCATTGCGTTTGCGGAAAAAGTTAAGTAGAGTTGCATGCGAGTTTATATCTTTGGACATTGGTCTACAATATTACCATAAAATATTTTGTATATTTGCTTTGAGCGAACGGAAACACATTGAAAAGCAAGGCAATAAGCACCGTTACCAAATCGTTACCTGACTTTTTTGATAATCTTTACAAAAGCTTAGTATTCAACCGATACAGCTTTTTCCTATAAACTTTAAAATAAAATTGAAAGAAAAGGGATAAAATTAATTTTATCCCTTTTCTTTTTTGTTTAACATTATGTTAAAATATTTGTTATATTTACAATATTAACTTTTAAAACATTATAATTATGAAAAAACTACTTTTTTTACTGGGGGGGTAATAATCATTACAGCATGCGGAAATGATTTTGAAACTGCTTGAAATAAATGATATGAACAGTTCACAAGATTCTGATTCAAATTATACCACCCATACCTATACAGGTTCAGGAGAATATATTTCTCCGTGGGATTTTTATAACAGAAAGCCGGTTGGATATTTTTTTGAAAGTAATTTAGAAGACAATAATGGAATATATGTGCGTGTAACACCTTATATAGGTTTGGCATATTTTGATGGTGCCGATGACGGAATTTATAACACCCCCACAGGTGCATTTAATTTAACATCAGGCGCTTATCCAAACCTATACACCGGCAGTAGTGAATACGGTAATTATGTGCAGGCAAACCCTATAGTATTGGCAAATCATTCAGCAGACACCCCACCTTGGTACACCCATGAATTAGCTATCTTTTCCAAAGAAGATCATTGCCCTATAAATAATGTAAATATTGGGTATAATTTTAATCTACAAACAGTTAATTTAGATATTATTAACAACAATTTGGTACAGCCTGTAACTACCTTGGGCTACGGTATAACACCTGCACCGCCTCCAGGTACTAATGCAGAAAGCCAATTACTTACACAATACGGTAAAGTAATGTATTATAAAGTAGAGTATGGTTGGGACGCTTACAATTTTAACCCTGATGATACTTATTATGCATTGGCATTGGAAGCCGATCCTAATGCAGATCCGAGTGAATGGACAAGCCTTAGTGTTACAGACAATTTTAATGGTGCTTTATATTATCACACTGGCGGTGTATTAACCAATGAAATTGTAGTAGATGTAAACTCTGTAGTAGATATTTATCCAAGAATGGAAAAGTCTGACAGAATAATTAATACATCATCATTTGGTACACGTAAATTCATAACCCGTGGCGATAATCTTTGGGATTGGGGGTGTTTTATGCATCCTGCTCCTGCATGCCCTGGAGTTCTCGCATGTACCGGATTAAATGTCCATATTCGTTTTCATTAATTATTAAACTCATAGCCATGAAAAAATATATAGTAAGTTTAATAGCAGGTATTAGTTTTAATTTGGTATGTGGACAAACATTATACACTGAAAATTTCAATAATTACCCCGTAGGTAATTTTGGTACAGATTATACAGGAGTTATACCTGCACAAGGTGGATGGTACACTCAAGATGCTAATTTTATTGGAGCTAGTAACGCCGATTACCAAGTTGTTGCTGAAAGTGGTCGGGGTAATATATTGTATTTGGGTTACACAAACCGTGCACCAAACAATGCACATCGCGTATTTAGAAATGATGTAAATACTTATTGGCAACAGCGTACCACAAACAACAATATGTTTAAAATAAGTTTTGATATCTTTACACAAGTCACTAATGATGCAGCAAGTCATTTTTTTGTTGAAAATAAATTAACACAAAGATTATTAGGTATAACTTACCATGGAAAGTCTCGAAATTTACAGGTATCGGGTAAAATTTTAGCGCCAGAACTACTTAAATACAATAACAGTGCACCTATAGTACTGCCTGTTGATACCTGGGTAACTATAGAAGCGTATGTTGATTATAACAACAGTAATTTGTATATTAGCATACCTACTATGAATAATTATACAGCTGTATTTAAAATGACTACATTGGAGCTTGGCGGTACAGATACAGAAGGAAATCCGTTGCCTGATGACAGCCCAATAAAAATTTCGTTTATTGGTAATGGAGGAATTAGCACCGACCCAAAATTAGACAAGCCATTTAGATTGCGGATAGATAATATAAATATATCAGCACAAAATACAGTACCAACAGTAAATTTAAGTTTAAACGAACATTTGTCAAGCCAGTTTAATTTGTACCCCAACCCGGCAACAAATTTGGTTAATATAACTAATAATGAAAATATATTGGTACAGCAAGTTACCGTTTACGATATTGTAGGGAAACAGTTAAGTACACAAACCTTTAACAGCCAAGCAGAAATACAGTTAAACGTAGAAAACCTTTCAAATGGCACCTATATGTTACACATACAAACCAACGAGGGTATGGCTGTGAAAAAGCTAGTTAAGAAATAGTTAACAAACCTTACCAAAGTTCTAAACTTTGGTAAGGTTTAAAACGTATTTTTTTGGTGTTAAATAATTTATTGTATTAACATTAATAATTGTTATATTATGAAAAAATGTTTAGCAATAGTATTGATAGGTTTGTTTTTCAATTCAGCTTATGCACAGGTGTTATACACCGAAAATTTCAATAGCTACACAACAGGAAATGTAGGAACAGATATAACAGGAACAATAGTGGGTAAAGGCGGTTGGTACACCAAAAGCGTGGGGGCAGGTTTTAATCCTGTTATAGGTACAAATAGCGATTATCAGATTGTAGCAGAACCTACAAGGGGAAATGTAGTAGAGATAGCATCTTTTAAACAAGCAGGAGAATACCAACATTTTTTGTATAGAAACGATTTAAAAACCTATTGGCAACAGCGTACACCGGGTAACAATGTTTTAAAATTGGCTTTTGACGTATTTTATACCGGTTATGATGATAAAGCGGCTACAATTATACATTTGTTTAGTAACGAAGGTAGGTTGGTTAATTATGGATTAACTAAAGAAAATCTTTATATTGCTCGTTCAATTGGAACCAGACTTAACAGTAATGTTAATGCTATGGGATTGGCTTTGTTATTAAATGGTAAGCCTTTGCAATTACCATTAAATGTATGGACCACATTAGAAATTTATATTGATTATAACACCAGTAAAATTTACTTTAGCATACCATCTATAAACTATACAGTGGTGGAAAATGCCGGTTATAATTTTGATTTAAGCGGTGTAGAGCACGATGACAGCCCCGTGCAGTTAATGTTTTTTCACGCAAAAGGAGCTGATATGATGCCTACAGTTAATAGCTCTGCACCAAGGTTTGATAATATTAATATATCGGCACAAAATAAGGTACCGGTTGTAACAGTTGGTTTAAACGAGCATTTGTCAAGCCAGTTTGATTTATACCCAAACCCTGCAACAAATTTTGTTAACATAATCAACAGTGAAAATATGCTGGTACAGCAGATTACTATTTATGATATAGCAGGTAAACAGTTAAATACACAAACTTTTAACAACCAAGCAGAAATACAGCTAAACGTAGAAAACCTTTCAAATGGCAGCTATATGTTACACATACAAACCAACAAGGGTATGGCTGTGAAAAAGCTTGTTAAGAAATAGTTAACAAACCTTACCAAAGTAAAGTTTAGAACTTTGGCAAGGTTTAAAACGTATTTTTTTTGTATTAAATAATTTATTATATTAACATTAATAATTTTTATATTATGAAAAAATGTTTAGCAATAGTATTAGCAGGTGTGTGTTTTAATTTAGCATGTGGACAAACATTATACACCGAAAATTTCAATAATTACCCCGTAGGTAATTTTGGTACAGATTATACAGGAGTTATACCTGCGCAGGGTGGGTGGTACACATTAGATGGGAATTTTCTTGCTGCAGATAATGCAGATTATCAAATTGTTGCTGAAACTGGTCGGGGTAATACATTGTATTTGGGGTACACAAACCGTGCTTTACAAAATTTACATAGTGTATTTAGAAATGATGTAAATACTTATTGGCAGCAGCGTAACACAAACAACAATGTGTTTAAAATAAGCTTTGATATTTTTACACAGGAAGCTAACGATAGTTGGGGTAGTTTTTTTATTGAAAATAAATTAATAGAAAGGTTATTAGGTATAACTTACCATGGACAGTATAAATATTTACAAGTGTCAGGGAAAACGTTGGGAGACGGTCGTCTTAAATACAGTAATGGTTCGCTTATAGTACTGCCTGTTAATACCTGGGTAACTATAGAAGCGTATGTTGATTATAACAACAGTAATTTGTATATTAGCATACCTACTATGAATAATTATACTACCGTGTTTAAAATGTCAACATTACAGCTCGGCGGTACAGATACAGAAGGGAATCCGTTGCCTGATGACAGCCCCGTAAAAATAGCTTTCAATGGTCGATCAGGTGTTGACACTGGGGATCCTAAAAAAGATAATCCCTTTAGGTTACGTATTGATAATATAAATATATCGGCACAAAATACAGTACCAACAGTAAATTTAAATTTAAACGAACATTTGTCAAGCCAATTTAACTTGTACCCTAACCCGGCAACAAATGTTGTTAACATAACCAATAATGAAAATATGTTGGTACAGCAAGTTACCGTTTACGATATTTTAGGGAAGCAGTTAAATACACAAACCTTTAACAACCAAGCCGAAATACAGCTAAACGTAGAAAACCTTTCAAATGGCACCTATATGTTACACATACAAACCAATGAAGGTATGGCTGTGAAAAAGTTGGTTAAAAAGTAGAAATATTTTACAAAAAACAGTATAAAAGTAAAACACCCCTAAAACTTATAAATTTTAGGGGTGTTTTTTTGTTATGATATAATCTCTACTTTTTAATAAACTTATGAGTAGATGTATATTTACCGGTATTTATAACCAAGATGTAAGTTCCTATCTGTAAATCCTCCACATTAATCTGTTGGTTAATTTGGTTGGAATTTTCTTGAGAAACCGTTTTAATCAGTCTTCCGTTTAAATCAAAAATATCAAACTTCACTTTTTCAATGTCAGTTGTTGAAAATTCAATATTTAAAATATTTGTTGTAGGGTTAGGATATATCTTTAAATTATCTAACGTAACTTCTTCTGTACTTAAATTCGGATCCCATAGCGTGAATTTTTTAGAAACCGTGTAAAAAATGTTTCCTACAGCTTCAATTTTAATTCGTGCATCATATGTACTTGTTAAATTGGTTGGTACAGTAACTGTTGCACTACCGTTATTAGGTACGTTTGCAGCTAATGTTGTATAAGTAGTTCCTGCATCGGTAGAAACCAAAATGTTTACGTTAGCCGTGTTTATGTTATTTGCAGTTGTACCGGCAACATTCCAAGTAATTGTTTTACTAGATCCCATAAACCAAACAGGTTCTGTAGTACTTGGGTTGTTGTTTGGTGCTGTAATTACAAACGGACCTGTGTTTGCTGCAGTTATAGTTACAGGCTGTGTATAAACCACACGTGCTCCGCTTGCGTTATTGTCACGCACAGTAGCTACAAAACTGTAAGTTCTACCTACTGTAGCCAAACGCTCCCATTGGTTACTAACTATTCCGTTACTGTTACTTGTTCCATTTAAAACAGTTGTTGTGTTTGGAAACGATCGGAAATTATTTATACTTGGAGCCACAGATCTAAAAGCTGGTCCTATTGTAGAAGTTGCTGTTGGAGGTTGTGTTGCTGTTTGATTGTTTACTTGTTCAAATGTATACGTTAACTGATCTGCTGTATTTGGATCGGTTGCTGTAGTACTTAAAATAAATGGTGTGCCATAAGGAATTGTTTTAGCAGTTAAAGCAGTGACTACAGGTGGTGAATTGGTAACGATAGTTTGTTGAGCACATGTTGCAGAAAGCAAAAAAGTCTGTATTTCTTTAATGCTTATATAATGATAATAAGCATCCACATTACTTTGAACATTTGACGGACAAATACCTGCATATGACATTATGGTGCTACCACTACCCGTTTCTACCGCAGTGCTGTTGTTTCGATTGAATTGACAAGAGTTGTTAAAAGTATGGTTAGCCCCGAACTGATGCCCCATTTCATGTGCAACGTAATCCACATCATATGCATCGCCTACTGGGGAAGGTGAACCCGTAATTCCAGATGCTTTTTGCCATGAACTGCAAACAGATCCTAAACTTGCTAATCCACCTTGTCCGGTACTAAAAGTATGACCCATGTCGTAATTAGCTGTTCCAATTATATTATCAATTACAGTTTGGCTATCATCTATTAAATTTCCAGGATCATCATTATCAAGATTATCTGAAGTTATAAAAATAATGTTTTTGTTATTTGCAATTAAATTTAAATGAACATTTAATTCACGTTCAAAAATTTGATTTAAACGTGTTAAAGTTACATTCATTGCTGCTAATACAATATCTTTCTTTTGGTCAACTGTGGTGTTTGGTGTTCCTGCAGGAGCACTGTTTACATGAAAAGCAGCGTATTCAATAGTACATGCTAATGCCAAACGATATGTTCTGCGCTTATTGTCTAAACTTAACGTTTGAATAGGCGTTTCTAATGTAGTAATAGCGTCGTCAAAACTATCACCCGTAACCAAACAAGTGAAATTGTTTTTAGGTAATTCTAAACTGTTACGTTGGTAAATAATAACGGTATTTAAATCGTTGGTGTAATTGTCCATATAAAAAACAGTACCATCGGTTTTCATTCCCATTGCATGCAATCCAAAAATATCAGAAATACTAATGCTTACACTGTTTCCGTTGTTTTTAGTATCAACAGCCTTTAAACTTCTTATGTTTTGTACATTTTCTGCCAATTCAGATTCCATAGCAGCATTGTTGTAAACCCAGTAATTTGTCAATTGTCCGTTTGCATCAGGTAATGTAATTACTAAATCTGACGGTCTTTCAGATAATTCCGGAGCTTTTTTAACCCATTCCAAAACATTATTTAGATTTAAGCTGTAAGTTTTAAAGTCGGTTGGGTTGTGTTTTCTAACGAATTTTTCTTTGTCAGAAAAAACTCGTTCTGTACTTTCTTTAAAAGGATTAAATTGCGCGAACAAATTTCCAGTGAAGAAAATAAGCAGAATAAGAATTAGTTTGTTGTAAAATTTCATAAAAAATGATTGTTTTGTCAAAAATACTAACTTTATCCAAAACAGAAGTTTAAGTTAACCTCGTTTTTTAAATTATTAACCTACATTAAGATTGCTTCAAAATATCTTTCATTCGTTAATTTATTAATAACTTTGGAAAAAACTGTAAAAGTGAACGTTTTTAATTCCGTACAATCTTTTAAATCAACGCAAAAAACCATTGTAACCCTTGGTACGTTTGATGGTATGCATATTGGTCATCAGGCTATTTTGAACAAGCTGAAACTTCAGAAAAAAATATACGGTTACGAAACCTTGGTGCTTACTTTTTTTCCGCATCCACGAATGGTTTTAAAAACCGATCATCAAATATCTTTGTTAAATACGATTGATGAACGCGTTAAGTTGATCGATCATTTTGGAATAGATCATTTGGTGGTTCAGGAATTTACGCAGGATTTTGCCAATTTATCTGCCGAAGAATTTGTGAAAACCGTTTTGGTAGATCAGTTTAACATCGGGAAAATTATTATTGGATACGACCATCGTTTTGGAAAGAATCGTTCGGCCGATATTCACGATTTAATAGAATTCGGTAAAAAATACCATTTTGATGTAGAACAGATTTCTGCCGAAGAATTAAACGATGTTTCCGTTAGTTCAACCAAAATTCGCAACGCGTTAAATGTGGGGAATGTAGCACTGGCAAAAACCTATTTGGGCTATCCGTACATGGTTTCGGGCAAGGTGGTTTCGGGCAAACAGTTGGGTAGAACCATTGGTTATTCCACAGCGAATATTCAGGTTGCCGAAGATTACAAACTAATTCCTGCCATTGGTGTTTACGTGGTTGGCGTTACGGTTAAAGACAAAGATTATTACGGAATGTTAAGCGTGGGAACAAATCCAACGGTTGGAGGAACCGAGAAAACAGTCGAAGTTTATATTTTTGATTTTAACGATACCATTTACGATGAAGAAATTACCGTTCGGTTTCTTACAAAAATTCGGGACGAAGAAAATTTTGGTTCGATAGATTTATTGATTGAAGCATTAAAGAACGACGAAGTTTTTTCTCGAAATTTCCTTTCAAATATCGATTAGTTATGTGGAAAAAAGCATTTCAAAAAATAGATAATTCTTCATTAGTGGTTTTCCGGATTTTTTTCGGAATCATTTTTCTTGCCGAAGCCGTTGGTGCATTGGCATTAAAATGGGTTGATCGAAATTTTATCGATACAACGACCAATTTCACTTTTATTGGGTTTGAATGGCTTTTGCATCTTCAAAACGAAACCATGTATGTGATTTTCGGTTTAATGGCTGTGACTTCTGTCGGAGTTATGCTGGGTTATAAGTACCGATTTTCTGTTATTGCGCTGACGGTTTTGTGGAGTTTGGCTTATTTCGGACAAAAAACATCGTACAACAATCACTATTATTTAATGTGGTTAATCGGGTTGATAATGTGTTTTTTACCTGCCAATGCCAATGCTTCGATTGATGCGAAACAAAATCCGTCGATAAAAAAGAACTACATGCCACAATGGGTTCGTCTGGTTTTTATAATTCAGGTAAGTTGTGTGTATTTTTACGCAACCATCGCCAAGTTTTATCCCGATTGGTTAGACGGCACAGTTACTAGAAATATGTTTATGGGAATGACCAATGTGCCTGAAAGTGTGCAGGTGTTGTTCAAAAAAACCGAATTTCAGTTGTTTATTGCGTACATGGGTATTGCTTTCGACGGATTAATAGTTCCAGCACTACTTTGGAAACGTACCCGTTGGTTTGCAATTATCGCTTCGTTGATTTTTCATATATTCAATTCTATAACCCTGCAAATTGGTGTATTTCCATACTTTGCATTGAGTTTTTGCGTGTTCTTTTTTCCGCCAAATCAAATTCGGAATTTCTTTTTTAGAAGAAGACCAAAAGAAGAGTACAACGGCGAAACAACCGCAGATTACAGCACTATTTTCAAATACTTTTTTGTTCCGTATTTAATTATTCAGATTTTATTGCCGATTCGTCATTGGTTTATTAAAGGCGATGTGTTGTGGACCGAAGAAGCCCACCGTTTAAGTTGGCGAATGATGTTAAGATCGCGTACCGGAGAAACACATTTTAAAGTGATTGATAAAAAAACAAACGAAATTTTAAAATTCAATAATACAGAATTATTGAACGAAAAACAGCGTTCGCGTTTAAATTCGCCCGATGTAATTTGGCAAATGGCACATAAAATTAAAGATCATTTTAAGAGTCAGGGGAAAGACGTTGCTGTTTATGCCATGCGAAGCAGCGTAAGTATTAATTCTAGACCAAGCAGCCGTTTAATTGATCCGGAAGTTGATTTAGCAGCCGAAGAATGGAGCCATTTTAAACACCATGATTGGGTTTTGGAAGAAAAGGTTCAGAAAGATCAGCCTGTGAAAACGAATTCAATTCAAAACCTGAAGAAGTTAAAATTCCAAAAGTAAAATACTGAATCCAATCGCCTAAATTAATGTACAAAGCATTTACATTATTTCTCAACGGCAGTGTCATTGGTAAATGTCGGTGCCCAAAAATAAAATAATCGGCAAATTGTTCGTTTACCTTTTTATTGGCATACAGAATTAGCCATTCTTTTTCTTCGCCCAAGTATTTTGCATCGTCATCGCCTGAAATCAGTTTGTTTTTCACCGAAAGATATTCAGCCAAGCGAACGCCAATATCGGGATGTAACCAGCGAAACAACCATTTAGAAAACTTGTTGGTAAACACTTTTTTCATGCGTTTGTATCCTTTATCGCCCGGACCCAAACCATCGCCATGACCAATAAAAACGGTTTTATCGAATATTTTGAAAACTTTAGGCTCGTGAAAGACCGGAATATCCAGTTCTTCTTCAAAATAATCTTCCATCCATAAATCGTGGTTTCCTACAAAAAAGTAAATAGGCAAGCCGTTATCACGCATTTGCGCCAGTTTTCCCAGAATACGGACAAATCCCTTGGGAACAACCTTTTTATATTCAAACCAAAAATCGAACAAATCGCCTACAATAAACAACGCACCGGCATCTTTCTCAATAGCGTTCAACCACTTTAAAAATAAGGCTTCGCGCGGAAGACTTTTTTCACGGGTAGGTGCTCCGAAATGATGATCGGACGTAAAATAAACTTTTTTATCTGCAGGGATTTCTAACGTAATCATGCTTACAGGTTATCAGAAGCAAACCATTCTGCGTACGAACTTTCGGTTTCCTGTAAACGCAAAGAAAATAACTTGATATTTTGCGGCAAACGGTTTTTAATTCTCTCCGCATAATCAATTACTAAATTTTCGCTTGTAGGCTGGTAATCAACCAAAATAACATGGTGTCCACGTTGTTCCAGTTCTTTAGCCAGTTCTACGTGCGGTGTGTTTTGGTTAAAAACAGTAGCATGATCAAACTGATCTACAACTTCTTCTTTAACAATGGCTTTTAAATCGGTAAAATCAATCACCATTCCATATTTTACATGATTTTTATCGGTTATAGGCTGCCCAATAACGGTAACCGACAGTTTGTAGCTGTGTCCGTGCACATTTCTACATTTACCGTCGTAACCATAAAGTGCATGACCGGTTTCAAAAGTAAATTGTTTGGTGATTCTGATAAAACTCATGATACGAAAATTTTTAGCAAAATTAGTGATTTAAAATTTAATGTATATTTGAAGTGTCAATAAAACAATCTTATGAAGAAATTTTTTACCTTATTTAGTCTTTTATTCCTTTTAAATTCGTGCGGAGTAGTTAAAATTGGAGGACTTTCAGACGACTTTAACGATCTTACCGATGAACAAAAAGCAATGATTAAATCGTTTGAACCAAATTTACCAACAGATAAAAATAAAATTTATGTTATTAGTGCCTTAGAATTGCGTGAAGAACTTAAAAAATATCCTAAAGCATTGGTTTATACTTTTGCAAATGGTTGTTCGTCTGAATTTTGCAAACCGTTATATGTTTATGAAAATTGGGCTAAAAAAAATGATTATAAACTTTTTTTGGTAATGACCAGTTATTTTAATTTAGGTTATACTTTGGCAGAAAGTTATCAATCGCAATTATATGTAATGGATAGTAATTATTTTGGGAAACAGCTTAAAAGAAGATATGTGACCTATTTTAAAAATGAGATAAAAGGTTTGAAATATAACGCAAAAGAAGATTGGAATGGTGGATTATTCTTTTTCGAAAACGGTGAGTTTGTTAAGAATTTAAGCGAGTTGCCGAAGAGTTAAAAAAAGAAAGCTATTCAGGATTTTGTACTGTCAAGCTGAACTTGATTAACTTCGTTCAGTTCGCAAGCTCGTGTCAGCTTCTCATTAGATATTTATTAAATTACTTTTGAGATCCTGAAACAAGTTCAGGATGACAAAACCTGTCATTCCGACAAAGGAGGAATCTCAAGCAGAGATTCTTCACTTCGTTCAGAATGACAGCTTTTATATTATTTCCCTTTAAAAGCGTTTAATGCATTTACAGTAAAATCAGATAAAACCAATTTACCGGAAATCGCGGCACGTTCTTTTAAAAGCGTATCCCAATTTTCGGTTCCTTCCCATAAAACCTTTTTCATTTCGTATAAAGCTTCGGGGTTGTAACTGCTTAAACGTGTAGCAAATTTTTCCAAAGCTTCGTCCATTTGTGTAGCATCATCAAATAATTGAGTGAATAATTTGTTATCAAAAGCCCAATTGGCACTTTTCCAGTTTTCGGCATCTAATGTCATTTCGGCTAAAGCAGGTTTTCCAATTTTTCGGCTCACAGCAGGTTCAATCACAAACGGACCAATTCCAATGGCAAGTTCCGACAGTTTAATCGAAGCATTTCTGGTCGCAAACGTATAATCGCACGCAGCTGCCAATCCAACACCGCCACCAACAGTTTTCCCTTGAATACGCCCAATAATAATTTTGTTCGATTTTCTCATCGCGTTAATAACATTCGCAAATCCGCTGAAAAATTGTCCGCCTTGTTCCAAATTGCTTACCTGCAACAATTCATCAAACGATGCACCTGCACAAAAAGCCTTGTCACCTGCACTTTTCAACACAATAACTCGAACTTCATTATTCGAATTTAAAGCGTTAATAGCATTTGTTAATTCTGCCAGTTGCGAACTTGGGAACGAATTACTTGCCGGGTGAAAAAATTCTACAAAAGCAATAGTATCCTGAAAAGTAGTTGTAACGTATGATGTTGTATCCATTTAAAAATTTAGTTTGTTAATACAAAGATAAACCATGTTGGCAATTAGTTATTTATTTTTGATAAATATGTACATTTGCAACGTTTTAAAAAGAAAAAAATGTTGAAATATTTCGTAACTTT
>Ga0233365_1000289_pt1 | contig 23880 bp, 21 predicted proteins | sample ElkDunMinimDraft_27_FD_191535 | JGI IMG/M metagenome (GOLD analysis project Ga0233365, IMG submission 191535) | Fecal eukaryotic communites from dung pellets of Tule Elk in California, USA - Elk Dung C36 | ecosystem: Host-associated > Mammals > Digestive system > Large intestine > Fecal | place...
CAAACCAATATGCGTGGCGAGATCCTCCTGCCGGAGGGCATTGACTACTACGATCTGGACCAGGACACCCGCGCCGGGTTGCGTTCGCTGCCCAAGGGGCTGGCCGAGAACGTGGGGAAGCGCATCATCGCCGCCGGGCAGCTGCTGGACACCGATCCGAACCGGGCGTTGGCTCACGCGCTTGTCGCGCGCCGTATGGCGTCACGGATCGCCGTGGTTCGCGAAGCCGTCGGTGTCGCCGCGTACAACGCGGAGCAGTGGCAGATGGCCATCGGTGAGTTGCGTACCGCGCAACGGTTGCTGGGGACTCGCACTCACGTCGCGATGATCGCCGATGCCGAACGTGCTCTCGGACGGCCGGAACGGGCCATCGATGCTTATCGTGATCTCGACACCGAGTCGGTGGAGCCCGAGGCACGCATCGAGCTGCTGATCGTGGCCGCCGGCGCACGTCGTGACCTGGACCAGGGGGGCGCGGCCGTCGCGATGCTCCAGGTTCCGGAGTTGAAGTCGAATGAGCCGTGGGCTCCGCGACTTCAGTACGCCTACGCTGACGCACTGGCCGATCAGGGCCGTATTGACGAGGCCCGGACCTGGTTCGCGAAGGTCGCCGCAGCCGACGAGGACGACGAGTTGGGAGCGGCTGAGCGACTGCTCGCGCTCGAAGGCGTCGAATGGGTGGCTGAACCAGACGAGGACTGACCAACCTGTATAGCCGGTGTGGACGGATGAGTTCGTCCACACCGTAGGTCCCGCAGTGGCGGTGACCGTAGTGAACGACCCCGGGCCCATCCCACCTCGACATGGTGGGGTGGGCCTTTAGGCTGACTGGCATGGGTGAAGTTGAGAACGCCGCCGACGGTTGGTTGTGGGGCGGCTCCGATGTGTTGGCCGACCGATTTGACCTGGCGTTGTTGGACTTGGACGGCGTGGTTTATCTGGTGGGTGAACCGATCTTGGGGGCTCCGGCCGCGATCGCCGAGGTGCGGCGGCGCGGTGGCGCGGTGATGTTCGTGACGAACAACGCCTCGCGCAGTGCCGCCGAGGTCGCGGAGCTGTTGACCGACCGGGGAGTCACGGCCGCGCCGAGAGAGGTCCTGACGTCTTCGCAGACGGCGGCGGCGTTGCTGCGGACGCGGTTGCCGGAGGACAGCACCGTCATGGTGGTGGGCGCCGCCGCGTTGGCCGCCGAGGTGTCGGCGGTGGGACTTCGTCCAGTATGGCCGGCGGAGTCGACCGCGGTGTCGGCGGTGGTTCAAGGATTCGGGCCCGCCGTCGGGTGGGAACAGTTGGCTGAGGCCGCGATCGCGGTGCGGGAGGGTGCCTGGTGGGTGGCGACCAACCCCGATAAGACGATGCCGTCGCCACGCGGTGAGCTGCCGGGCAACGGAAGCCTGTTGCGGGTCGTGGCCACGGCGGTGGGGCGGGAACCCGATGTGGTGGCGGGGAAGCCGGGGCCTTCGATGTTTCGGCAAGCCGCCGACGCTCACCCGGATACGTCCCCGATCGTGGTGGGGGACCGGTGGGATACCGACATCGCGGGTGGGGTGGCCGCCGAGCTGCCGGGGCTGCTGGTTCTCAGCGGTTCGACCGGTCCGGCGCAGGTGCTGCGGATTCCACCGGAGGGACGACCGCGATATCTGGCGTGGACGGTGGCGGGCCTTCTCGACGCGCACCCGTCGGTGACGCGTTCCGGTGGCGAGATTCACTGCGTGGGATGGCGGGTGCGGGCCGACGACGATGGTGTATGGCTGTCTGGTGCCGGTGACCCGCTGGACGCTCTGCGGGCGATGGCGGAGTTCGCGTGGTCGTGGCAGGACGCGCATCCGGGTGAGGATTTCCCGATGCCCACGGCTGATGGCACGTCGGCGGCTCAGGCGCTGGACGTACTTCGGATGTCTGTGTGACGCTCTCGTCCGGAGCGGTGTGACACTCGACCGTGCCGGGGAATGTGCGGTTGTCCGTCCCCGGCACGGCTTGTTTGAGCGGTTAGAGAATGTTCTTCAGTTTCAACAGGTCCAACAGGCTGGCCTTGATCTTCACGCGCCCACCCGCGTATGCCTTACCAAAATCGAGCTCTCCGTCGACCAGGGCGAGCAGGTCGTCGCTGCCCACGGTCATCCGAATCTGGGCGTTCGGATCGTCACCTGGAGCGATGTCGATCAACGATCCCCCAGCGAAGCGACCATGAAAGGACGTACCCAGATCGGTTATGTCACAGGCCAACTGGCGGTCGAAGTTGACCTTGCCCTTGACCTGTTCATTATTGGCCGCGATGTTGTCGGCGAACCGCTTCAGGGCAGCCAGACATTCCTCGGCTGTGGCCATTTCAATCTCCACAATTTTCCTCGGCTGAACAACAACGACCGCACGTTACCCGATACCGACCAATCGTGCGGCAGTCCTTGGCGCGCATCACACGGTCGGGCGGCAGGCGCGGGGCTCGCGGGTTCTGTTGTGGAGATGCGGCAATCGACAGGTAGCGTAAGTGCAACTGTTGTTGAAGGAGGCGGAGAATGCAGGACGCGTGGCGCGCTTATCTGGAACTGGCACTGGGTGTTACTGAGGCATCCCGGAAGAAGGCCGCCCAGGTGGTCCGGTCTCTGGCGGAGCAGAGCGGTGCGAAGGTGGAAGACCTTCAGGGCATGACCGAGGAGCTGCTGAGCGCGGGCTTGGCGAACCGGGAGGGCCTGATCAAGCTGATCCGGTTCGAACTGGATCGGACGTTGGGCAAGATCGGGCTGGCCACCTCGGAGGAGGTCGACGACCTCAAGGACAAGATCCGGGACCTGGAACTTCGACTGCGGGAGGCCAAGGAGCAGGCCGCCGCGGCTGAGGAGGTCGCTGAGCAGGCTCGCACCGAGCAGTCGACGCCGACGACCACTCCCGCCAAGGCGGCGGCCAAGAAGTCCACCCCGAAGAAGGTCGCCAAGAAGACCGCTAAGAAGGCTTCGGCGGCGAAGTCCACCACCGCCAAGAAGACGACCGCGAAGAAGACGACGAAGAAGGCGACCGTCAAGAAGACGGTCAAGAAGGCCGCGAAGAAGTCCACCGGTGGGGGAACGGCATGAGTTTCTCTCCGGCCGATCTGGCACGTCAGGCGACTCCGGCCGAACCGGCCGACGTCGACGCGGTCATGGAATCGGCCGACCAGGCGCTGGCCGAACTCGACGGGTTGTCCCAACTGGCGACGTCGGATCATGTCGCGGTGTTCGAGGCGGTGCAGCAGGCGCTGGCCGACACGTTGACCGCGGTCGACGAGACATGATCCGGGCCGGTGCGTGATGGCCGCGCGCAGAAGGTTGGACGTTGAACTGGTTCGCCGTGGGCTGGCCAGGTCTCGGGCGCACGCGGCTGAGCTGATCGAGGCCGGCAAGGTGCGGGTTCGGGGGTTGCCCGCCGGCAAAGCGGCCGCCGGTATCGATCCGGCCGACCCGATCGTACTGGTCGGTGACGAGGACGACTACGTCTCGCGTGGGGCTCACAAACTGCGCGGTGCCCTGGAGGCGTTCGCGCCGTTGGGTGTGAGTGTGTCGGGAAGGCGCTGCCTGGACGCGGGAGCATCGACCGGTGGATTCACCGACGTGTTGTTGCGGGAGGGCGCCGCCGAGGTCGTCGCCGTGGATGTCGGTTATGGCCAGTTGGCGTGGTCACTGCAGAGCGATGATCGGGTGCGGGTGTTCGACCGGACCAACGTTCGTCATCTGACACCTGACGACATCGGCGGCCAGGCGGATGTGACGGTGGCGGATCTGTCGTTCATCTCGTTGCGGTTGGTGCTGCCCGCGTTGATCGCGTGCACCGCGAGTGACGGTTTTCTGCTTCCCATGGTGAAACCGCAGTTCGAGGTGGGCCGGGAACGCATCGGAGCCAAGGGTGTGGTGCGGGACCCGGCGGTTCGAGCCGAGGCCGTGATCGATGTGGTCGCCGAGGCCCACAAGCTCGGATGGAGCGCGGTGGGAGTGGCCATGTCGCCGTTGCCGGGCCCGTCGGGCAATGTGGAGTTCTTCTGTGCGTTGCGAAGCAGCCGATTCCTGGAACAAGAGGGCACCGGTTCGGTGTTGTCGTCTGAGGACATTGAGCGGGTGGTTTCGGCCGCCGGTTCCTCGGAAGGAGATGCGGCGTGACGAGTCGTCGTTCGGTGCTTTTGGTGACGCACACCGGTCGTGGTGACCTTGCTGAGCAGGCTGCGGGCTTGGTGTCCGACCTGGTCTCGGAGGGGTTCGAGGTGCGGGCCCTGGCCAAGGAGATCGTGGAGTTGGGGCAGGACCGTGTGGTGGCGGTCGATCCGGAGTCGGTGACCGGTGACCTCGACATGGTGCTGGCGTTGGGAGGCGACGGGACGTTTCTTCGTGCCGCCGAGTTGGCGCGACCGACCGGTACCCCGTTGTTGGGGATTAATTTCGGTCGGGTCGGTTTCCTCGCCGAGGCGGAGATCTCCGATGTTCGGCAGGTGGCGCAACGGATCGCGCAGGGTGACTATCGCGTGGACGAACGCCTGACCGTCGATGCGGTGGTGGAGCATGAGGGTCGGGAGATCGGGCGGACCTGGGCGCTCAACGAGGCCACCGTCGAGAAGGGGCAGCCGGCGCGAATGCTGGAGGTTCTGATCGAGGTCGACGGTCGCAGGTTGTCGCGTTACGGCTGCGACGGTGTGGTGTGCGCGACTCCGTCGGGTTCGACGGCGCACGCGATGTCGGCGGGCGGGCCGGTGGTGTGGCCGGAGGTCGAGGCGTTGGTGCTGGTCCCGCTGAGTGCTCATGCGTTGTTCTCTCGTCCACTGGTGATCTCGCCCGGTTCGACGATCACCGTGACGGTGGAGCCGTTCGCGCTGCCGGCAGTGCTGTCGTGCGATGGTCGGCGTACCGTGGAACTTCCACCGGGCAGTTCGGTGACGATCAGTCGAGGTGTCGAGCCGGTCCGGGTGGTGCGATTGGCCGATCAGCCGTTCACCGACCGGTTGGTGGCCAAATTGGACCTTCCGGTGGACGGCTGGCGAGGTCATCGAATCGGATAGCGAGTTCCTGGTCACCAGGAGCGATCGCCGCCTCGGTTCGGGTTTTCGGCGTAGAGGCCGAACCCGCGCCGACCACCCACAACCGATGAACAACAGACGCAGTCTGGGACTACTGGCCCTGGAATGTGTCGGCTATGGCAACTAGGGTCTTTAAACGTGCTGGATGAGCTTCGTATTACCGGATTGGGCGTTATCGATGACGCCACCCTCCCGTTGTCGGAAGGACTGACGGTGATCACCGGTGAGACCGGTGCGGGCAAGACGATGGTGGTCGCGGGCCTGGGGCTGCTGTTCGGTGGACGCGCCGATGCCGGCCGAGTCCGACCCGGCGAGAAGAAAGCCATTGTGGAGGGACGGTTGCGGGTTCGCGCCACCGATTCCCGGTTGCGCCAGCGGGTCACCGACGCCGGTGCCGACCTCGAAGGCGATGAACTGCTGTTGAGCCGCACCATCACCGCCGAAGGGCGGTCTCGGGCGCATGTGGGGGGACGGTCGGCGCCGGTGGGCCTGCTGGCCGACATCGGTACTCAGGTGTTGTCGATTCACGGTCAATCCGACCAGATGCGACTGTTGCAACCAAGTGAACAGCGTGGCGCGCTGGATCGCTATGCCGGTCCCGATCACGACAAACTGGCGACGTCGTTTCGGGAGACGTTCGAGCGGTGGCGTGAGGTCGCCGACGAACTGGCCAGACGGCGCAGCGACGCCAGGGAACGGGCTCGGGAAGCCGACGTGCTCAACCTCGGGCTGTCCGAGATCGACCGGGTCGATCCGCAGCTTGGTGAAGAGGAGGAACTGGCCGAGGAGGCGCGGCGACTGGAGCACGCCGAGGCGTTGCGGCTGGCCGCCACCGAGGCGCACACCGCGCTGGCCGGTGACGACTCCGGTGACGCCGCCGACGCCACCAGCCTGGTGGGCAGCGCGTTTCGGGCGCTGACCGGACAGGCCGACACCGACCCGGTGCTGGGCGAGTTGGGAAATCGCCTGGACGCGGCCGTCGTGACGATCAGCGATGTCGCCGCCGAGTTGACCGGATACCTGGAAAGTCTGGACGCCGACCCGAACCGGTTGGCCGAGATCTTCGAACGTCGCTCCGAGCTGCGGGGTTTGACTCGCAAGTACGCCGAGGACGTGCCCGGTGTGCTGGCTTGGGCCGAGAACGCCCGTGAGCGCCTGGCCAGTCTTGACGTCTCCGACGAGGCCATGGCCGCCATGGAAGCCGACCGTGACCGGTTGGCCGCTGAGGCCGCTGAGCTGGCGTCTCGGCTGACGGCGTCTCGGCTGGGCGCCGCCGACCGGTTCGCCGACGCGGTGACCGCGGAACTGGCGGGTCTGGCCATGCCGCACGCTCGGGTGGTGGCCTCGGTCGTACCGCGTCCCAGCGGACGCGGCGGGTTCGATCTGACCGTCGACGGCGCGTTGTGCGGGGTGACCGCCGATGGCGCCGACGAGGTCGAACTGCAGCTGTGCGCTCACCCCGGTGCACCGGCGACCGCATTGCAGAAGGGCGCCTCGGGTGGTGAGTTGTCCCGGGTCATGTTGGCGATTGAGGCGGTGTTCGCCGGTGCCGGTGGTCCGCCCACGTTGGTGTTCGACGAGGTCGACGCCGGCGTCGGTGGTGAGGCCGCCGTGGAGATCGGTCGGCGTCTGTCCCGGTTGGCGGCCAATCACCAGGTCCTGGTGGTGACGCACCTGCCGCAGGTGGCCGCGTTCGCCGATCTGCACCTGGTGGTGAGCAAGGACACCGGTGGCGCGGTCACCGTGTCCGGTGTGCATCGAGTCGAGGACGGTCAACGCGCTCGGGAGCTTGCCCGTATGCTGGCCGGAATGCCCGACAGCCATTTGGGTATCGCTCACGCTGAGGAGCTGCTGGCGGTGGCGGCGAAAGCCAAGGGGCACAAGAGCGCCGCCGGTAACGCCTGAGCGAGGTGATTTCGTTCCCCGACCGGCGCCGCCGGTTCGGGTCCGGCGTGCCGTGCGCTGGCCGTGGTCGTTGAATGTCAAGATAGAGAAGATGCGTCTACCTACATTGCGCCTTCCCGGTCGGCGGAGTGACCGTGAGGTCCCCGCCGACGCGGTTGTCGGCATCGCGAGACTGGACCGTCGCACCAAGCGACTGGCATCTCGGATCAATCCCGGCGAGATCGCCATCATCAACCACATGGACATCGACCGGGTGGCCGGTGACTCACTGGTGGCCGCCGAGGTGGCCGCGGTGATCAACGCGAAACCGTCGATCTCCGGTCGCTACCCCAACCTGGGTCCGGAGGTGCTGGTCGAGGCCGGTATCGCCGTTGTCGACGATGTCGGTGAGGAGATCTTCGACGCGGTCAGGGAGGGCGCCCTGATCCGCATCGAGGACGGGGTGGTCTACGCCGACGACAAGGAGGTCGCCCGGGGATACCGGTACGACACCGAGTCGGTGGCCAAGGCGATGCTCGACGCCCGCGAGGGTCTGTCGGTTCAGTTGGAGGCGTTCGCCGCCAACACGATGGAGTACCTCAAACGTGAACGTGAACTCCTGCTGGACGGTGTCGGTATCCCCGACGTCGACACCGACTTCGCCGGTCGCCACTGTCTGATCGTGGTGCGCGGCTATGACTACAAGGAGGACCTCGAGGTCCTTCGCCCCTACATTCGTGAGTTCAAACCGGTGCTGGTCGGAGTCGACGGCGGTGCCGACGCTCTGGTCGAGGCCGGTTACACCCCCGACATGATCGTCGGTGACATGGACTCCGCCTCCGACGACGTCCTCAAGTGCGGTGCCGAGATCGTGGTGCACGCCTACGCCGACGGACGCGCTCCCGGTCTCCCCCGGGTGGAGCGGCTGGGGGTGGCGGCGAAGACGTTCCCGGCGGCGGCCACCAGCGAGGACATCGCGATGTTGATGGCCGATGAGAAGGGCGCCACCATGATCGTCGCGGTGGGTACCCACGCGACGCTGGTGGAGTTCCTAGACAAGGGCCGCGCGGGTATGGCCTCGACCTTTCTAACCCGGTTGAGGGTGGGCGGTAAGCTGGTCGACGCTAAAGGCGTTAGCCGACTGTATAAGCAGAATGTCCCGGTTTCGGCGATGCTTCTGTTGGTGCTGTCGGCCATCGCGGCGATGGCGGCCGCGATCGGGGCATCCACTGTCGGGCTCACCTTCCTCGAAATCGTCGCGGACTGGTGGGACGGCCTGATCTTCCAGATACAAAGGCTTTTCTCGTGATCAACTTTCGTTACCACTTGGTGTCGGTGACCGCAGTCTTTCTGGCGCTGGCGATCGGATTGGTGCTCGGCACCACGGCTTTGAACGGGCCGACCCTGGAGGTGATGTCCGACCAGGTGGCCACGCTGCGCGATGACAACGCGACACTTCGGGATCAAGTGTTGGAGTTGGAGACGGCCGCGGCCAACGAGCAGGAGTTCGCCGAGGCGGTCGCTCCGGCGACGTTGAACGGGACGCTGGAGGATCAGAACGTTCTGGTCGTGTCGGTGTCTGCGGCCGACCAGACGCATGTCGCCGGGGTGTTGACGATGCTGGGATACTCCGGCGCGGCCAACGTGGGGCAGTTGACCTTCACCGACAACTTCGTCGAGCCCGGTAACAGCGACATGCTGGTCGACCTGGTGGCGGACTTGACACCCACCGACATCGAACCTCCCAACAACAACGACGGCGTCGAATCCGCCTCGGCCCTGTTGGCGGCCACGCTGTTCGCCGAGGGGCCCGGAGACGCCGACGACCGTGACGCCTTGATCGAGGCACTGGTCGAACTCCAGATGGTCACCGTCGACGGGAAACTGGGTGCGCAGGCCACCGCCATCATCGTCGTCACCGGCAAGCCGTACTCGGGTACCGAGGGCGGCGGCCAGAACACCAACGTGTTGACCTTTGTCGACCAGTTCGGTGAGCACGGTCCCGTGGTGTGTGCCGCGCCGACCGGCGCCGGAGACGGAAACGTCATCACGGCGATCATGGGGGACGCCGAGTTGGCCGAGTCGATTTCCACGGTCGACAACGCCGCCGGACCCGAAGGACAACTGGCCACCATCATGGCTGTGCCGGAACGCATCGGCGGAACCGCCGGCCACTACGGCACCGGCGAGGGCGCGACCGCGCTGGTCCCCGAACCGTCCTGACGACTCGGTACCGGTACATTTCCACCCCAACACCCCAATACATTGGAGTAACCCGTGGGAAGTTTCGCCCGCAACGTTCGCCGTGTTCTCGTGGTGGGCGCCGGCGCGCTCGCCGCGCGTGCGGCGATGTCGACGATCTCTCGGTCCCCGGTAGCGCGATCACTGGAGCGGACCAACCATCACGGCCGCACTGTCAGTCTGAAAGAGGGACCGGCCGCCGCCATCGGCGCTTCGGTCGGTGCGGCCATGGGCACGCGCAAACCCGCTCATGCGGTCGCGGCGTTGACCGCCGGCCTTGGCGCCGGTGCGGTGGGACTGTACGACGACGTGGTGGGTTCACAGCCACAGCACCAGGCCAAGGGCCTCAAGGGGCATCTGTCGGCGTTGACAGAGGGTCGAGTGACCTCCGGTGCCGTCAAGATCGCCGGTGTGGGGTTGGCCAGTCTCATCGCCGCCGCCATCATCGACGTGGATCGACCAGCCGGGCGCGGTGGCCGGTGGGGCGCGTTGGCCAACACGATGCTGGGCGCGGCGTTGATCGCCGGTTCGGCCAACCTCATGAACCTGTTCGACCTGCGTCCGGGACGGGCGTTGAAGGTCACCACCATGGTCACCTCACCGTTGTCGACGCGTGACGACCTGTCCGGTGGTGTCGCCGCGGGCACGATGGGTGCGGCCGGGGCGCTGTTCAAAGAGGACCTCGATGAGGAGACCATGCTCGGCGACTGCGGAGCCAACGCGATCGGCGCCCTCGTGGGACTGTCGTTGGCCGCGCGAAGTGGTCCGATGATGCGAGGTGTCCTGCTGTCGGGGGTGACGGCGTTGATCCTGGCCAGCGAGAAGGTGAGCTTCACGCAGGTCATCGCGGATACGCCGGTACTGCGGCAAATCGACCAGTTCGGTCGGAAGTCCCCACGTCAGTGACCCGGCAGGTGGAGGTCACCAAGGTGAGCGACACATCGGGGGAACGGGTCGGGCGAAGCGCGGCCATCATCAGCGGCATCACCATGCTGTCGCGAATCGTCGGTTTCGGGCGCATCATGGTCCTGGCCTGGGCGGTGGGTGCCGGTAGCGTTCTGGACGTCTACAACACCGCCAACCGGGTCCCGAACATCCTGTACGAGATCGCCGCCGGTGGGGCGTTGGCGGCACTGGTCGTGCCACTGCTGGCCGCGCCGTTGGCGCGACGCCAACCCGAGATCGTCAACCGGACCGCCTCGGCGTTGTTGACCTGGTCCCTGGTGACTCTGGTGCCGTTGGGCATCATCGTGGCCCTGCTGGCCGAGCCGATCATGCGGCTGTTGACCGGCGGTGGCGGGGATTCGTCTCCCGAGGCCATCGAGGTCGGCACCCGGATGATCCAGGTGTTCGCGCCGCAGTTGCCGCTGTACGGCATCGGTGTGGTGTTGACCGGGATTCTGCACGCGCACCGCCGTTTCTCGTGGCCGGCGTTGGCGCCGTTGCTGTCGAGCCTGGCCGTCATCACGGCGTACTTGATCTACGGCATTTTCAGTCCGCCCGGCCGGGTAGTCGCCGATCTGCCGCTGTCGCAGGAACTGGTTCTGTCGGTGGGCACGACCATGGCGACCGTGGTCATGACGTTCTGCCTGCTCATTCCGTTGCGTAAGGTCGGTATCCGGCTGCGCCCGACACTGCGGTTCGGTGGCGACCTGACCCGTCAGGTCCGCACGATGGCGCTGACCGGCGGCATCAGCATCGCCGCATGGCAGGCCTCGCTGCTGTTGATCCTCGCCCTGACCAACCAGGGCCTACGGGGAACCGTCGGTCTGTTCACCATCGCGTTGACGGTGTACATGCTGCCGTGGGGTGTCTTCGCGATGCCGCTGTCGCTGTCGTCGTACCCGGCGCTGTCGGAGGCGCACGGTGTCGGTGACCAGACGCGATACGCCTCGACCCTGTCGGTGACGACCCGTCGTGTCACCATGCTGGCCGGGTTGGGCGCGGCGGCCCTGATCGGATTGGCCGTACCGATCGCGCAGATCTTCGGCGGCATAACCAACACCAGCGACGTCGACCCGCAGTTGAGTTTCACCGGTTCGCTGACCGCGGCGTTGACCGCGTTGGGGCCGGGCCTGTTGGGGTTCTCGCTGTACCCGCTGTTGACTCGCGCGCTGTACGCGCGGGGTGCGATGGTGGCCGCGGCGGTGGCGACCACGGCGGGTTGGGCGGTGGCCTATGGAGCCGCGATCGTGTTCAGCGTCATCCTGCCGGTGACTGATCGGGCATTGGCGGTGGCGATCGGAAACTCCATCGGTATGACGGTTCTGGGCGCGGCGTTGTTGACGACCGTCGCGTGGCGCGCCGGTCGCGAGTCCCTGGTCGGCGTGGGTTGGGCGCTGGTGGTGTCGATCACCGCGACCGCCGCGTCGGCATTGGCGGGGCGCTGGGTGGCGACCTTGTGGGGCACCGGGATGTCGTTGGGCGAGGCGATCCTGGCCGGAGTGTGCGGCGGGACCGCGATCTTGGCGGTGTTCGGCGTGGTGTCTTATGTGATGGACAAGCGAGACGTTCGACCGATAGTGGCAGCCGGGCTGGCTCGGCTGCGAATGATGAAAAGGTGACGTGAAGCAGTGAGCGGACGGCGAGTCGCGCAGGTACTGGGTACCAGCACCGGGGGAATCGGCACGCATGTGGCCTCGGTGACCAGAGGGTTGCTGGAACGCGGGGACCGCGTGGTGGTGTTCGGTCCGGCCGCCACCGACGCCCAGTTCGGGTTCCGGCGCGCCGGTGCTCGCTTCGTCGAGGTCGACATCCCCGCCTCGACCGACCCGGTGGCCGACGCGAAGGCGGTGTGGACGCTGCGGCGCGCGCTTCGAGGTCCCAGTGGTGGTGCCCCCGACGTGGTGCACGCGCACGGATTGCGCGCCGGTCTGGTGGCGCGGTTGTCTCGCATACCCGGGGTGCCGTTGGTGACCAGCTGGCACATTCACCTGGACACCTCCGGCGGCGGAGCCAAGAACCGCCTGTTGCGGGAGGCGGAGAAGCTGGTGGCTCGCGGTTCGGACGTGTGCCTGTGCACCGACCCCGACCAGGTCACCAATGTGGTGGCCTCGGGCGGAACCGATGTGCGGTTCCTGCCGGCGGCGGCGCCGGCACTTCCGGCGCCGGCCAAGGACACCGAGGCGGTCAAGGCCGAGTTGGGGGCCGGTGGACGTCCGCTGATCCTGACGGTGGGGCGGCTGCACCCGGTCAAGCGGCTGGACGTTCTGATCGACGCCGCGGTCCGGTGGAAGGAGCTGGAGAATCCGCCGCTGGTGGTCATCGCCGGTGACGGACCGATTCAGCCGGAACTTGCCGAACAGATCGCCGCGACCTCGGCACCGGTGAAACTGCTGGGGCACCGTGACGATGTCGCCGACCTGTTGGGGGCGGCTGATCTGGCGTTGGTGACCAGCGATTCGGAGACCCGGCAGATGTTCACCCAGGAGGTGCTGCGCGCCGGAGTGCCACTGGTGGCCACTCGCGCCGGCGGTATTCCCGCTCTGGTGGGAGACGCGGCCGAACTCGTGCCGGTGGGAGACGTCGGAGCGTTGAGTTCGGTGGTGCGGGAACTGTTGGCCTCGCCTGATCGTATGGCCGAGCTGGCCGCGGCCGGCCCCGAGCGGGCCCAGACCTGGCCCACCGAGGCCGACACCGTCAACCAGTTGGACGCGCTGTATCGGGAACTGACCGGACGATGACCGCCAAGAAACCCCCCGCGGAATCGACGAGCCCTCACTGGCGGCATCGGGCCGCCCGTCACGGGCAGCGCCTGTGGCGTGACCACTGGCGGTTGGTCGCCGCCTGGGTCGTGGTCGCCGTCATCGCGGTGGTCACGGCCAGCCAGTTGCTGCCGGGCCGCGCGCCGTCGGAGACCCCCACCGCCCGCGCCGACTACGGGATCGTGGTGGGCATCCCCGGATTGCGATGGGGTGACGTCGATCGCGAGACCACACCGACGTTGTGGGAGTTGGCCTCCACCGGATCGGTGGGTTCGCTGTCGGTGGAGTCGGCGGCGTCGACGACCTGCCCGTTGGACGGCTGGCTGACGTTGTCGGCCGGTTCACCGGCTACATCAGATGGTCGAGTGGTCGACGGTGAGTGTCCACCGGTGGAACCCGAATCGGTTCAGCAGGCACCGGAGAACGCGTCAGCCTATGTGGACCAACTGGAGTTGATCGCCAACACCAACCGGCAGAATCAGCCCGGCGTCGAGATAGGTTCGCTGCCCGGTTCGGTGCGGTGCGCGACCGGGGTCGGCCCCGGTGGAGCGTGGGCTGCGGCCAGTCCCACCGGACGGGTGGATCGATACAGTCCGGTCCTCCCCGAGGACTCCGGCGCGCTGGCGGATCTGCTGGCCGAATGCTTCATGACCATTGTCGATTTGGGACAGTTGCCTTCCGATGGCACCGCTCGGGAACGCGCCCTTGAGTTGGCCGACGCCGAACTGGGCCGAATCGTCGAGTCGCGCCCCGACGAGTCGCTGCTGATGGTCGCCGGACTGTCCGATGTGACCTCGGCTCCGCATCTTCACGCCGTGATCGCCCACGGCGGTGGGTTCGACGGCGGTTGGCTGACCGCGGCGGGAACCGGCCGTGAGGGCTATCTGCGCCTGGTCGACCTGGCACCGACCGTGGTGGCCGCGCTCGACCGGCCCATGCCGCGCCCGTTCACCGGGGTGGCCGCCGCCGTTGTCGACGGCAAACCCGATGACACACCGGCGGTGGTCGCGCAGTTGGCTGATGTGGACGCTGAAGCGGCGGCGCAGCAGGACGCGATCATGCGGTTCCTGTCGATTCTCACCGTGGCCGGACTGGCGTTGTTCATTGCCGCTTCACCGGTGCTGCACCGGATTCGGCGCGGCGCGGGAACCCACCATCAGAAACCGCCGACCATCTGGACGTTCCGAGCGGTCGTCAGCACCGCCGTGGCGGTGTCGTTGACGCTGCCCGCGGCGACCCTGGTCGACTTCGTGCCGTGGTGGCGTGCCGAACACTCGATGATCGCGTTGATGGCCGCCACGGTGGTCATCGTGTTGACGTTGACGGCGTTGGTGTTGATGGCACCCAAACGGCGCAGCCCCATGGGGTTGATGATTACCGTGTCGCTGGTCGGAGTGGTGGTCGTGGCCGCCGACGTGTTGACCGGTTCCCGGCTTCAGTTCGATGGCATCGCCGGCTACAACGCCCTCAACAGCGCCGGAAACGCCGGGTTGGGACCACTGGGCTTCGGCGTGTTCGCCGCGTCGCTGATGATGGCGGCATGCTGTGCCGCGCAGGGCATGCAACGGCACCATCGGGCGTTGTTGATCGTGCTCGCCGGTAGTTTCGGCATCTGGATCGTTGGCAGCCCGTACCTCGGCGACGATCCGGCCGGCGCGGTCGGATTGACCGTCGGCGTGTGCCTGGCCGCCGGTATGGCGCCGGGCGGCTGGTTGACCTTCGCACGGTTCGCGTGGGCGTCGTTCGCGGGCCTGGGCCTGCTGGTGGCGCTGTCGATCGCCGACCTGACCCGTGACGAGGCGCAACGCGGTGCGTTGGGCGGATTCGTGGCGGACCTGTTCGGCGGTGCCGGTGGCGGTCGGGTCCGAGAGACCCTGGAGGCCGACGTCCTGGCCACGATCGGCAACCCGCTCACCGTTCTGTTGCTGGGTTCCATCCTGTTCGCGTGGGTGGTGCTGCTGCGGCCCTCAGGCGGCCTGAAACGGGCGTTCGGGTTGTACCCCAGCGCTCGGGCCGGGTTCGTCGGCGCGGTCGTGGCGACGCTGCTCGGCGGAATGCTCGGCGGGCAGGGTTTCGTACCGGTCGGCGCCGCCGCGGTGATCACGATGCCATTGGCGTTGATCATGGCTCAGCGGGTGCTGGCGCGTGCACAAGTCCGTGACGGAGGGTTGGAACCGGCTGACCTGGAAGTTTCGGCACAGCCCGAATCCATCGAAGCTGCTGATGGTGTTACCGTGGAATCCCGTGGATGACCACAGCAGGCTCCGACCACGGGAGATGGCATTGGCCACTAGCGTTTCTACTCAGTCCCGTACCACTCGTCACATTTTTGTGACCGGTGGTGTCACCTCCGCTTTGGGTAAGGGCCTGACGGCCTCCAGCCTTGGCAATCTGCTCACCGCCCGTGGACTCCACGTGGTGATGCAGAAGATCGACCCGTACCTCAACGTCGATCCGGGCACGATGAACCCATACGAACACGGAGAGGTTTACGTCACCGACGACGGTGCTGAGACCGACCTCGACGTCGGCAACTACGAGCGGTTCCTGGATCGGGGACTCTCGCGCCGGTCGTGCATCACCACCGGACAGATCTACTCCGAGGTGATCGCCAAGGAACGTCGCGGTGAGTACCTCGGGGACACCGTCCAGGTGATCCCGCACATCACCAACGAGATCAAATCCCGCATCCGGGCGATGGCCGCTCCCGACACCGACGACGCGGCCGGACGAATCCCCGACGTGGTGATCACCGAGATCGGCGGCACCGTCGGCGACATCGAGTCGCTGCCGTTCCTGGAGGCGGTGCGGCAGTTGCGCCACGACATCGGTCGCGACAACTGCCTGTTCATTCACGTCTCGCTGGTTCCGTACCTGGCCGCCAGCGGTGAACTGAAGACCAAGCCGACTCAGCACTCGGTCGCCGCGCTGCGTAACATCGGTATCCAGCCCGACGCCATCGTCTGCCGCAGCGACCGGGAGATTCCCGAACCGTTGAAGCGCAAGATCGCGCTGTTCTGCGACGTCGACACCGAAGCGGTCGTCTCGGCGGCCGACTCGGCCAGCATCTACGACATCCCGAAGGTCGTGCACTCCGAAGGACTGGACGCCTACGTGGTGCGCCGGTTGGACCTGCCGTTCAAGGACGTCGACTGGACCGCCTGGGACGACCTGCTGGAGCGGGTGCACCACCCTCAGGAGGAACTCACGATCGCCGTCGTCGGCAAATACGTGGGCCTGCCGGACGCGTACCTTTCGGTGGTCGAGGCGGTTCGCTCCGCCGGATTCACCCACCGCGCCAAGACCGTCATCCGCTGGGTCGAGAGCAGTGAGTGCGTCGACGCGGAGACGACCGCGGCCAACCTCGCCGGTGTCGACGGTGTCCTGGTCCCCGGTGGTTTCGGGGAACGTGGCGTCGAAGGCAAGATCAACGCGATCAACCACGCGCGCCGCAACCGGATACCGACCCTGGGGTTGTGTCTGGGCTTGCACTGCATGACGATCGAGGTGCTGCGTGACGTCGCCGGGTTGGCGGGCGCCAACTCCGAGGAGTTCGACGGCGAATGCCAACACCCGGTCATCTCCACGATGGCCGACCAGACCGACATCGTCGCGGGCAAGGGCGACATGGGCGGGACCATGCGGTTGGGCGCCTACACCGCTGAACTGCAACCCGGTTCGATCGTGGCGGAAGCCTATGGCGCCACCACCGTCAGCGAACGCCACCGGCACCGCTACGAGGTCAACAACGCCTACCGCGACGAACTGACCAAGGCCGGGTTCACCATCTCCGGTCTGTCACCGGACGGACGTCTGGTGGAGTTCCTGGAACTCGACCGGGAGCTGCACCCGTTCTTCGTGTCCACTCAGGCGCACCCGGAACTGAAGTCGAGACCCACTCGGGCTCATCCGCTGTTCACCGCGTTCGTCGGTGCCGCTCTGGAGTACTCCATGGGTGACCGACTGGACTTCTCGACCAACACGGAGACGACGGCCGCCTGATGGAGGGTCACGACTATCCGGTGACGGCCTCCGAGGTCGAGTACACCGGTTTCCGGTTCGCGGTGGCGCGAGACAGAGTGGTCATGCCCGACGGACAGGAATCCGACCGGGTGTACATGCGGCATCCCGGTGCGGTCGGAGCCATCGCACTCGACGATCAGGGCCGAGTGGCCTTGATCCGGCAGTACCGGCATCCGGTGCGGCAGCGGCTCTGGGAGATCGTCGCCGGATTGCGTGACGTGGAGGGGGAGGAGCCCCGGCTCACGGCGGAACGGGAGCTGGCCGAGGAGGTCGATCTGGTCGCCGACCGGATGGACCACCTGCTGGACTTCCATCCCACGCCCGGGTGCAGCGACGAGCTGATCCCGCTGTTCCTGGCGCGGGGCCTACGTCCCGTTCCCGTGGGGGCGCGGCACGTCCGGGACAACGAGGAAGCCGAGCTGGAACTGGTCTGGTGGCCGGTACCGGAGGCGGTGGCCGCGATCTTCGACGGCCGCATCACCAACGGACTGGCGGTGGCGGGGATCCTCGCGGTGTCACAGAAGTTGGCCACCGGTGAGATCGGCCTCGACGTCGTGCCGCCGGTGACCGACGACGCTGAGTCTTCGCTCGTCTCCGACGCTGGGTCTTCGCTCGTCTCCGACGCTGGGTCTTCGCTCGTCTCCGACGCTGAGTCTTCGCTCGTCTCCGACGCTGAGTCTTCGCTCGTCTCCGACAAGGGACCACCGTGACCACCATCTATCACAGCCTATGAATCAATGGTTACGGTCCGCATCTAGCTGCGAATAATTAAGTATATTCGGGTTCTTGACACGGAATCAATGGCCATGCGACCCTTTGGTCGTAATAGCGCTGGTCAGGGCACCCCGCGCGACCCTTCGGCTGAGAATCACCGCATCCGTCGACCACGGCGCGGGTTCACCGGCCGGATCGCCGACAGGGCTTAGCCTTACTGTCGGGTGGCCATAACGAAAGGTAGCCGCAAGTGAAGGTCGGGATTCCCCGCGAGGTTAAGAACCACGAATACCGGGTGGCGATCACGCCGTCCGGTGTCCACGAGTTCGTGCGTGCGGGCCACGAAGTGGTCATCGAATCCGGTGCCGGTGAAGGTTCGTCCATTCCCGACGCCGATTACATCGCCGCCGGCGCGACGATGCTGGCCACCGCCGATGAGGTGTGGGAACAGGGCGACCTGATCCTCAAGGTGAAGGAACCCATCGCTTCCGAGTACCACCGGATGCGGTCCGGACAGGTGCTGTTCACCTACCTGCACCTGGCCGCCTCCCGCGAGTGCACCGACGCTCTGCTGGAGCGCAAGGTCACCGGCGTCGCCTACGAGACGGTCGAGACCGACGAGGGCGCGCTGCCGCTGTTGGCTCCGATGAGTGAGGTCGCCGGACGGCTCGCGCCGCAGGCCGGCTCCTATCACCTGATGCGCACCGGCGGTGGCCGTGGCGTGCTCATGGGTGGCGTCTCCGGGGTTCACGCGGCCCGCACCGTCGTGATCGGTGCCGGTGTCTCCGGCATGAACGCAGCAGCGATCGCGCTGGGGATGCAGTCCCGGGTGCAACTGCTGGACAGGAACATCGACAAGTTGCGCGCCGCCGACCACGTCTACCAGGGGCGCTTGGAGACCATCGCCTCCAACGCCTTCGAGATCGAGAAGGCGGTCATGGAGGCCGACCTGGTCATCGGTGCCGTCCTGGTGCCCGGTGCCAAGGCACCCAAGCTCGTCAGCAATGAACTGGTATCGCGGATGAAGCCCGGCAGTGTGCTGGTCGACATCGCCATCGACCAGGGCGGCTGCTTCGAGGACTCTCGGGCCACCACACACGCCGACCCGGTCTACCAGGTTCACAACTCGGTGTTCTACTGCGTGGCCAACATGCCGGGCGCGGTGCCCAACACCTCGACCTACGCGTTGACCAACGTGACCCTGCCGTACGCGTTGGACCTGGCCAACCACGGTTGGAAGGGTGCGCTGCAGCGCGATCGCGCGCTGTCGCTGGGACTGAACACCTACGACGGTCACCTCACCTACGGGCCGGTCGCCGACGCCCACGACCTTCCCTACGTCAAGCTCGAGGAGATCCTGCACTGACGACTCGTTCCACGGCGCAGGTGATCCGGGACTTCCTGGATCACCTCGCCGTTGAGCGTGGACACACGCCCAACACTCTGGCGGCGTACCGTCGTGATCTGGAGCGATACCGGGAATGGCTGGCCGCCTCCGGCATCGACGTCCTGTCGGCCGTCTTCCAGACCGACATCGACAGGTACGTCGCCGAACTGTCCACCGGGGACGACGACCATCGGCCGCTGGCGCCGCGGTCGGTCGCCCGATCCGCCAGCGCGGTGCGTGGTCTGCACCGATTCGCCGTCGCGGAGGGTCACGTCGAACAGGACGTCACCAACGAGACCGTTCTTCCCCGACCTCCACTGCGATTGCCCAAGGCGATCGATGTCGACGCCGTCGGCCGGTTGCTCTCGGCCGCGACCGTGTCGCCTCCGCCCAAGTGCGCTCGCGACGTCGCGTTGCTGGAACTGTTGTACGGCACCGGCGCTCGCGTCTCCGAAGCCCTGGCTCTGGACGTCGACGACATCGACCTCACCGAGTCCAGTGTGGTCCTGTCCGGTAAAGGGGGAAAGATCCGGACCGTGCCGCTGGGCGGCTACGCGAACCGAGTCCTGGCCGACTACATCGCCGTTCGGGCGGAGTGGAAACCCCGTGGTCCGCACCTGTTCCTGAACAGTCGCGGTGGTCGACTGACCCGACAGGGCGCCTATCTGATCCTTCGCACCTGCGCCGAGATCGCGGGTCTGCCGGCCGGCATCGGACCGCACACCCTGCGACACTCCTATGCGACCCATCTGCTCGACGGCGGCGCGGATGTCCGTGTGGTGCAAGAACTCCTGGGACACGCGGCGGTCAGCACAACGCAGATCTACACGCTTGTGACAGTGGATAGACTACGAGAGGTGTACTCCACGTCCCACCCTCGAGCCCGGTGACATACCATGATCTTTCCTGATGCCGTTGAAGGCGACGCGCTGGCCACCGCCCCCGGTCGGCCGTGCGGCGCGGCTGTGGTGCGCGTGCCGCTAAAGTGGCGTAAAGTCGCATCCAGTAAGGCATCGTCAACCGGGAACCAATCGAGGGCCGTGGCAGGTCGCGCGGCCGAGAAAAGCAACGGTGGGCGGCCAGGCAGGCCAAGTGGCGCCGGACTCATCGCAGGAGGGCGTTAAGTGAACAGTCCAGATGACAAGTGGGCCGCACTACGCGGTGCCGCTCCACCAGCGTCCGAACTGGATGGTGAAGCGGGGGCGGCGGATCCGGAGACCTACACCGGTCGCGGGGAGATCCCACAACCTCAGCCACTGGAGCGTCACGGTCCGGCGCGAGTGGTCGCGATGGCCAACCAGAAGGGTGGCGTCGGTAAGACCACCACGACCATCAACCTGGGCGCCGCGCTCGCCGAGTACGGCCGCAAGATCCTGCTGGTCGACTTCGACCCGCAGGGTGCCCTGTCGGTCGGGTTCGGTGTCAACCCGCACACCCTGGAACTCACGGTCTACAACCTGCTCATGCAGGACGACGTCTCGATTGAGGACGTCATCGTCAAGACCAATGTCGCCGGTCTGCATGTCCTGCCCGCCAACATCGATCTGTCCGCCGCCGAGATCCAACTGGTCAACGAGGTCGCTCGGGAACAGACTCTCGCCCGGTTGCTGCGCCCGGTGATGAGCGAGTACGACTTCATCATGATCGACTGCCAACCGTCGCTGGGCCTGCTGACCGTCAACGCGTTGACCGCCGCTCACGCCGTCCTGGTTCCGTTGGAGTGCGAGTTCTTCAGCCTTCGCGGTGTCGCGTTGCTACTGGACACGGTGGACAAGGTTCGAGAGCGTCTGAACTTCGACCTGGAACTCGACGGCATCCTGGCGACCATGTACGACTCGCGCACCACCCACTCACGACAGGTGTTGCAGCGAGTGGTGGAGGCATTCGGCGACCGCGTCTACCAGACCGTCATCACCCGAACCGTTCGCTTCCCCGAGACCACTGTCGCCGGTGAGCCGATCACGACGTGGGCACCCGCCTCCTCCGGGGCGCGCGCCTATCGCCAGCTGGCTCGAGAGGTCATCGCCCAGCAGGACGACCGCCGCTGACCCGCGGTGGTCTTCGCACTCGCGCAACCGTTCGCCCTCACCGGCCTGACCATCGGTTTCATCGTCGCCGGTGCCCTGCGACATCTGGCGCAGGCCGTCACGCTGCGCTTCGTCGGCCCCGACCTGCCGCAACGGCCGATCGCTCGGATCGGCCTGCATCCATTGGGCATCCTCGCGGCGTGCCTGACCGGCACCGGATTCGGAAATCCGCGTCCCACCCCCACCGGTCTGTCTAGGCCCCGCCGTCAGATGTGTGTTCTGGCCGGTCCCCTCGCCGTCATCGTGGTCGGCTATCTGCTTTTGCTTCTGTATCACCTGTGGTGGCCCGGTGAGCGCCTCAGCGGTCTGTACCTTCCCTCTGACGTCCTGCGCGGCGCGCCCGGCGGCGCGGTCGGTCCCGGTGGACAGGCCCTGTTCACCGCCGCTGTGGCGATGATGGGATTCGGGGTGATCGCGCTGCTGCCGATACCTCCGGCGGACGGCTGGTACCTGTGGAATCCGCCACCGTCGCGGTTGACCGTCCTGTTGGCCGACCGGTCGGTGGGCGCGGTCATCCTGCTTCTGGTGTTGATCGTGCCGGTCGGGGACATGCCGCCGGCTCATCGACTACTCGATTTGATCGGAGCGCCGCTGCTGCGGGCCTGAACCGGCCGATTACCCTGGTCCGGTGAACACGCCGGACACTTCCACCAGCCTCGACACGGTCGCCGAGTCGACCGAACCCGGCCATACCGGTTTCCAAGTCCGGCTGGAGAACTTCACCGGGCCGTTCGACCTGCTGCTTCAGCTGATCGGAAAGCACAAGCTCGACGTCACCGAGGTCGCGCTGCACAAGGTCACCGACGAGTTCATCGCCTACACCAAAGGTCTGGGGGACCAGTGGGACCTCGATGAGGCCAGTGAATTCCTGCTAATCGCGGCGACCCTGCTGGATCTGAAGGCGGCCCGCCTGTTGCCGTCGGCCGAGGTGGAGGACGAGGAGGACCTGGCGCTTCTGGAGGTCCGAGACCTGTTGTTCGCCCGGTTGCTGCAGTACAAGGCGTTCAAGGAGGCCGCTTCCCGCATCGAGCAGCTCAGCAGCGCCGCCGCGTTGCGGTTCCCCCGTACCGCCGGGCTGGAGCCACGCTATGCCGCGGCGCTGCCGGAACTGGTGTTGTCGATCGGCCCGGACCAGTTGGCGGTGTTGGCGGCGGCGGCCCTGCGCCCCAAGCCGCCACCGACGGTCGCCACCGAACACGTACACATGGTGCGAGTCAGTGTCCGGGAACATGCGATCATTCTCCAGCGGCGACTGCGCCGAATCGGGGCCTCGACCTTCCGTTCGTTGACCAGCGACTGTGAATCGACCCTGGAGGTCGTGGCTCGGTTTCTGGCTCTGTTGGAGTTGTACCGCGAGGGACTGATCGGGTTCGACCAGGTGCAGGCGCTGGGGGAGTTGACGGTGCGGTGGACCGCCGGTGACCGGCTCGGAGACATCGAAGTCGACGAGTACGCCGGTGCGCCCGACGACGAAGTCGACGAGGCCGAACCCGCAGAACCGGGCGAGGCGGCCGACGAAGCCGACCCTGCCGCGACGGGCGGCGAGGCACCGACGATGGGTGAGGACTCGGCGTCTCCGGCTCCGGCGCCCGACGAGACATCCCAGGAGGGGACATGACCGACGACGCGAAGTCGGAGACGAGCACGGGCACCAACCTGGCCGACGAGATCGCCGACTGGACTCCGCCCTGGCAGCGCCAGGATCGCGGCGACATGCCCCCTGACGAACCGATCGCGCCGGACACTCCTCGTCAGTTGTCGCCCGAGTCGGCTCCCGAACCGCCGCCTGCGGTGCCGGCGCGCTCTTCCACGCCCACAACACCGGATCCGCTGCCGCTGTCGGAGGATTTGCCCGGCACCCTGGAGGCGATCCTGATGGTGTGCGAGGAGCCGGTCAGCGAGGTCGCGCTCGCCGAAGCGCTGGGGCGTCCCGAGACCGAGATCACCGACGCACTGCGTGAGCTCGCGGCCGAATACACCGGCGACGGTCGAGGGTTCGACCTTCGACGGCAGGCCGGTGGCTGGCGGTATTACACCCGCGACACCTTCGCCCCCTACGTCGAGCGGTTCGTGCTCGACGGACAACAGGTGCGGTTGACCAAAGCGGCCCTGGAGACCCTCGCGGTGGTGGCCTATCAGCAACCGGTCACTCGGGGGCGCATCTCGGCGATCCGAGGCGTCAACTGCGACGGGGTCATCCGGACCCTGAATACTCGCGGTCTCATCGAAGAGTGCGGGGCCGAACCCGATTCCGGTGCCCACCTGTATCGCACCACCTCCATGTTCCTCGAAAAGCTGGGCTTGAACTCGGTGTCGGAGCTTCCTCCGTTGGCACCGTTCCTGCCCACTGACATCACAGAAATCGGTGAATCCAGTGAAACCTGACCCCCGCACCAGTACCGACGGAATCCGGCTGCAGAAAGTTTTGGCCGCCGCAGGGGTGGGCTCCCGGCGGGCATGTGAGGAACTGATCGCCGCTGGTCGCGTGACCGTCGACGGCAAGAAGGCGGTGTTGGGTCGCCGCGTCGACCCGGCGACCGCGGTCATCCACGTCGACGGCGAACGCGTCATCACCGACGTCCGTACCGTCCACTATGCCCTGAACAAGCCGCGCGGTGTCGTGTCCACCATGGATGACGAGCAGGGGCGGCGCAACCTGACCGAGTTCACCACCGGCATCAACGAACGTGTCTTCCACGTCGGGCGCCTCGACCTGGAGTCGGAGGGCCTGCTGTTGCTGACCAACGACGGTGAACTGGCTCAGCGTCTCGCCCACCCCTCCCATGAGATCACCAAGGTCTACCG